>JAABUP010005228.1_pt1 | contig 20059 bp, 25 predicted proteins | sample 5559201 | NCBI WGS metagenome assembly JAABUP01 (sample SAMN10711887, study PRJNA513373) | rock metagenome | isolation source: Antarctica rocks | place: Antarctica
GCCCGGGCGGGGTGGGGGGGGGGGGGGGCCCCAGTTTTTCTTTGTGAGCTGGACAATGTGGAGCAAGCAATGGGAGGATTGCATGACGCTTGTCAACATCTGCATCTGCCAAAAGAGACTGAAAGAATTGCTGCTGATGCCTGGAGCTGATTCTGTGCAGTGAGATGCCTGTCTGACGGGAGGTGGCTGAGGTTGTGTTTTGCTTGATTTGGCAGTGTTACACATGGCCATTAGGCCTTGTAGATCAATCATGCTGTGAGAATGCTAGGCTCTGCTCTTTTTTCAGCAAAGTCATCAGGTTGCAGCAAGATGATCCACTGCATGGCTCTTTGATCTGGCATGTATATAGGGAAGGCTGCCAACAAGAGCACCAGGCAATTGCTGACACAATTACGCATGTGAGATGCCTCAGGGCTGTTGCTCACCAGAGGGCTGGCCCTTCCAGCTGCTGCAGCACCTGCTGCAGCTCCACTTGGTAGTGGGGCCTTACTCAGCCCCACACCCGCCTTGTGGATAACTGTATGGCTGAACTCAGCTGCCCTGCATAGGAGCCCATGAGCATCACAGATCTAGCCCAAACACTTGTTCAGTGATAAGCACACACCACTGTGCAATAAACACATGTTGGGCCCTGACATGAAGAAGCACATTGACATCGCTGCAAGATTCCAGGTGAGTTGCGCTGTTTTTCCTTCAAAAAGTGAATTTTGCACCCTCCAACAGCACACACACCATGACACAATCATGGTTTGCGACTGACACAAATTTCCTTGTTGCTGTGTATCTTGCGGCTGACCTGACGGTCGCAGACAGAAACTTTGCAATGCGCTCCTGCAAGACTGGAGTTTTCAGGACCTCATTCACAGTGGGTCTCCTCTTGGGGTCTGTGCGAAGGGTCATGTCCACCAAGTCTTTGAGCCCTTTAGAGTAGGTGGAGGCTATGGGCAAGTAGCTGCCCCTCACTATCTGCATAGTAGGCATTGTCAGGCAGATTGCCCATTGAAGTAGGTGGTGGCTACAGGCAAGTAGCTGCCCATCACTATCTGCATAGTAGGCAAGGTGGGGCAGATTGCCTTTCAAAGTAGGTAGGCACAAAGCTCCCTCTCACTGGTTGCATTGTACAAGGTAGGGAAGGTAGGCAAGGTAGGGAAGGAAGGCAAGGTAGGGAAGGTAGGCAAGGTAGGGAAGGTAGGGCACATGCAAAATCATGCTCATCCCAGTGCAAGCTTGAGCAAAAGGGAACACATACACACACACACCTTTGTGGCCAGCTGTCTCATATTTGGGGCATCAAATGGGTGTCTCAGGGTGGCCATCTCATACAGCACACACCCTAGAGACCACACATCACTCTGCATGACAACACCAATGGTCTCGCACTTACAGCAAGGCACGTGCAACAATGCTGCCACAACTTTCTGCATGACGGCAGCAGTAGCCTTGCACTCCCAGCAAGGCTTATTTGCACAAGCTGCTATGTGGGCCTGTTGAGCATGATGCCCTTGAGGCTGATGAGGGACATGTGACTTGTTTGTGTGTGCGTACAAGAAGCTGCTGCTCGCACAATGTGTGCAGGACACTTGATACTGATGCTGCAGAGAGTTGAGTTCTGCGATGACTGAACATGTGGCTGACTTTCATGGTCGACAGACCACCAACCTCTTTGACAGCTTGTTTTGTTAGCTCACTCTCTGCTGTTGAGGATGCTGATCATCTGTCAACCTTGACATTTGCCAGATGCTCAATCATTGCAACACACAGCATGCAGCAGATGTGGCTCCTGTCCAAAGTTCGTGCTCAAGCCGTGCACATGTTATGGAGGGCAACCATGCTTGAGACATGTGCCTGTGATAGTGAGTGCCTTGCATCCAGCGGGCATGAGCCTGCACATGCGCACCTTTGCGTGGTAGCCCCTGTTCTGGCAGATTTCAGGGCTGAGGTAATATGGAGTGCCGACGCCAGTCTTAGCCAGTTGCATGGTGCTACTCAACACCTTGGACACTCCAAAATCACCAAGTTTGAGCAGACCACCAGCAGACATGAATACATTCTGCGTCTTGATGTCTCTGCATACAGCAGGGTTGCATGTGTGTGATGTCTCCCAGGACCAAGTGTTGCATCTGCGCCATAGCTTGCACCTCCATTTGGCAAATGCTGATGCAACACCATGTACAGGAGTTTGGTGACATCTTTGTTTGGCTTTGATGATTGTGCTCTTCTGCAAGTAAGTCACTGTGTTTGTAAGCACTGCTGTGCAAGTGGCTGATGCAAGCGAGCGAGAAATGATGCCTGCATTCAGGACAAGGTGTATGCAAGTAGGAGTTACCTGTGCAAGATCTTGCGGTCATGCACATGCTTCAGTCTAAGGCAAAGCTGCACAAACCAGTCTAGCAGGACTGCCTCAGGTAGAACAGCCCCGTTCCTCTTCTTGAGGGCATTTGCCAGATCACCTGCCACAGGCCATTACAGACAAGTCCGCAGATCAAGCAGGACGTGAGCGAAAGACTGATGGAACCACAAGCAGGTGCAGTGCACGAGCTGCTCTCTGGTTTGCAGTAACCTTCAGAGCAGTAGTCCATCAGGATGCACAGCTTGCCCCCCGACACAAAGGCCTCCTTGCAACTGACCACATTCGGATGGTGCAGGGCTTGCAGCACCTGCAGCATGACCGATCATGCATGCTCGTCCACTACAGCGCGCGCACAGCTTACAACGAGCTCGCTAGGTCAGGCGATACCTTTGCCTCCTGCTCTGCTCCTTCCCGTTCTGAACGCTGCATTCTAGAGATGTCGATCTCTTTGAGCACGTACTTCTGCCCGTCAGCTTTGCAGGTCACCAGGTACGCAGCTCCAAAGCTGCCCTTGCCCAGCATCTGCCCTTTGATGTATCTGTCGGCCATGTTGCTGACGATGTGGACCCGGTCAGCTACTGAGCTGGCATAATTTATACCAAGCCTATGTGATCAGCAATCGCATGCGCGATCCAGATCATGTTCACGCGCTGATGCCATCAAGTCCACTTCCGCAGCAGGGAAAGGAATGATAAATGCCGCTTAAAACGGGACAAGCTTCTTCTTCTTCTTCTCTGTGGCTCCGAAATGTCAAAAGTGATGCACAGCCCCGAGGTCAATGGCGGAAGCAACGAGGGTTAACTGATCCCGACATTCTATTGTAGCGGCACTCCGTTTTAAGCAGCAAACAACTGCGGTTGTGTGCCTTGACTCTGGTTTGCACCTGCTCTCAAATCGCCAGCTGATCTTTGCCCGAGCGACCCGTGTCGACTGAGTGTGAGAACTAGGGATCAGAACCCATTGCGTTCGAGCACAGGGGTTGCAGATTGCAAAGAGGCTTGCCGCAAGTCCTTGTTCGCGGGCTCGTTCAACCTTTACACAAGACCAGATGGATTTGCGAAAACGGAAACACACTCGTACGCATCTTCTGGCTGGCAAATCTAGCAACCTCTGCGTTCGTCAACCTCAATGGTTGCGTGACGCCAGTCCCAACATGCAGGCAGCTCATCAGACGGTCTTCAAGAGCCCTTGTTAGCTCCCAGTCAGTCAGAGGTTGCAGAAGAAGCTCTACCAACTTCTTACGACGGTTCCAAAAACAGTGAAAGGGCTATTGTGTCCCACAGCATCAACAAGTATGATTGGGAGGAGCTCTGGCGTTCACTGATGGCAGGCTGTGTCCAGTCATGTGCAAATGCTTGGAGTAAGATCCTTGGCTCCCTGCAAAATGCTAGTCCACAACTTTGCAGTCAGGCTCTGACAGTGTCAAGCTGCTGATACAGATGCAGTGGTGTCTTGCATGAGCAGCATATTTCCACTGAAGGTTTCACCTGCTCCTGTTGAGCTGCCTCCTGAGCAGGTGGGTCACAGGAACGACTCCAGCTAATCAAGACCTGGTATTGACAACACTCCCTATATGCAGGCAGAACAGCTTGAGAGCTTGCAAAGCCGAATTGCAGTCCAGTATGAGCCCACAGATGAGCAGCATCAGGTATGACACCCGCTCTTTGCCAGGCTCACTGGCTGTGTGTGGCAAATATTGGTGTGCAACTCTTTTTCTGATTGAAACCTGAGCTGTGGGTGCAGAACTTGCTGCGTCAGCTTTGGTCACATGCCTTCCCTGGTGAATCTTCTCAGCTGCAATCAGAAAAGTGGAAGGACATGGGATGGCAAGGCATCAATCCAGCTACTGATTTCAGAGGAGGTGGTCTCATATCGCTGCAGAACCTGCTGTTCATGGCAAATCAAAAGCCAGAGCTTTTTGAGGTCTTGATGCATAAGACCAAAGGGGAAAGGGCACAGGACACCCCTCTTGAGGATGGGGGTAGAGGGGGGGAGTACCCCTTTGCAGCAGCAGGTGTCAACTTCAGTCATATGCTCATTGAAATGCTTGATTTGAGAGACCCTGCAAAGGTTCCTGCTTCTCCTGCTGGACAAGGCTTTTTAGAACTGTTGAAGTTGAATCCGGATGCCTTTGATGAAGTGTACTGCCTAGGGTTTGAGCGCTTTGATGAGCTGTGGTTGCAAACTGGGGTTGAGTCTGGTGGGAAATGGGGCTATTTTGACTTCAACAGCATCAAGTCTAAGCTGCAACAAGAGCTGACAAAGCAGCTGAGCATGAGGCCAAGGACTATTGCTGAACTCAGGAGTCTGATGAATTTCAGCTTATGATTTCACGTTGCAATTCTTTACCTGAAAGTTGCAGTTTGCTTTTGACTCGTTCTTGAGCAGTCTTGATGGCACATCTGATTGCATGGCAAGGCACCTTGATCCATGATGCAACATGATCACTACTGACTGAACAATCTGTAGGTACTTGAAAGCTACATATTATGTTTGAGCTTTGTTCACATGTATACCCAGAATGGCTTCGGATGCTGGTTTCTGTCAGTACGTGCTTACAGAAAACATAGGCAGCACAAAGTCGTCAAGTCACAGCTGGCACAAGATAGTCTGACATCCCATGTAACAGGGTGGATAATACGCACCCTAACACGCTAGCACGACCTTATTACCTTCGGCCCGTTACATCCCATGCCGGTCGGTTAGCACTAGCAACTCCAGCATCTCAACAGAAGATCACTGACCGCAGAACTCATGTAGAAACTGTGCTATGCTAATGCTGTGTGAAGCAAGTGGGTCCAATGTAGACAGCACATAGTCCCGCTCCTTGTCTGACATCAGAATGTTGCAGGCCGCTGAGGCTGACAGAAGGGACCTCTCAGACACCGATCCTGTGTGCTGCTCGTCAAACTTGCTCAACACCTGCATAATGCCCTTGCAATCAGCTTGTCTGCTGTTAAGTGTGTGCGCACAGTGAGTTGGAGATGTAATGATGGTGAGCTAATGCCTGAGTCAGCATCCGGACAGACCTACTGTCAAAGCCCAAAAAAACCGCAGCTGAACACACAGCGACACACCTTCTGTCACGATGTTTCCTCACGTCTGACTGCATGAGAGCAACAGGATATGCGTTGCCCTTGACATTCCTGCACTGCTTCCTCATGGCACACCAACACATGGCTCCCACATGATAGGCAGACTGACATACACATCAGTAAGTGAACTGCATGCTGACCTGCTGCAGCTTGTGGCCCTGAGCAGCAAACTGGGTCTTCAAGTTGGTGATCATGTTGTAGGTGGAGGTGGCGTCCAGAGTGTTCTGGGTGTTGTCCACGCTGCCCAGGTACAGGGCATAGTAGTCGCTGTGCAGCAGCTCCTTCATCAGGGCCTGGTAGTCAATCACCCCTGACGCCTGAGGGTCATACTGCAGGAAGCAAAACAAAATGGATCTAGGCACAGAGGTACAGGTGTGAAGACAGTGCATGTTCAGCACGAAAAGCAACATGACTGGAATTCAACCACCCCTGAGGGTCATACTGCAGAAAGCACAAGCAAATCACAAGAGCCGATGCCCCCTCATGGGGTAGGGCCTTAGCCTCGGCAGGAATGTAATTTATGCCGGCAACCATCGTGGTATGCCATGTACAATAGGCCAATCACGACTAAAATTAAAAAGCCCGAGCAAATAAGTTTACGCCGCCACGGATTTAAAATGGGCCCAATTAAAATCCGCATTGGCGTACACAAAGGTGCAAATGTGAGGACAGTGCAAGCTCAGCATGGACAGCAACATAACTGGTAGGTATCACCCCGCTGCCTGAGGGTCATACTGCAGGGAGCACAGCAGTAAAAGTCTACACATGAATGGTATCTAATGAGTGCATGTTCCGTATGGACAGCAAAATGTGCCAGGTAGTCAATCACCCCTGGCTATTGAGGGTCACACTGCAGAAAGCACAGCAGAACGAATTGAGACATGGGTACCCAAGGAGTGCATATGTGGACAGCAACATACGCTGGTAGTAAGTCACTGCTGTAGTCTGTGGGTTGATGCTGCACACATTACAAAGGGTTGAGTGCCTTGATACAATGAAAGACACCAGGTTGCTTGCAATCCCACCATAGCCGGTGACACGATCTGACAGGACCAGTAGTGTCATGTATTGCTGTCAATTGCTGCAATGCAAGGCAATACGAGCTGAAGTACTGATGCTGTATGCACCAGGTAGCGTGTTTCTGGACTTTATGTTTACCAATGCAATGTACACAGGACACACAATCTCCATAGCAAGTAAGTGTGGCGGAGGGATGAGTCATTACCCTGGAGAACAAGGCCAGCAACGAGTCATCATCCAGCTGCATTCCAAAGCTCTCGGTCATCACCCTGAAATCCTCAATGCCAATCTGCAACACACATACATATTTGTCTGCAATGCTTCAGGACCACAATGCACACCTGTACAGGAGTTTACAAGCTTTTGTAACCTCTGCAAGCCTGTGGAATGCATAACATGTACAGCAACCTGGCAGGCCTGCTGGTCCACTGCCACCCTGAAAATGCAAGCGCAACACATTACCCTGAACATCAAACTGTAACACGTTACCTTGAGTATCCAAAGTACGGTTCATTCCCTAGACATCAAAGTGCAATACATACAGGAGACAGGGTCACTTTACACGTCTGTGTGTCTCCTTGTCTATACTGGTTGATGACTCACAATCCACCAACAGGGAAACGATGTATCGTTCTGACAGCAAAATCGGTATGTCAGCATGGTATGCACACACAGCAGGCTCAAACTGACATGTCAAAACAAATGGTTTTGCCAGCAACATCATGCTCAGGGACAGCAGGGCTGCCATGCAATCTTCTTTTTTAACGGTTTCCCCTCCCGAACACACATGCATGCGGGGATGCAGACATCCCCACACATGCATGCCCCACACATTCCTCGCACATGCATGCATGGAGGCAGAAATGCCCAACCCTTTGCATAGCTGCAGGACTCTGTGAGTGTCCACAGAAGCAGGGAGACACTCAAGTGAAAGCACTGGCTGGAGATTGCATTGCTCATGTTCAACTATGCATCACTGCACTGATTGTTAATGGAAATGAACTCACATATCCGCTGCCTGCTGTGTCGTACATCTTGAACAGCTTCCTCAACATGAAGGCGTTGTTGTTGGCATTGCCGATCTTGCCAGCCAGGCGCTCCTTCATGTGAGTCATCATGTCTGACAGCCTCTTGCTGCAACAGACACACAGCTATATAGGATGCTTCATCAGGACAGCGTACTCAATCAAATGTTACTGTATCAAGGTAGGATATCGCGAGGTGACATGCTTCGTTTACACAGTATATATACTCAGGCAATTGTGACTGTATCAGAGCATGGTATTATTGCAGGGTGAGATGGTGCACCAGGGTAAAAGGACAGCACTTTTCTGGGACAGTGCATATGATGCTGATTGCGTGTGAGCATGCTGCAAAAGCATACAGTCACAAGCACAATGCGAAGCTAAACTTTGGCCTGCAGCCCACATTGCTGCAATGCATAATTTCTAGAGATTTCTGCTGTGCCTGTTCATTGCTGAGGCCAGAGTGCACATACAGTCCATGCAAGCAGGGCTGGCAACAGCAGCATACAAAGCCTCTCGGCAAAATTGCAATACTTACTCGCCAACTCTCTGGAAGGCGCTGCTGTAGATCTCCTTCAGGTCTGCCACATCAGCAAGCATCTTGTTGCGCAGAGGACTCCTGATGCGTGCGCCAGCTGCAAAAGGAGCAGCATACTCTGTTCTGTATGAGGTGATGAAGGGGTTGATGCGGGCATCGCCCAGAGCCAGGGAGCTCTTGGGGGGCTTGGCGCTGTCTTGCTTGCCTATACAACACACAGCTTGACGCTCAGTCAAGCTTTTGTACAACTGTGATTTGAAGATTGCCGGAGGTATGGGGATGGATGGGTCGAGGCAGGCATCGACCAATGCCAAAGAACTTTTTGGAGGGATTTGGCGTGGTCCTGCTTGCCTGGGCAGCACATACAATCACGATTGGTGCGTGATACTAGATTTGCTAGTGCACAAGTGTGTGATAGGTGCAAAGGTCAGGGCAGCAGAACTCTTAGGAGCACTGGGTTTGTTTGGCTGACCTGCTGAAGTGCAAAAAACATAGACTGTTGTGTGCTTGGAGGCTAAGACAGCAGGAGAAACTAGTGCCTCCTATGGTAAACGTTTAGCACATCTTTGTACGCATGCCTAAGTAATCGCAGCAGGCCTTCAACACAGTTCTGCACGCCTAAATAGTCATGAGGCCATAGCTGTTGCACTAGCATCTCTTGCTTCATCTGACAAACCCAGTGACAAACAGTACCGGTCATGAAGTTGCAGGAGCCAGCTGAAAGCAAGCAGAATAAGTGATGCAACAGCTGCCATGAGCAGAGTGCGAATCAAAGCCAGAGATCCTGATGCCATACCCTTAGTCTGCAGCTGAGGCCACAGGTTGACAGGCTCATGCCTGGGCTTGTAGGTGTCTGGGAAGTTGCAAGGGTCCCTGGATGGCGTGCTGACCGGGGGCACGTAGGTCCTGGTGAACAAAAAGCTGGTTTGGGGAGGTTGCTTGGTCTGCAGCTGTGCTGGGATTGGAGTCTGTGCATATGTCTCCATCAAACCTTGGATGTACCCCGTGTATCTGCATCAAATTGACAGGTACTTGCCTCAAAAGACTTCGCAGAAGTGCAAATTGTCTGTGCTCAGAGGCGCTTAGGCCGCGACTGCAGTAAAGTCATCCCTGGGCGGCATGTGCTCAGGCAAGCAAGGGCTTCATGACGTGACAAAGGCTATCAGTCAAAGCGGCAGGTACAGACAGATTCAAGAAAGACACAGGGAACCCCGCTCACCCTGGCATTTTCAGTTCGGGTTCTGAGAAGGGCGTCGATTTGTTCAGGCCGTACGTGTCAGTGAGAGGCATCCCTGTGCGGATGGCCGACATTCTTGGCAAAACTCTTCAATTGACCGAAAGAACCGACTCGAGGACAAAAGGCGAGACGCACTGGGAGGGAACGAAGACAACCTTGGGCAGCTCCGTGTCGGAAGGCAAGTTAGGTCAAGCGTGCCACTGAACTCTTTATCAAACCCTAGACAGTTGATGTTGTAAGTACCCTATACCCTAAACCCAAATCACAGCTGAATAACACCAGCGGGGCATTACCTGCAGTCATGTCGCTCGACTGGGTTGGGTTGTGGCGGTAACTAGCAGAAAATGGAACTACCAGACTTGGCTCCAGAAAACTCCACGACGGGAGGCTACACCTGAGAGTCCAGACCTAACGTCCTTGGACATCCAAACCATCGCAGCCGGTAAAGGTGGCCGGCACCAGCCATGTTCAGGCGCGTGCAAGCACAGAGTACTTGATACTGACTGATGCGATGCCCCGCAGGGTATATTGTTCAGGGTCATGCTCTAATGTTCCAACTCATAACATCGGCACTCCCTGACAAACGACCTAGTACCTCGTCATGCCTTAACACGATGCTGCATCGTGTTATTGCCCACGAGGACGGGACCAATTGGAATAAGTTCCACTTGGCTACAGAGGACACAAGTTGCCAGCTGGTAGTGGGTCTTGTAGATGTTGTGTGTGATCACCTGGCTGACAAAAGGGGCATCATTACTGCTGACTTTGAGAAACTGCAGACCATCATCCATGGCAGCAGGAATAGCAACCTGTCGGTGAAACAGGTAGGCAAATCAGATATACAACTGCTCTAGAGTGTATGCACTCTGAATGCACCAACACAGCTTCGAAATACAAAGCCGCCTAAAGACGCAGCATCAGGTGCAATGCATAGGCATGCATAGGCATGCATGCACCTGATGCCATGGCTTTAGGCGGCTTTATATCTTGGTGCATCTGGAGTCCATACACTCTAGAGCAGTTGTATAACTGATTTGCCTACCTGTTTCTCCCAACAGGCCTGGCAGCAGAAATGCCATGGATGATGATCTTTTTCAGGTTCTCATAGTTAGCAGTATTGTTGCCCCTTTTGTCAGCCAGGTGGTCACACGCAACATCTACAAAACCCACTAACCAGCTGGCAATCTTTGTCCTTTGTAGCCAACCGGAACTTATCCCGGTGTTCCTGTCCTCGTGGGCAATAACACAATGCAGCATTGTGCTAAGGCATGCACTTGATGAGGTACTCAATCTTTTGTCGGGGTTTGCCAGTGTCATGGGTTGCAACGTTAGAACATGACCTTGAAGAGTATACCCTGCGGGGCATCGCATCAATTGGTATCAATTGTTCTGTGCATGCATGCGCCTGGACATGGATGCACCAACACAGCTTTGAGATACAAAGCCGCCTAAAGACTGGGCATAGTCTGTATTGTTTCTTTCACTTCAAAAAATAATGCTTGCCTTAAGCTTGGCGCCATATGCTGGCAATGGCCGTGGCAAAGGGCGCAGCAGTCAGCAGCCATGGATGCATGGGACAGCTAGCAGCTTATAGCAGCATAAGTGACATCACTGCACATGTCAGGTTGGCCACTGGTGTACAAATGCACTGTGATGTGACATGAAGTCTTCAGGCTGGTTGCGTGAGATGGGCATTTCAATGCTGCAGCATAGCTGCGCATAGCATGCTTGCAATGTCGGCCTTCTCCCAGACAGCTTGAGTCAACAAGCATGCTGTCCCAGCATTTCAAACAGGGAGGCTTGTGTCACAGCAGTGTGAGACAATGTGTTGAGACAGGAGCAGTGCTCTATTTTGTAACCTGGCACAGCATTGTGCACAAGACTAAACGAATGAACACTATGCAAGGCTAAGACAATTACATCATGCTTTGTATGGTAGCTACTGCCTCTATGGCAATGGGGGACCTTAGACTCAATGGACTTGCAGCACATGCATGACAACGGCTGACACTAAAATTGTCCTTTGCATCATGAGAGTGATTTGTACAGAAGCAACATGGAAAACATGCTCATTAAAACCAGCCCTGCAACAATATACAAAATGACTGAAATGCATAAGTTTCCCTACCTGCCTACTGTACACATACTGCTGAAAGTCAGATTTGTTCCACTTTCATAATCATGCACAGACTCTTGACCACCAAATACAGCAGAAGCCATGGCACCAGTAGCCATGACCCAAGCAAGCAACATCACAACCACAAAAGACTTGCCAGTTTTCCTAACAATTCTGCCAATAATGAACACCCCAGCAAAAGAAGACAGAAAATTGCATGGACCGTAGATACGCATACTGTGCATTGATATTGCCATTGACAGCAAAAGACAATGTAGCTGCGCTACTCGAAAACAGGATCATGAGGGTTGAGGTTGCAGCAGTGGCAAGGGGGTGAACCTGTAGTGTAAGAAGCAGGGGGCCTATGACCACCCCACCCCCCATGCCTAGAATAGAAGCCAAAGCGCCCCCACATACACCCACAGCAGATGCTCCCATCAAGGTTGTGTAACTCCATTGTGTCTGTTGCTGTTGTTGCTGCTGATATTGTTGTACACTTGCTGTGACAGACCCTCCTGATATACTGCTTTGCTGCTCTCGGCATGCTAGATGTACAAAGAATGCTGATGCACCCAGTAATAGTACGGCCTGAAGGGTGTACAATACCCAATAAGCAGTAGAGCATTGTCTCGTCTGCCCCTTTGCAAGCTGAAAAGCAGCAAAAACAAGCCACATCGCAAGCGCAGCGAGCAGCTCTCTCACAGGCAACCGCTCCAAGGCCTCTGTACACTGCTGAGACCATCTGGGAATGCTTCTTTCAGCCTCGGCTGGCTGTTGCAAACACCAAGTTGTCAAGGGTCCCTTGCCCGTCGGACCTCTACCATGTGATGCGTCACCAGAGTCGGTGCCATGGCTAAGAAGAGGAATGGCATCATCAGCTGAGTGGCTGCTTGAGGCTTGCAAAGCCTCGAACTCACCACTTGAGCTGCGGGTATGCTGTCTGGGTGATAGCTCAAGTCCCAGCTCGGTCTGTGATGCATCAGGAGTGAAGGGAGTGAAAGGTTCTGAGTCAGTTTCTGCTCTGATTCTAAGGGATTGTGCTGAGGTGTCGGTGACGCTTGGCTGAAATGGAACCTCAATTGTTGTTTTGTCTATTTTGAGGTCCCAATTGGTGTCTGCAATATCATCAGCATGTGATCCCAATGGCATGGCAAGGGTCAACTCCTGAGATGTACTAATAGCCTTCAGCTTAGCAGCATGCAGTGAGCTGTTTGGCCTGGCTGCTTCATGGTCAGTCGCCATAGCTGAGGAAGTACTGGCAGCTCTTGAGCCAGGTACGTGAGGTTCTTCAGACACGGATCGCAGCAGATTGTGTACAGAATTTGCTCGCTCAGCATCTTGTTGATCTATTTGTACCAGATGCAATTCAAGACTGCCTGCTGGAGGTGTGCACTCAATACGGTACATCCTGAGCCCCTTGGCTGCCGTCTTGCATGTCAAGTATGACAGGAAGCAAACGAGGCCAATGGTGATAAGCCACTCTGGGATCATGTGATTGAGGATCACGCCTGCAACATGCAGACAGGTCAGGGTAGCCACTGTGCCAAAGTTACAGGCGTATACAGATGTTGACGTCTTCATTTCACTGCTGGATCTGCTACTGGGGCTGCTGACAATAAGCAGCAAATGCCATTTGCCTGAGCGCCTTCTGAGTGTAAGTAGTCAGGGATGGGCGTACCTATGCTGGTACCTAGCAGAAGTGACGGGATCAGCACTAGGGCAAGATCAAACTGTATGACTGCTTTGTCTTGGTGCTGTGGGTGCGTCTGAAACAAGGCAAAAGAGGCACCTGCAATAGCTCCACCAGTGATGATTGCTTGGGAGATTGCTGCTGAGTCCTTGACGCCTGCAGCGGCAAGTCAGTGGAGCAGAGAGCGCTGGTCAGGTAAATATGCCATATGCACCTGCGCCAGGACTTACTGAACTCCAGCAGAGAGTTAAAAAGAGGCACAAATAGTGCTCCTCCACCTGCTCCAGCAGCAGTAGACAAGGCTCCAACCTGCGCCGGAGGCAGGAGTCGATATACTTTTTTCATGTGAAATCTGCAGACACAATTTGCAACATGCAGTATGGCTCACCACTGTGACTATGCACACAGCTGGAATATTTCGATCAGCAAAAAAACTCTGGCTGATATTTGAGGCTGCAAGCAAAGTCCTTTGCATACAGTCCTGCATCAGGGTATGACCCCTGCAGGAAAGGAGGCCAGGACAACAATGGGCGGCTTTTGATGCAAAAATTGCACTCAATGCAAGTGCACCGAATCGCAAATTGCGCCCGCAAGTGGCCTTGTAGTCGGCTTCAAGGGGTTACCTGATAGTTCTATTTGAGGCCTTGTTCTGCTCCTCAGTGCTGCAGGAGACTATTTGGAACACCAACAGACTTGCAAGAAGCGTTAGCAGCGCTATCTGAACGAACTTGGAAAATATAAGCGTGACCATATGTAGGTTCGTGCACGCCATGCACAACACGGTCGTTGTCAAGACATCAACTGGAACGCGCTGAGTACAAAAAGAAGTGCGCGTTATCCGATAGTGCTTAACAGCATCGCACCGTGCGCACCAAATGGTTGCGCAGGCGTTTTACCGCGAAGCATCTTCAGGAAGGTACAAGCAAGTACCATTAGTAATTGTGCTGGGCGTGCTTCGTGCTTCGTGCTGCTAAATCTGCTGTGGAATGTAAAGTTTGACGCTGCTGCAAACGTTGAGCTGTACGTTTGGCTGTACGTGATGCATTGCAGCATAGGGCAAGCCTAGGGCCTGTATTTGTGCTTGGCCTGCAGGTCTGTATGTGTGCACAAGTGCTGGCCGAGGTGTTGCGGAGATACCATGAATCACGAGAGATCTGTACAGGCTCTGCGCCTGCCTTTCTGTGCTGAACAGCCTTGACAGACTGACGCGTCAAAACTGCAAGTGCCTACCTCATTCTGCTTCTCCGCGCCGTCCTGCTCAACGTCTTAAATTGACGTCTGTGAGATAGCGCACAAAGCTAAATTGCGCAAGAGCCGGCGGCAAGTGCGAACGTTCTGTTAACAAACAGCACATTTACGGAGATGGAGAACTCTGCTCCTCTCGTAAACAGTGAGGCTTACGCGGCTGAGCGTAAAGATGAAGACTTTGCAATGCTTAGACAAGCAGCCATGGAGCGCGCTGATGCACCGTCAAGGCACCCGACAGTCGCCCTTCCAGGTCCAGTATTCAAACGTGGCACGCAGACTGCACTTTGATCAGTGCAAGTTACTGCCAAAGTGCCGCACAAGGGTGTTTATGAACAGGCAGTTTCCCTGATACCAGACAGCCCATCTTTTCTGACACATTTTGCTTCGGTACAGCCAACCTGAAGGGAGAAAAAGCATCTAACACCACTGATGTTGACGTTCGTCCGGCCAACAAGCTTGGTCGTGACACACGAAAGAAGATTGTGGACGAAGCTCTTGCTACCAAAGATCAGGACCAGTACCGGTTTCTCAAGCTCATCAAGGACAGGATGGATGCGTGAGTGTTGGTCTTCCAGCATGTCGCTATTGGGAAAGCTCTGTTGCTGTTATGGTGGGTGTCATACTACATTTCTTGCAGCATTTGTCTCACGCGCTTGGAGTACAATGCAGGGTGGGCATTGCACCATCAACTGTGGAAGTCAGATTCCAGGATTTGCACATTCAGGCAAAGGTGTTTGTGGGTGCCAGGGCGCTGCCTTCGGTCCTCAACTCGTACAGAAACTTTTTTGAGGTCAGTGTGTAACAATAGCCAGCATCACCAGGCAGTCTTTTAGAGCCAGCATGATCAGGCAGAGCACACAGAATACACATCTCAACCCAAATGCTCAACAGAGACTCGTGGCTTTGAAGCCTGCACACCTCTTGAGCCACAGCCAAAACACTATTATCAATGTGTTACAGTAGTGTCAACTTTTGCTGTGAATCTTTGGTAGATATGTTGTGGAGTAGCTCATGAGTGTTGATGACAGCTTGCTTGCATAAATTGCAGGGCTTGCTTCAGACTCTTCACCTCTTGAGCGTCAAGAAGCGCAAGTTCGTCATCCTGGATCAGCTGAGTGGGCGCATCACCCCCGGGCGCATGACCCTGCTGCTGGGCCCCCCAGGGTCTGGCAAGAGCACCCTGCTTGCTGCCCTAGCTGGCAAGCTGCGCCACAGTGATCTCCAGGTGCGCTTTGCAAGGTCGCACATTTCTACATGTGGGTGTGGTGCCTGATACATGTTTGCAAAGTTCCGTGCCTGATTTTTGTTTGTGGGTTTTCCAGTGCGTCATTGCTTGCTTTGTGCCTGCTGCGCATATGTGAGACTCCTTACGCGTCATGGCTTGGTTTGCACCTGGTCTACATCTCAATGCATCATTGCTTGCTTCAAGCCTGGAGTACATCTGTGGGACTTCTGATGCGTCATTGCTTGGATGTTGCCTGGTACAGCGGTGTCACAACTGAGTGGTGACTCATTCTGCTTGCCATATGCTGTACATCACAGTCAGCTGGGCATGCATCAACACCAACATCACAGCTACCTCAGCAGGCTGCTTTGCCAAGCAAAATCATCAAACCTGCTCACCTCCTGCTGATTGTCAAAGTCCCCAGGCCCTGGACTTCCTGCGTGAGCAGCAAGCTGTCTGGTTCCTGAATCAGCGTCAAACCTTATCTGTCCATGTGCTTGTGCTTGTTGACATCTATGTGTGTGGCAACCGCTTGGTCCTGAAATGTGCATCACACCTTTCTGTGCATGTGTTTGTTGTAGGTGAAGGGCAGCATCACATACAATGGCCACACCTTCGATGAGTTCATTCCTGAGAGGACCTCCAGCTATATCGACCAGCAGGACATTCACCTGGCGGAGCTGACAGTCAGGGAAACCTTTGACTTTGCTGCACGCTGCCAAGGCACCGGTCACAAAGCTGGTATTGTCTTGCTCTTCTCATTGCAGCATAGTTGTACACATATACCATACGTGGTGTAGATAACCAAAACAGCAGCAATCAAGAAGCGACAGCAACCAAATTACCCACCACAACCAGCATTCATTCATGTTGCAAGAAACGAATACCGAGCTTGAAACTGATGCAAAGAGGCATTGGGTGGTTGTGACCCATACTGTGGGGATCATCCTTGTTTATCTACAGCGCATGCAGTCCTTGCTGCTCTTGCATGCTTTCCTGCATGCTGCGTACTCTGCTTGTTGCCCAGCATGCATGAAATGTACAGCAAGCATATACATGCCTGTCTCACCTTTAGCCAAACTACCATGCATGAAGATATCTGCATGTTAAAACCAGCTTGGGATCCCAAGCTTACCTCAAGATGCAATTACTGTTATCATGTGGTCACATGATGTTGCAGACATCACAAAGCTGCAGCCAGAGTTCAACTGTATTCTGACGTGCATTGACCAAGCAGTGTTCATCTTCATGCTGCAAATGTCACACAGCTGCAGCCAGAGGTCCAATGTGCATTTGATCAATCGGTGTTCATCTTGGTCATCCTATTGTTGCAGAGGAGCTAGCAGAGTTAAGAAAAAGGGAGAAGGAGCAGAGTATCCAGTCCAATTGGGAGATTGACTCCTTCATGGCAGCCAGTGCGCTGGAGGGCAAGAGGGAGTCCATTGTCACTGAGTATATACTGCGCATCCTGGGTCTAGACGTAAGCTCCCTCACCTGACAGTAAGCCTGGTGCAACTTTTGTAATGGTATGATATGTATGAGTCCTGGTTATGCACATGACAGGCTGCACTGTCTTGCCTCCCTCCTGGTGCGGTGATCCTGCCAATGGTGTTGTATTCGTGTATCAATCATTCGTGATTGATACACCAGAGCCATGCAAATGCTGGCAACTTCTGCCTTTCCTTGCTGCAACTCTGCCTTTCCTTGCTGCAACTTCTGCCTTTCCTTGCTGCAACTTCTGCCTTTCCTTGCTGGCAGCTTTTGCCTTTCTTTGCTGCAACTTCTGCCTTTCCTTGCTGGCAGCTTCTGCCTTTCTTTGCTGCAATGTCACATAGACATGCATGTAGCCCAGAGCGGCAGCTGTTTTAGATTCCCTAGGTACGAGTCTGTCACACGCTACGCTGCATTTCAAATTTTGCAAGAGGACTCCATGAATCATGTTTTCAAAGGGTTTGTTGCTTTTTTCTTACTTGCTTTTTTGTTTGCTTGGTTGCCTCAATAATGCATCTCTGCTGCACAGGTATGTGCTGACACACCAGTGGGGAGCGCTATGATCAGAGGCATCAGCGGCGGTCAGAAGAAGCGCGTCACTACAGGTACACCAACATCAGGCTGTTGAGTTTTTTCCAACAAGTGATACATTCCCGAAATGCTGTCAGTTGCAGATACCAGCTGGCAAAAGGTGGCAGAAAAGCTTGTGATCAATCTCAAAAGCGAATTGCGTTGCCTCTCCTGGTTTTTGTGTCATGAAGGCTTCCTTAGGAATGCGGTAGTCCGATCTGCGCATGGTGTTGTCAAGCCTTGTCATGCAAGGGTCTTAAAAGTTGGTACAATCTGATGGTGTCCAAAATATCTCACAACGGTAGAAATATGTGTTATCGGTCCCCAGGCATGTCTGAGTTCACATGTACATGGGACCATGGCAACTTTCCAAGCAACTCATGATGAGTGAGAACAGGGTACGCCACCTTTGGGACAACGCCCTTGATCTTGTACATACGCAGGGGCTTCTGGGAACCTGCTCATATCGTATGATTGAATCTTACCAAGTCATGTGACGCTGCGTTACATTACGTGACAGACATCACACTTGATGACATCACATCACACTATACTACATTACATTACGTGTGTTCTTGTTGTTTACCTGCAGGTGAGATGATGGTTGGGCCCAAGAAGACGCTGTTCATGGACGAAATCAGCACCGGCCTGGACAGCAGCACCACCTTCCAGATTGTGAAGTGCATGGGAGACTTTGTGCACCTGAGGGATGGGACCGTGCTCATGTCCCTCCTGCAGCCTGCACCCGAGGTGTACAACCTCTTTGATGATGTCCTCCTCCTGTCAGAAGGTGGGACCTCTCACATACACAAATGTGCTGCAGCCTGCACCTGATGTCCTGCTTGTTGATGTTCTCCTCCTGTCAGACAGTAACCACATACCAGTCACAACGGTAACTGCGCCACAGCCTGCTCCTGCTGTGTAACTTCATTGTTCTTCTTCTTCTGGCAGCAGGTGATCTCTGACCTAGTGGTTGACCTTGTGGCTGTGTGCCTTCCTTCATGGTTGTATCAACTCTTGGGCGTCAAACAGCCCTGATTTGCTTGTGTGTGCAGGATCTGATTGAGCACAACACTGTCATGCCTGTGTCCATCTGCAAAAGATGCAATTCCTTGTGTACCTGAGTTCTTTGTGCATGAGGCCAGTCTGTATGTTGTCAGTGTGTAGGCGGCCAATGTGCATATGGTCAGTACAAAGCTCACGTGTTGTGTTGTGTTGTGTTGTGTTGTGTTGTGTTGTGTTGTGTTGTGTTGTGTTGTGTTGTGTTGTGTGAGTATCATTGGTAATGAAGTAGGTCTTAAGGCTGTCTTGACCACACATGTATGCAGTACCATGTTCCATGGACTTATAGACTTTGAGGCTGTCTTGACTGCACATGCATGTCACATCATGCCCCATGGACCTTGTGTTGTGCATGTAAGTTTCACATCTGCAGCTTTTGAGGCTGTTGTGACTGCAAACATAGGTCACATCGTGTTCCATGGACCTCGTGAGGATGTGGTGGAGTTCTTTGAGTCCTGCGGCTTTTGCTGCCCTGAAAGGAAGGGAGTGCCTGACTTCCTCCAGGAAGTCACGTCCAAGAATGATCAAAAGGTCAGCCTGCTGCTGCACTCTGCTCTGCAAAACCTGGCACAACGTTTTTTGGTCATGGCAAGACATTGTCCAGCTCACTGTCAGTATATGTTGTGTTATTGTATGTTATATTACATAGTCACCATTTTATATTTATATCCCAGCATGAGAATGTATTGCATCATTGCATTGTGTTGTATCATGTGGTGTCAAGTGATGTTGTATTGTACCTTGAGTTCACTTACACTATAGATTAGACAATATGAGCTCATTGTCTTCTGCGTATGCCAGCTATACACAGCCGCCTGACTGAAGCACTTCTCCTGCTATTTGACCCAGATTAAATGGCTCCTTTGCATTGCTGCAGCTGCATCACACCACGAGCGTCTGTTGTCTGGAATGCTTGCTTGTGTTGTGTGTGCTGGGCTTGCAATTGGACTGAAATGGGTTGAGCCTGGCATTGCTGCTCATGTTGGCTGTGCTTGCTCTGCAGCAATACTGGGTTGGATCTGGTTCCTGGCAGTATGTTCCAGTCGCCAGCTTTTCCGAAGCCTTCAAGAAACACAAGACTGGTGTCAGGTCTGCTGAGGGCTTGTCAGTCCCATTTGACAAGACTGCCTCCTCCAAGGATGCCCTTGTCAACCAGAGGTTCTCCCTTTCAAGTAGGCAGCTTCAGAGGGCAATCGATGTCTTTCAAGAGCATCTTTGCTTGCGTGTGTGCTTCTTGTTAGAGGAGCTTCTGCAGGGCTGCTTGAGATGCCCTGACCTTAGTCCATCACCATGGCGGTGCGTTGCTGTTCCTTTGATGATCCTCCTTGCATCACACCAAACTGGCATGTCAAATCTGTTGTTGGATCAGGAGAAGAAGCTTCTGGATAGGTT
>JAABUP010005231.1_pt1 | contig 20050 bp, 28 predicted proteins | sample 5559201 | NCBI WGS metagenome assembly JAABUP01 (sample SAMN10711887, study PRJNA513373) | rock metagenome | isolation source: Antarctica rocks | place: Antarctica
TACAACTGCGTGCTAGTACAGCCCCACAACCAAGTAGACGTGTGTGGATGAGCACGTATGTAAAAAGATCGTGTATCCACACAGGTGCAGTGTGCCACTGACCCATGCACCCCCAACTCTAGGGACGACTTTGGCCAGATTGACACTGAGTTGCCTTTGATGACAGAACTGTTGCAATGCGTCAAGCTGCCTCTGCAGCCCTGCTGCTGTTATAGACATAATGCCCTGCTGCTGTTGTAGACATTAAACGTACTCTGTAAGCACCTCGCAGTCTTCTTGCCGCTTCATGCCGCTTTGCAATTCAGCCAACAATTGTTTTTCTTTTGATTGTAGGCCTATTATTAGTTGGGGTCTAGGGTAATCTTTTACAAGTGATACAGAGAAAGAAGCTTGTGCATCCATTGCGTTGCGCTTTGCACTGCCAATGTAAGTACACCCCTGTTTGCCTGACGCAATCGGCGATGTGCGTCACTCTTCGCGAACTCAGGAGCTAGGTCAGACAACCTGCGATCACTCGTTCTGTCGCTGCGCGCGGCATGGGAAGTGACAAGCACAAAAAATCGCACAAGAGGAAATATTCTGATGATTCAGAAGTGGACGCCTCCGAAAGCAGTGGTGAGGCTACAGTCGTCGGGATCGATCCTTTGGGTAGCCTAGCCTTACTGCCCTTTCGTACAAACTGCTGCTGTTGCAGATGCAAGCCAGCAGCACAAGAAAAGTAAAAAACACAAGAAAGACAAAGTCAAGAAGGTGAGGTAGCTTTGCATCGAAGGCACATGATGCATAAAATCTCGTGTCCTTACGTGTGCACCAGCAGAAGCTGCTTTTGGAACCTCACACACTGATGACAGAGGCATTGAGTTTGCTGTGCAGGACAAGCACAAGAAATCCAAGAAGGATGACAAGCGGATCAAAGAAGCAAAAAGGTTTCTGAAACAGAGTATGTTCCTGAAATGCACTGGCCTTCATGTGTCTACGTTGCATTCATGAAGCAAATCCTTTGACACCATTTCACGTGATTTGGCGATGCACATGTGCTGGAGCCTGCCTCTGTGGCCAGCTATGAAACATGCTGACAGACTCAATGCATTCTTTTTGAAGAGTCCACCTCTCTTCATGCTTGATTCTTGGCGGGAACGATTGCATATGATGCAGCGCTCAAAGGAGACAAGGCAGGTGCAACAGAAGATGTGAAACCCCTTGATAGTAACACCCAGGTACAGGTTGTGACCATGGCTCCCGTCTCAACTGCTGCTTGTCAAGCAACGCTGTAGTACACATTGCCGGGGTTTTGACCTTGACTAGCCATGAACACCTTGTGTATGTTCGCAACGCAGATAGAGAACATAGACAAGGATGACTACTTTGCTAAGAATGCTGAATTCACTGCATGGTTGAGGGAGCAGAGGAGCAAGTATTTCAACGAGATGGACTCAGATGAGACTAGAGCATTATTTGGTGTGTATGCACACTCCTGATTCTACACATTGCAACTATGACAGCACCTGGCATCCACACTCTGCAAGGCAGCAAAAACATGTTTGTCAGCATCTGGCATTTACACTCTGCAGTATGGCCAAGTCATGTTCAAATCCGTTGCCATGCAATGATATGTTGCTGGTGTTGACATTCAGTTGCACCAGCCTGATGGCATCCAAGGCAAAGCTTGACCTGACTTCACTCCCAAAGCTCAAACTCAGCTGCATGGAGCATCACGTTTCACATCCATCTACCCAAAAAGCATTGCACCTCATACTTTTGGCAGCCAGGCTCCAGCAGCTGGTTGCTGATGTGCTCTGTCATACTACAGATGAGTTTGTTAAAGAATGGAATGGGCGAAGGCTGTTTGCCAAGTACTATGCTGGCATGACGGGGGGAGGCAGCATACGCCGCACCAAGCATCAATGGGGCATCAGGCAAGGTCAGCGCTGCCTGTAGTTCATCAGTATTGGTCAATCGGCACATATGCATCAGGCAAACCTGGCCCTGCCTTGACAGCACCTTTGTATCATCTCCCTCAGCTTGTGCTTCGTACGCTGCTCACAAAAACAGTCTTGTGTCTTTTGCTCAGCATTTCACTTAGATAGGAAGCAGTATGATAGTAATATAGGATCCAGTCCAGGTCAAGATAGCCAAGACAAGTGAGGACAACCACAAGAAGACAAAGCAATGCTGTTGGAGCTACTACAGATTAGTGCTAATGTAGAAGTCAAACAGAAGTGACAGTCATGCAGGTGGGGATGCAGACCTGGCATCAGGGGCAGTAGGAATGGCTGCTGCAATGGAAGAAGAGCGGGAGGCTGAGCAAGCAGCCAGACAGGGTCAGCAGGTACAGATCCATCACTACTGCTGCATATGTTTGTGTCCTGGGGGACCAATGGAAGCTCAACAGGTCGGTGAACATCTGAGAGAGGAACCAGAAACACAAGTACGAGATTCATTCCTCATCAAGGCAAACTGCTGCAAACGTTCCATCATGTGTCTTGAGTCCAGCTGGGTCTGACTCTCCAAAGCACACTTCCCCTTGAAGACAGCATGGTTCTCATTGCATTTCTGTCCCCACAGCACATTGCAGTACATTGCTTTCTTGTGGGTGTACTTTCCACGCCGCATATGCCTGCATGCAATCAAGCAGGCACGTATCGAGATTACACCCATGGCAGTCCTTTGTGCAGCATAGCCCACACTCCCTTCCATTGCTGATGCAATGCTGTAATGCTCCAGCGCGCTTCTGCTGAAAGTCTTGTGTGTGGCTTTGTAGGTGGAGAGGCGGAAGTGGCGAGCTGACCAGAAGGACTGGCTAGAAGAGCAGCTTCCAAAAGCAACTGGCAGGTACGTGCACCAACACAAAATTGCCTCCAGTGACAGCACCGACGTGGGTGCTTCAATTTTGCAATCATCCTGTGCATGTCAAATGTCCCTGGCCTGCTTCGCTTCTGTAAGAAAGGGGATGAGTAAGATCAGCAACATGCATGTGCAAATGTGTCACTCAGAGGCAGGGTTTGAGGTGACCACATGTCTGATGACAAGGTTGTGTCTGCAGCATTGTATTATCAGCAGGATTGTATTATTCCAATCAGAAGCTTGCTTGCATGCTGCAGAGAGGCACAGCTCGAGAAAAAAGCTGCTAGGCGGGAAGCTGCAAAAGAGCGGGAGCAGAGCCCAGACATTAGTAAGCTGCCTGGAGGGGGTGACATCATGGGGGGAGATGACTCGTTTGCAGCTGCAAAAGCAAGGTATCACATGTTTTGAGGTGTTTGTGTCATTTCTGCATGAGCCGCCTGCTGCAAATCGGCTGGGCAGAGCAAAAGTCACTCCGTGCTGATGCTCAGCACTGCCATTTTTGCACAGATACAAGCTGTCTTTCATATTGCTGGTTTTGTGTGTGCGCTGTTCATAATTATGGTGGCTGACCATTCTGATCACCTGACAGCTTGTTTGCTGTTGGTATGATTGAGTTACACAGCAGTATGAAGTAGGCACCACTGCTGCCATACTGGTTTGGACCTTTTGGACGCCGCATTCGGCCCTTTGCAGCATGTGATCCCTTTGTTCTAGCCTCCTGGTCCAACCGTCATAATCATACCTTGTAGTCACATTGACGTGATAGCCTGGGTAAACATACCAGCACTGTCAGATGAACTTTGACAAATCATCAAAAAATGTTTCAACCATCCAGTGGGTCTGTGACATGAAAGATTGCATGGTGATGCAGGGAGTCCAGAAAGGATGATTGGAGGAGCAAGCAACAGGCTGTCAAACAGGATCTGCTGGCTCAGAAGCTGGCAGCAGCTAATGCTGAGGAGCAAGCCAAGATGGCCATGTTCCATAGTATGATCTCATCAGGCAAAGCAGTAACTATCCCAAAAAGGCAATAGCATAACGTATGTTGCCAAAACAGTTCACATTTTGGCTGAAAGTGACAGTCAGAGGCTCCTGTCAGCATTGACTTATGGTTGATGCACCTGACTGCGGTAGCATTACCCTTTTGTGACACAGCGTTTTAGTGTGTCAATGGCTCTGAGAGCATCAGCAGCATGGCAGGCTTGTTGTGCGATTAAAATTAGTTATGTACATGCTTCTTCACACAGAGTGCAGCGTTCCGGATGTCAACAGGATCTGCAATGCATTTGGGGGGAAACAGACAGCTCACAGCACAAACAGTCACAAGACATGGGCCTTGGGAAGCACCTGGTGTGTTTCATTCAAATAATGGAATCAATACATGCAGACTAGACCATTTTCAACATCCGGCAAAAAATAGCAGTCACAAAGAACAGGGGTTGAAGGGCTCATTAGTCTACAGCACTTTACAATGTATCGGTAAAAGCAAAACTGACAAAGCACAACAATGTACTGAGGTGGGAGACATACAAGATGATGTAATCAAGCAAAGTCAATTCAACATTTTTGAGCACAGCGAGTGGCGAATTATCAGATCATGTATGTTGCAAGTCACAGGTGCTTAAAGTACAACTGCATCTCTCTGAGCTTCATTCATCAAGGTGGTGAAGTTGCAAGTGCACGTATGTCTGCTCTGATGGGTCATAATACCGAAAATCAAGACCTTTCCACTGACCTCGCACACTATTGCTAGGCGCATTTGGTGACCCACACGCAACTTGCCTTACTCCCCAGCCCTCAGGAAGCTGAAGAGACTTCTCACACAAGCTAATGCAACTTCCAGCATCATGCTCCCCATGAAGCATGGCGTAGATGTCACAGGTCTGGAAATGGGCCTGATCAGGGAAGATCAGCTTTCCTCCGCTCTGTGCCAGCACATCTCCAAAGTGAACAGCTAAAGATAGATGCTTGACGTGCAGCATGGCTGCAAGCAGAGATAGGCGCTGATCTCTTCCTGGATGTTCCCCTATCACACTTGAGCCCACCCATAATCTGCGAAGGCCAAAGCAGCAAACCTCAAGACCCAGACAGTGTCAATCAGCACCCATTGCATGACAGCACATACTGCAAGCTTCTGGATCAGAAAGAACGCCATTGGAAAGCTTGGGACAACTTTCTCATTTAGCGAGCAGTAACATACAACAAACACTCAGCATTTGTTGCAGCTTGTTTTTGCTGGAGCTGTTCTGCTACTGCAAAAACGGCAGAACAGCTCCAGCACTTTTTCACCATCACTGACACGGCAGGGTTGCCTGCTCAGCAGCATCAGGTACAGTGATTGGCTGCAGGCTAGTAAGGCCAAAATCAGCAGTGTAATCACAAGCTGGAAAACAGCAGAAGACTGGAGTGCGTTGCTAACCTATCTAGGTGAAGAGAATTGATACAGCTCCATGGCTGCAACTCAAGGGAAGTTTCAGGATCACACGCAGCCTGCATGAAGAGCTGGAGCTCCAGATCGGCTTTGCATCTGGATGGCAGGCGCATTTTAGGCATCCTTGTAGACCCACAGAACACTCTCTGTATCTTAGGCAACTGGTGTAGATCCCATTCCAATGAGTTGTTGAGGGAATCACAGGCAACTTGCTGTAAATAAGGCATGGCCCGCAGATCCCACTCCAAAGCATGATCAGTGGAGTTCACGTCCCCCTTGTTGTCCACGTGCAGTTCCTCAAGCTGTGGAAACATGTCTGCTGTCGCTGCCGGCAGCTTGACGCACTCGTCATGGCTTTTTAGAACGATCGTCAGCTTGAAGAGATTTGGAAGGGCTTTGCTGTATGTCACACCGGTGCAGTGCACTTCGGCTTGTACTGTGTTGCGGTGCAAGTCGTCTAGGTTAACAAGACCAGGCCGAAGTCCTCGGAGATCCTGGCGTAAAGCTACGTTACCATTCCGATAGCCTATTGCCTCTGGGTAGCTATCTTTCATTGCCAGGCAACGCGCCAACTGCGCACAAACAATTGCAAGCGCAGCTTTTTGCCGAGAAAGAGGGAGATGCCGCAAGATCATACACCAAATATCGTCAGGTAGCGAGTCGCGAGAGCCACTGCATATACAAACTAGGCTGTCGAAAAGTTTGGACACAGGGCGCGCTTCGCAAAAACAATCCACGCACATTATGCTACCTGTGCAAGAGGGAGTTGGCCGTGGCAGATGTCATAGCAACCTCCGTGATTTCGTAAACCGGCATAGTGAACACACGGCGACGACGGGGCGATATTTGCAGCTTAAACTGCTGCACAAAAGGATATGGATTCGCGCCGTGAGCACAGGCTACGCAGAGCCAACTGCAGCAACCAAAGCACATGCACCGTGCCATCCTCGCCTATACTTCAGCGCCGCTCCGAGACCTGGGACCCTCCTGACACATGATGACAATGATGACAAATTTGCGTAAAGCACGTGCAGTTCCCAAATGAGTCGAAGAAACAGATGCATTCAATTTGTAGAGAGGCGAGAGAAGAGAAAGCGCACGGAAGATTTGTGTTGAGTAGCCTCCTTGCCGCTCCCTGGCACCGTTGTTTGCGGGGACTATAGGAGCCACCAATGTTTAAGGAGATGGGTGTGCTGACGGTGGTTTTTACAGTCAATACCGGTCAACTCGAAGCCGAGAGAAACTGAAGTTGCTCCGAAACCATTGCGTTAGCGTCATTGAGGCCCCTCGCTTGCAGACAGGTTGATCGTGCGCTTCACAAAGTCTATGAACCTTTCAATTGGGCCTTCAGAAGACCAGCATCACTCTGCATCTGTACCTGATGCAAGCCTCATAGAGGGCCTCCCCTCGGACCCAAGGTTGCTTGAACTGCCTCGTGATTACGACTCGCACACCCAGTCCCACGAAAAAGATCTTCATGCGTTTCTGGCCTCAGAGCTTTTTGGTCCCGACCCAAGCAACAACGGCGCAGAACAATACTCCCGCACGCTTGCTTCGCTGGACTTGACCTGGGAGCAGACACCTGGTGCTCCAGAAAGCTACCAAGCAGAAGCCCTTACGTTGTTTGGGGGTCGCACTTCGGTAGAACACGTTGACACTGCCGGCACGTCGAGACCTCCCGGAGAGGAGAGTGTCGGAAGGAGCGGACTGGCACAAGTCTCGCTAGAGTCCGGTCCCAGTATACATTCAACTGAAAGTCTTCCCCGCAAGGAGAAACGGAAAGCAGGACATGGTACAAAGGGAAAGAAGCGTAGTGCGAAGTTGCAGGAGGTACAGTCCGTCTTGTTACACTATAGCCCATGGCTTAACAAAACCATGTCTGCGTGTCAACCTACACCTGACTGGCATCTCACCCGATACAGGCAAGTCCAGGTACAATATATGATCAGCTAGAAAGAGTCACCACAGAGTTATGTGAGCTCAAAGTCCAGCATCAGCAACTGGAGAGCAAGCACCTGCTACTGGAGAAGTGCCTTAGACTGGAACACAGCCAAAAGCTACGGCAGACCTCACGAGAGGTATGCCTCTGTATCTCACATGATGGTATGCGCATATCAATCCTCAAGTTCTTCACATCATGGTATGCGCATATGAATCCACAAGTTCAAGCCAGCCAGCATATCATTACCTGTAGCAAAGCTGTGATGTTTGCATGCCTCAGGCTTGTGAGCATCTTTTATCAAATGCTTGCAAGTGCAGGCAGTGCAGACCATGCTTTCTCTCATTCTCCAATCAATGCTGGTGACCATGATGCTTAGCTTGCCTTCATGGTCTGCAGCAAAGACCTAAGTACCTGTGACTGATAGTGGCCTCTTGCAGACTTGAAGGTGCACGATTTACTTGGAACAACAGCACAAATGTGTCAAGTATCCGTTTTTGCTGTAGAAGCTTGCTGACCGACTGCAACTATGCAGGACATAGCATGTGAAGACCAATACATTGCACAAGAGACAACCAACTCAGAGCAAGGGCCGTCTGTCACAGTGTCAGTGCGTGGCGAGCCACACAACATGACTGTGTACGAAGTCAGTAGACTAAGTGTGGCAGAGTTTGCTGCTTTGTGGACGGTCAGCTCCTTGACACAGAGTCCTTGTTTCGCAACACAGCATGCATTGCAGCTCAGATATAACCTTTTTTAGCAAAGTTGAGACCAAAATTAGCCAATGTCATTCTGTCATGTTGTTTTTATGAAATGCCATCAATGCACCCAGTGAGTGTCAATGTCAGCACGCCCACAGTCACACTTTGTGCAGTCACATGACAAGGAGCGCACACCTTGCATAATGCCTCTGCAGGTCTACATTCAGACCATAGGAGCATGTCTAGTACAAGCTGGGGCTGCCAAAGAAGGCCCAACAGTGGATTTACTGCACCGCTTGACTTTTGAGTCTACCCAGCTGCTGGGCTGCATCATGCTATTGAATCACAAGGTGCACAAGGCAATGCTGCAAGGGCAGATGGACAGCAAGCTTGCCAAGACGCACTCTATAGACAAGTTCTATAAGACTTACGTGGTGGGAATGACTAGCAACCAACACTGTGCCTGTCCTTGTTACACTTTACTACTGGCTTGCATTGTACTTGTCAGGCATAAGCTGTACAAAGTACAAGGCTTGATGTAGATACATATACATATATACACGTACAGTATTGTGCATATGCGTCATGACATCATATCTATTGGGGGCACCTGCAGTCAACTGCCATGCAAGTAGTTCTTTGTTTCACTCGAACCTGAAGGCATGCTCTGCCTGGTGCAACGCCTTGCTGTGCAGCACCTACTGTACAGAATGGCTAGGCCTGCTTACAGGGTACACCTGATTTTCCAGACTTTGTATTGTCTGGTTTTATACAGGGCTTGATCACATGCACACATCAGAATCATCTGCTTGTGCTGAGATATGTCCCAAGACAACATGATTCTTGCTTGTGAACACAGCACTCCATCAGACAACTGCAAGCCACACAGTTCCAACACATGCAGGGCCTGTTGGAGCTGAGTGAAGAGCAGCTACAGGATCTGGAGATGTTGAGGCGCATCTACCTCATCAAGCGAGCAGGGCTAGCCAAAGAGCGCAAGATGCTGGTGCACCAAGCTGTCAGGTCCCTGAGTCATGCTGAAGACACTGTGCCTCTGCCAGGCCACACAAGGGTGAGCAGCTATGATTGTTATTGGTGTTGTAAGGCTGTTGACGATTTGGATCGATCTGAACGGCGCTGCAAGACTGCTGCAAACGTGTGACTACACAGAGGTATTTATGCTGGTGTATAGGTTGCTGTCATAATGCTGCAATGTGTTGACGCTGCTGTGCTGATGCTGCAAGGCTGCTATGCTGACGCTGCAAGGCTGCTGTTCTGTCGCTGCAAGGCTGCTGTTCTGTCGCTGCAAGGCTGTTTGGCTCTGCATGGCTATCTGTGCCGATCATGCTTGCATATGCTGAGCTGCTGGTGCAGCTAAGCTGTACTGGCTAAACTGCTGGTGCAGCTGAGCTGTTACAGCTGAGGTGCTGCTGCTGCCGTACTGTATAAGCTGCAATGCCCCTTTCTGGTTGGCTGCATTGCTGCTGGCTGTTATCGCTGTACAGTCAAAAGTACTGAAATTCCGCGGAGCTGGTCTTGACTGTGTGAAGTTTTCTTTAGTAGTCTGAGCTGAAAGGAGAAATGATAGAGTATGGGCGTAGCACCATTTGGTGCCATACCCTCACCTGCTAGCCGTACATGCCCAGGCGCATCTACCCTTCCTGCACAGCATAACCTGCATCTTGTTTTGTCCGTTGATCTTTATGCACTGATACTGCAAGACTCTTCTGCGTGCTTTGGGGTATCGCTGAGACACGTTCTGGTCAGCTGGATCATAAGATGCAGTGTTTCTCGGCGGGCACAAACACTTTGTTGGCAAATTTCCTGCCTCTTCAGGGCGTTGTGCTCAAAAGTAGCGGTTCAGCATGAAGCAATCAAATTGTAAAAATAAATATGCTGCTGCTGGATGCAGGTGGCAAGTTTGGCTGCAAGGCTGCAGGAGATTGCTCAGGAGGACTACAGAGTGTACCATCGTGTTGCAGCTGCTGCTCGACGAGGGGTATGCATACCACTGTGCATGACTTAATCCAGTGCTGATGTGTACAATTATTTGTGTAGGGAAGACTCCTCAGCAAGCACAGATCCTTTCTGGCAAATCTGCATCACATACCTTGCCTCTCTAAGCCTTTGTTGCACAGGCTTCTGTCACCCCGTCACTGTGATTTGTGAAAGTCACTCTCCTTTGTCATTCAAGCTTGACCTTGCTAATGCCCTGCTACCCTGTAGAGAGACTGGTATGTTCTTGTTGTTACTGTATTCTACATCTGACCTGTTGTGCCTGCTCCAGGTATTCAGCACAAAGCAGTGGGCTGCAACAATAGTTCATGCCTATCCGTACATGCCAGACATAGAGAATGCGCTAGAAGCCATTGCAAAAGCTTCTGGTAACCCCCCAAAAGATGCAGTCCTAAACGACCACATGATGGGAAACATGGCGGCAGAATGGGATGCCCTACAGGAGTACCTTGAGCACATTACAACAATGGATACACATGCGTATGTGCCATTCTCTGTGCAATCAGCAGTGTTGTCAGGTGTGAGTTTGGGAGGGCAGGACGCTTGCAGAATGCCCTTTGCTTGATAAAGCGCAATCAGCAAGCAACTATTCATAGGACGGAGCTTGGTGACAGTGCAGCTTGAAATGGGAGTGGTCTTTTTTTGTTTGGTATCGTGCATACAGCAGGCATCTTGAGCATACTGTGGTAGGGCGATTGCCTCTGTGGTCCTGTGCACGAAGGGTAGGCTGGGAAGACAAGTAGCTTCAGAAAGCCAGTTTCACAGAGTTGATAGTTTTCCTTTTCTGCATCGGGTGGACAGGTCAGTTCAAAGCAAGCCATGCAGGAGACTCTGTTGTGCAGCAGGACTAGTCCAGCTTCTGCGACTCTTCATGGCAAGTTTTGACAGTTGGGAAGTTGCATGTCTTGGGAGGAGTTTGGGGTGTGCAGATGTAGAGATAGAGTCTTGGCTACTGAGCGAGTTTCTTTATAGCGTACTTGTACGCAAACATATGTGTGCAGTGCATTGAACACTTTGGCCTGACTTAGTAGCTTAATTGCAATGCCATTGTGTCATACAAGTGCAACACACATGTATTTGTTTCTTTGAGTGCTGTGGTAGCTCTGGCCATTGTGTGTACACATACATGTCCTTTTACATCAATAGTGTCATGGACATTTGCCGAACAAAATTATTAGGGCCTTGTCATTTGTGTCGTACATTGCGTAGTTCCACCATGCACAATAACGCAGACCATGATTTCGGGGACCTGGGGTCTTGTGTATCCATCTTGAAGCAGGATCTGTCAAGTCAGTAAATGTGTCAGTGTGCTTTTTTGGGGGGGGAGGGGGGGGGGGAGACACCAAATCAAAGTCCATTTTCAACTGTGGATGTAGTTACATGTTTACAACAAATTCTGAAGGGCACTGGGAGAGAACATCATGTTTGCAACAAGTCTGAGCAGGAGCTCGGGGATGACCTCTAACTTGGCAGTGCAGCGTGTATGGTGCAACAGTTACATAATAAGCTGGAGCTGCTCAGCAGGCTGCCGACTGTACAGACACATGTACATATGATGCTCTCTGAAACATTGCGGATGGTTGCCAATCAGTAGGTCTGCTGGCCACGAGCACCAGGACACAGTGTCCAGATGGGAGCAGAATGCCGTTACACGTAGAAAAGCAAATTGAAAACGCACCGTCTGCATCATGTTGAGGCCAGACATGAAGCCAGAGTCGGTCAATGCATAAATACCACCAAGAAAAATGCATAAATACCGGGCTTTCATAGTTTACTAGGGACAGCGCTAGGGACAGCGTGTGGATTACGATTTTCGTTCACGTGGCCCATAATTAGAAGCATCGTGGACATCATATAGGCTACAGGTCAAACTCTTGCCGTGCCTGATCTTCCTGCGCGGTCTTATTGATGATCTCGGTAGGTCAGGCATAGACTTGCATGTCGTGACAGTGCCCAGCAGCATCAGTGTGAACGGTCAGGGTTTTTGAAACGAGGATGCCGTTAGCTGTCGGCAATAATGTGCAGCTTCTTTGTCAAACTTTGTCGTCTTTCCGACGATTTCGGCGGCATTTCAAACCCTTTGCCGGGCCGGTGGCGATTCCAAAAGACGCAGCTCGCACCGCAGAAAATGCAGGCAGCGCAGTACTCAGCACGTCAGACAGCATGCATACAACCAATACAAGGCCTTTGCAGGAGCAGCTACGAGACCAAATGGAACTTCATAAGCTGCAGAGAGCAGGTGTACCTGAGGACACCCGAAAGCAAACATCAAAGACGCCGTCAAAACGTGCAAGCGGGAAAGCAAATCGTGACGTCAAGACTGGTACCAAGGCTGACAGGTCACCTCCTGCACGCATGAAGAATGCCAGGAGGAGACGCTACAGAGGCGATATACAATCGGATGGGCGCTTTAAAGCAGCACTTGCAAATAGCGCCAATTCAGGCTCTGACCTGGCAGTACAAGAGCCAGCATTTGCTGGGACTGGACTGGAAAGGAAGAAGCAGCGCACTCTGAGCAAGCAAGAGGACATTGCTCTATGCTCAGCTATCAAGGTAAGCAGCTCCTCTAGGCTTTCTTTGCACCCTGAGTGTCATGCTGCTTGTGCATTTGCATAGTCACTCAGCCTCAATCCGCTGCCTGGAATACTTATAGAGCTTTCCGTCGAAGGATCGTACTGCGTTAGGGTCGACTGCCTCGTGCCTCCATCAGCACATGTCATTTGTCCACAGTATTGTTGCTTGCTCCCATCTCCCAAAATTGGCACAGTCCCTGTCTGGTCTGCATGCACTAGTTTAGACGTCCGCTTGCTTGCTGCCATAGTTGGCCAGCAGTCACATGGAGCAGCAAGCCATTGTTTGGTATGCGGACGTTGCCAAAATGCCAATGGCACTCTTCCAAATTGTTGGAAGTTCCCATTTGTTTCCTGCTTCAGGATGCTGCTTTCATAGAGCAACAGCGGCTGATGGTGTACAGCGCTGACTCTACCGTCAGCCACCAGAGCGATAGCTCAGCCGCCGCTGCCGAAGCCTCCCAAAGTGTGTCCATTCAAATGGAGGATAAGTACCAGAAGCTGAAGCAGTGGAAAGATGCAGTGGGAGCTCCCACCTTTTCACAGCTGCACTGCAGACGTGACAGGTGAGCACACTGTCAGTATTAAGCACGTGGAGAAATGACACAAGCAGGAGGTGTGATGGCTCCATCGTCATGTTTGTGCATTGTAGGGAGGATGCAACAATTGCCATGACTGCATGATAACATGTTCATGTCCTGGTAGGCAGAATGCTTGTGTGATTCATTGCTAAAGGGTCACATATGCTCCACCCATCACATGCAGTTGCGATTGCCAGTATCATTATGCTGTCCCAGATGCTGCTAAAGCACACTGCTTGCCCAGACTGCACGCTATGTTTGCATTTACATGCAAACAGCTTTGATGCATACATGTGAGCTGCATATATAATGCACTTAACTGGTCCGCAATGCATGCAGCTCTAGCCACTCAACTACTGTGGCGCACATAATAATCTGCAAGAATGTACATTCTACATGCATGGTCATCCCTATGTTCAGATTTCAGGGTCCATAGTCAGGCTTCGTACCCTAGTCTGTTGGCTGCAGGGGCGAGCGTGCAAAGACCATGCTGCTGCACTACAACAAGGGCCTGGTGCGCCAGTTCGTATGGCGCTGCAAGCACCTGGGAACAGAAGTCGCATTTGGCGAGCTTGCTCTTGCTGGTGATGATGCGCTGATTCAAGGCCGCCGTCAAATGGGATCCAAACAAAGGGACGCGGTTCACAACATACGCCTTTCAGAGGGTCAACAGGTCAGGATCATGTAACATGTTTTTTCCTACAGGTATGTGAGCGTGTTGTTCTTCCTTTTAATGCAATGTCTGTGGTCTGATCATGAGGTCATCTTGTGCCATGTTTGGTTCACAATCTGGTCTCTTTTCCTGTGTGTTAAACATGATGGCTGTGCACCAAAGCCCGTTAGTCTCCTGCTGGCAGCTGGACGCCTCATGTGACATACACAGCATACAGTGTGTCTCTGCTGTGCATGCATGCATTTATATACCTGTTTCTGGACTGCTTTCAGTGTCTTGCCGGCTGTGCTCACTGATCTGTTTTGTTTGTTCAGGGGCATTGTGGGGTACATGATGGAGCATGAGGATGTCATCAAGATTCCTGTGAATCTCAAGGAGCTGCAGGGCAAGATTAAGTACGCACAGACCCAGCTTTCTCAGGTGTGAGGCACACCAGAGTCCCCATTGTGCTGTCGTCTGCAGGTTCGACACGCTGCAAAGCATTCACAGCAGCAGTGTGCACCACTATTTCAACGTCTAGTCATCAGCAGCTTGACCAAGTGCAGAGCTGTGACTGCAGACATCCATATTCAAGTATTCTATCAGCCGTTTGTAGAAGCTGAAGTATTCATGTTCTGTCACGTCATCAACTGTCTGACCAATTGCAGAAGCTGCAGAGGCAGCCAACGCCACAGGAGATTGCAAAGCACTTGCGGCAGCCCTTCAGCCGAGTGGTGCTGTGCATGCGTAAAACTCAGAGGCCAATCAACATGGATGCCCAACCCACAGACAATGAGCGTGACAGCATGGTCGACTTGCTTGCTCCCAGCATCGATGATGACAAAGGCGCAACATCCCTCAACTCAGTCATGCACTCGTAAGTAGGAGTACACATGTGTGAATGGATGAAAGCATGGCTGAATGCATGCATGCATGCATGTCTTTTCCGTCCTGTCTGTGAGGCAGCAATGTCCAGCAGACATGGAATGTGTCACTGTATGACTGATGAAACATGTGGCTCGTGGCTCAACCTCAAAACCTGAGGTGCAGATGTCATCCATGCTGAGTCAGCTGCTGATGTGCCCTTTCATATCTGCCAGCTTGCCTTCTGCTGAACGTGCTGCCTTGTGTGCCACAGGCAGTTTACCAGTGACGTAGAGGGGGTGCTGGAAATGCTGCCCCACAGAGAGGGGGAGGTTTTGGCCCTTCGATATGGCTTGTTCACCGGCGAGCCTCAGTCACTGACTGATGTAGCCAAAGTGCTGAAGATGTCTGTGGAAGGTATACGCAAGAATGAGCTTTCAGCTTTCAGGTGCGTGTTGGCTGTGTGTTGCATCACTTACTTGCAAATCAAATCATATTTTCTGCAAAGGAGAGGAATGTGATGCTTCGTCCTGCGTTTGAAGCTTTCACTCAGCAACACACACTCTGGGCTTGTATGTTCTGTACAGCCCTGCATTTGTGCAATGTGATTTGAGGCATGAATAGACAGTTGAGGAGAGACAGAATGCAATCATAAGTGTCTCAGCGTTTCGCACTTGCTCAGCAGCCAATGACATTGAACTCAGCATCATCATGCTTTCACCGTAGCTTTCTCATGGAACTGGCTTCATGCGCGCAAAAAAAAGAAAAGCCAAACTAGTACACAAAATGCCAACACCAGGCAGCAGCTTCAAAGCTCAGATGGGATATTTCCGTAGAATGATGCAGAACTGTACACACCTATATCTCAGTTGGAAAAAAACACCTTAATTACTTGTCAGTTGTGTAGATTTGATTGTGAACAAGTGACTCACTTTTCATAAAGATTGGGCCAGCATCAGGATTTTTGCCACAATGTCGCCTGTGCATTTGCCACAATGTCGCATGTGGATCTAAATTTTGGAGTCTTGGTTGTAGGAGGCTGAGGCAGGCTGGCAGGCTGCAACCCCTCATGGCATACTTGAGAGATACAGAGGCACATGGGAATGACTCAGTAAGCACAGACTTCTCTGTCCTGGGTGCAAGAGGCAAATCATAAATCTGCATCACCAGTGTTAACAATCTTGCTAGGTATGCGTTGGCATGGGCCCCATCATGCACCAAACTCTGGGGCTGAGTATACGCATCACGTGGTGCTTGTGGACATTGCGTTGTCCTGGCAGCATGACAGCCTTTGCAGCAGAAGATGAGAACTTGTCAGGTCTGTCTGCAAGGTGTCGATTCGAAGATTTTTGACTTGTTTTTGTGTGAGATGCCACCTGGCTAGCTTCATTTCTTGGGTTTCAGCAAAGCTCAGCCACCTTGAGCTTGTGGTCACCGATATTCTTTGGCTTTTGAAGATGGCAAGGTGGCATTGCTGACTGCATTGCTAGCTATTTTTTTATCTTACACAGCTGTGCTTGTTTTTGACATCACAGCTGCATACATCAAGGCTATTATCAGCAGCTCATCTTTGCCTGGCACATGCTGGGCGTGGGTGCTGATGCCAGAAGGTGTGTGTTTGTTAGGCACAGTCCCCGTCATTGCATAGACAGACGCTAGGCAGAGTTTTGTGATGCCGTATCTTGCTTTCAATGATGCAATGTATTGTGTCTGGGCTGCTTTTACAATAGCATGTCGATAACATTTTGCGACCAGCAATCATTGCATGCAAAATGTTCACAATGTCGGCTTTAGTGCTCCTTGTACACTATTGCCTACTTTCTGTTGATGGAGAAGACGATGTTACGTGTGAGTTTTTGCACTGCAACCAGACTGTAACCATGTTTGTGATCAAGTTTGCAATTGTGCCATTGATTCAATGTGCAAGAGCATAGGCTATCAATAACTTGGATCATGCTTACAATTGTGTACTTCGAATCTGGAACTCTTCGACCTGTTCTCAAGCTTCTATGGCATCTGAATGTATACACATATCATTGTGCTTGTAATGTGTCACTCCAACCAATGCACATCAGCGCTGATGCATGCGATCCTCTTGTTTGTCATGAATTTGAATTCTGCCTGTTCAATCTGTTTCAATTCTCGAAAGATTGTTGCTACGGAACTTGTGAACTTTGCAGAGACGCACTCACAGAATATCGGCACTAAATCAAGCAAATATATATGTCGCTCATGGTCTCCGAGTAAAGGCCAAGTGGATGGATTTGCCGGGTGATATATTGTCAAGGATCTTTGCGATAGTTCCATTTGCTTGCAAGTTTGCTTGCCAGTCAGTCTGCGTCGCCTGGTGCGAAGAACTCTCCGCTCAACCTGCCCCGGGAACACGGGGAGACCATCTGACCTTTCTCTACCGTAAACAAGACACAGATTACGAGGAAGCTGAAGAGCAGGTGATGGTTGTCCTGCAAAGTTGCTCCAACCTGCTCACTCTGGCAGACTGGGTGGAAAGCAGGATATCAAGTTGGCGCTACTTCAATCTGGGGACCGAAGACATGAAATTACAAATAGGTGATCAACATCTCGCAGTGCTTTTCAAGCTGCTGTCCCAGCTTGAAGAAGCAGAGCCATCAGTGGATGTGCGTGTGCACAATGAGGGGGGTAAGTATCCCGACTGTCACCACTGTGAAATTTGCATTGCCTGCCCGAAACTTCCCTATTGAAGCCTCTAGTTGTGACAGGTGTTACGAACTTCCATACCCATACTTTCAGTTTGCCTGTGGCCATCATGCAGGTTCATCATTGCTGCTTCAACCTTCCATCTGGACTTTGTGAACAGACACATGCACACAGCTAATGGCAGGTCCCGGACTTGGGTGGGAACATCTGGCTCTAATGGGCTATTTCAGGCGGCTAACCGTCTTGGATCTTGAATTGGGGCCTTCAACAAGCAACTCATACAATGACTCACATGAATGGCTGTTGCCTGATGTGGCAAGTTTACCAAGGCTGGAGCATCTCATCCTGAAGCGGCTTGCGGTTCGGCCAACGTCCTTGTCAGTGCTGTCTGAACTTGCCACCTTGAGACTCCTGCATGTTATCTCTAGTGTGCAAAGTGTACAGGATTTCAGCTGTCTGCCCCAAGTCATGTCCCTACAATTCTGCCAGGCGTCACATAAGCTTGTGACAATCAAAATGCCTCAAGGAGATTTGGTTGCACTGAAGGTGCTGAACCTGAATAGCCCTTGCAGAGTGATGGGATTAGATGCAGCAAAACAGTTGACTGCTATACAGGTTTCACAGTTTCAGTACCAAAATGGAACTATGCAGAGGCCTACCAGCCTACCACATCTTCAGGAAATCTTTGTGTCTGGATTCTATCTTGATGGCATATGCCATGCATTGCCTGAGCAATGGCAGCTTTACACTAGCCTAATTTCCATCTGTCTACCGCCAGTTGAGTCACCAGATCTGCCAGAGTGGTTTCCAGTTTTGCACAAGCTTGATTACTTAGAGATGAAAGATTCAAAGTTTGACCTGTTTCCCAACTGCCTGTCCCAGCTTTGTGGACTCAAATACCTAGACTTAGGAGGTATAGACACTAAACTTACAGCTGATATTGTTGGCCTGGCTTCTCTGCCACGTTTATCACACCTGAACTTTGGAGCAATGATCAACGCTGAATATGAGGGTACAAAATGGGACGGAGGTCAAAAGCATATCAATGAAGAAGAGGAGGAGCATCTAGATGAGCTTCAGGATGCACTTATGTCTAGGCTAGCCCCCTTGTTCAAGGCTTCTGCTATAGAATTCTGGTATGATATCATCGATGTATAGTAACCTGGCTAAGCAGCAGCGTACTTTTTCACTGATATCGTTGATGCTAAATGCATCGAGCATATGTGTCAACAACCTGCTGACCTTAAGGTTGCTGCATACACCAGAGCAATCGACATGTCATGGCCTATGGCTTAGGCCTGTGAAGAAAGACATATCTAAGCTGCGGTCAGCCAGGTGAGGTAGTGGAGTTCTGTACCATGAGGCTGCTGTGGGACACGCTTGACATGAGTATGCAAGACTCGACCAAAACATTGCATTGTGTGCGTCCGTCGCTCTACAGTGAGCGCCAGCTCAACTGACAGAAGGGTGAAAGTAGTAAGGTGAAAGACTTTAAACTCACATATCAAATATATATACATGTATCAATTAATCAATCAATATATTTAATGTCCTGGGGGGCAACTGGGACCCAACAGACAAGAAGTTCAGTTCAGTGAATTCATACAGACAACATTTGCTTCCTACATGCAAAGCATTCCCTAAGGAAACCACCACATGCATTTGGTTCACACAAAATCATAAAGTCTGCAATAGTACAACAGTGCTGCAGGAGGTCCAAATGCTGTGACCTGATGTGGCTGTACGCTGGGCAACCAAAAACAAAGTGCTGCTCGTCCTCCACACAATCCAATGACTTGCACACCTACACACAGCCTGTAGGTGAACACCGTCTGCCCAGTAAGGAATTAGTCATCTTCTGACACCCGTGGTATCTTATGACGTACCACGGGTACGCTGCAAGTCGTTATTCTTCCGGTTCCAGCCCCGTGCAAGAGTGACATTCGCATCCTCACTGAACAGTCAGCCTGTCTGTTGAGGGGAATGCGATGACTCCTGTGCCGGAATCAGGTTGCTGCGCCTTGAGGCACGGACCTGTGCAGTTTGACCTGAGGCTTTGAGCAGAGCTTTGTGCCGCTTCAGTCAGCGCTCTTCCTATGTACATTTCAGATCAAGTGCCCTGGTTGTGTGCGCTGGCTACTTTGGCGTTGCCAGGAACAAGGACCAGCGCAGCCAACTGAGCAGGCTTTGATACCTCGGCTTCTGTGCTCGAGGAGCGCTGGGCAAATGCCCGACCTTGGCAGGCATTTTCGCCTAGAAAGCGAGAATCGAGGATGGATTCTGGCTGTTGCTGCGGTTTTCATATCGAGCGCTTGGGTGACCCTGGTAGCACAAAGCAACGCCTCTCACCGTCTGATCACCGACTCCGCAGGTACAGTATATGCCTTGACCGCTCTGAGGACGACATCCAGACATATATTTGTGCAGTGCTGTGTATTGTTCATGACTCGACGTTCTTGCCTATGATACAGCACAACCCAAGCTTCAAGTACAGTACATGTTCCTTTGCAGTTGTATGACGCTGCACTTGTGTGTGTGCGCGCGCGTGGCCGTGGAGGTAGCCTATCTGGCTACAACATCTGAGGTCACTGAAAGTTTGCCTACCAGCTTTACCACATGAAATTGCTGAGGCATTCCATATGAAATGCTGGGTGATGGCTTGCCATAGTGAGAGCCACAGTTTCATCAATGTGTGTGTGTGTGTGTGTGTGTGTGTGTGTGTGTGTGTGTGTGTGTGTGTGTGTGGGTGTGTGTGTGTGTGTTGTTGTGGTGGTGT
>JAABUP010005232.1_pt1 | contig 20049 bp, 27 predicted proteins | sample 5559201 | NCBI WGS metagenome assembly JAABUP01 (sample SAMN10711887, study PRJNA513373) | rock metagenome | isolation source: Antarctica rocks | place: Antarctica
CATGTTCTTTACTGAGGTGCTAGTTCACTGTTTGTCAAGACAACACTTTCCGGGGCTGGAGGGGTGTGGCCCAACTTCATCAGTAATGTTGCCGAGCCTAACTACTGTGTAAGCCTTTGGATATCCCTAAGACCTGCAATGGGAGGTAGCGCAAAATAGTTTGCTGTGCCGTGTATAGCAACACTCTTGCCTAATGCCATGCTTGGTCTGGGCACTGAGCTGCGCATCCCCAGCATTAAACTGTGCAGCCCCATCATTGAGCTGTGCATCCCCAGCAATGAGCTACGCATCCCCAGCATGCCTATGAAGGTTTACAGTGTAAGCAAATACTTAGGCAAGTTGCATACCAGCATGCTTGATCTTTGGATCTGGCTCTGCTCGTTCCCAGTCTGGCTGCTTCTGGAAGCTAATCAGCTCCACTTCCCACTCCACCTTGGCCCGTTCGGGTACCCCTGGGGGTCTGTCGGGCCGCCCATCGTAGGCATACTGGCTGGTACTGGTGATCAGAGAAACTTCTCCTGGGGTCATCAAGCGCACTGCAGCAATGCAGGTGACAGCTTTAACCCTGTTGCAATATGAGGGAGGAACTGTCAATGAGCCTGTCTACCTGAGAAAAGGGAAGGCTTTATAGTGAACAAATCAGCAACATTGATAGTGAATGATTTGAGGCAAGCATAATAGCTGGCTCACAGAGTCTGCTCCAGAAGAGACTGACTCCTGCATCAGTGGGTTTTACTGCTGCAGGTGATGGCATAAGGTTTGGCACCATGATGCATCTCCAAAACCGCTGAACATTCTTGACAGCTTTTGTGTGTTCATGTTGTATGCATGCTCGCAAAGACGCTTGTTGCAGTCATCATGCTCACCTGTCATGTCAATGGCTTCAGGAAGAATGCCCATGCCGCTGTCAAACTCCAGGGGCTCTGCATTGCTGTCAGCTCCTCTAGTATTCACAAACTCCTGCCCTGTGTCGGCCACATAACCCCTGAACAAGGGCAGTACGTTGATTGAATTTAGTCGTGATTGGCCTATTGTACATGGCATAGCCCAATGGTTGCCGGCATAAATCTTTCATTCCTGCCCAGGCTAAACCTCTACCCCATGAGGTAGCAGCGTCTCTTTTGATCAACAGCAGTACATTCATACCCTCTGTACAAGGACAGTAGAAATACAGCCCCTTCCAAAAAACAGTAAAAGAAGGTGATTCGTCCTGATGTGGTGCAGAGCCAGGCACGTCTAAGCAGTTTGAAATGAAAGTGAAGACAACGCTTATAAGACCACCTCTTTTGACAAGTGCTACCCCTTGTAGGGTGGTACTGGTCGGAAGAGATGGCCTTGTAAGCATTGCTGTTGCTGCCATTTTGAGTTGCTCAAAGTTGCCTTTCCCTGCACCACATCATAACCAATCCCATCCTTGCTTCCAGAAAAACAGAAGAGCATATGGATGTCTAGTCAAGTATGCTTAAATATGAAGTAAACCTGTACGATGGAAAAATCACATACCCCTCACACAAGGGCAGTAAAACAGAGCACATGTACAAGGGCAGTGATGACAGCCCCAATTCAAGAACAGACACACACAGACTCTACATAAGCTGCTATAAGCCCTCTGTGTTGCTGTGCTTGATTTCCATCAACAATGTCATTGCATTGTTGATTTGCACGCTCTTGCTATGTGTTTTGCAACACGTCTTTGCGCCTAAAGAATAAGCTTGCCAAGCTGCTGAAAGCTGTACATAGGGTATGGCGATTGCTTTACTACTTTTGGCTGTCAGGTGGCCATTGCGCAAAAGCGTTCATACACTGTACGCTGTCTATACGTCTGACTTCAGGCATGACTGCTTTATCGTTGACAAAACTTCTGGCTTGTATTGGCCAAATCTCAGCCCCTTCAATGACAAAGTTGCTGAGCTGCTGCACGGCATCACTGCTCTGAACACATGCAGCACTTGGTGTTCTTGAGAGTGGACAAGACGCATAGTACATTGGTAGAGCTCTTATACATGGGATTCAGGACATTGGAGCACTCAGGAGGCTCGAATGTCCTACCTTTGCAATTTGTTACGCACGAAAGCAGACCATTGGAGCACTCAGAAGGCTCAAAATTATCTGCCTTTGCACTTCGTGCATGAAAGCAGAGCATACCTATAGTGTATTTGCAGACGGCTGTCTGCCATGGGGCAGTCCATGGGGAACTGCCCTCTGCCTTCCCTGATGCGCCTCTTCATCACCTCACCATTGCCTGTCATATCTCGCACCTGCACCCATGTGTGGCCTCACTCACACAATCAGTTGTGATTGGGGTCACATGACCCATCAGGGGCTGAGTCAGTTGGCGTTGCTCCAGCTGGGTTTAGCTTGTGCTATGCTGACCAGACTGTAGTAGGAAAGGCAACTTGTCCATGGAAACAAAAAGAATCCACTGCCAAAAGTTTATTGATGTTAGTTTTGGTAAATTTGGTGCTGTTCTCTGTGCCTCACATCTGCAGTCATGAAGAACGGTCAGTAGCTACTGACTATATTTAGGGTTTAGGGTTTAACTAAACCCTGAATTCAGCCATGTCATACTTGTGTGAGCAACATGACAATATGTGTTTGGTGGCTCTTGAACTGAGTCCATTGATACAATTGCATGAAGTTTATCTGTCTGATGCAAATCTGTCTGATGCAGCCTGTCAAGCATGCAGCCACATAGTATTGAAGGGAGATCACCGATCAGATGTCTGCCAGCTCAGGAGGCAAGCGTGCAAAACTTGCTGGCAGCTGTATGCCTCATGCACCTGTGACAGCCTGTGTGCAGAGGGCAAGGGGGCAAGGGGGGAGGGGGGGAGGGGGGAAGGGCATACATGCTTGTATCTGTGCGCTGACCCAACACTCAACATCTCTCATATCTCCACAACATTACCATGTCTGCGACTGCACCCCAACCCTTCCCATCATGCAGGGGAATGGCTTTACAAACAGTGATGAATCCATTTCTCTAAGAGCAAGCAAGGACCGTCAACAATGCATCAGACCACTTATTGAGTATGAGTCACTGCACCTGAGCAAATTTGAGCAGGTGCAGGTCAAGTTCGACCCTGTCAGGCTGGTGTGGGGGGTCCGGCAGCATGCTGCTGCCCCTTACACTCTCGGTGGGGCAGCTGAAGACAGACTTCTCCCCCTGGGTCATGCTTGACAGCGCTTCCTCCAGACCTGCAGAATCAAAATGCCCCAAAACACGTCAGCCGCTGCAAAAGCAAACAGTGTAGGAAACTATTGTGTCAACATTTTGTCTGTGTATGGCCGGTTGTTTCTTTTAATGTACATAGGAACATTGGGCACTTGACTGTGCTGAGAATATTGGGGTGCTCCGCCGTTGGGCCGGGGTAGGGGCATGCACTTCAGGCAGGGGAAAATGGGGGATTTGTACCCAAAATAAATGAAAAGACACACCTGCATGATGAGCTGCAAGGCAGGGCGCCACGAAGAAGGGGATGCATGGGGATGTAGACTAGCAAGGTTTAATGTGGTATTTCAAAATCTAGATTAAAAAAAGAGCATTTCAAAATCAAAACAAAATAAAAAGAGCAGAAGCCCTTATACCTGATGGCGCTGTGCCAGATCCCATGATAAATCCCAAGGCGGGGGTCGCAAAATAGGGGGCACTGTCCCCCTGCCGCCCTGAGGGGGCAGGCACACGCGCTGCACAGCTCACCTCTACCTGCATACATCTTCCTCACATCACTCCCTGGCGATGAGAAGCCATGGTCGACCACAGACAGTGCAGCTCTATAAAGATCTGAAAAGTGATTTGACTATCCTGGGGCAGTTGTATAGGTGTACAGGTGCTGGAGCATTTGAACGCGGACTTGATTAGTCATTGGGTCAAAGCATCTACCAATGAATGCAAGCTTGATGGTGAAGAACACCAATTGCCGTGCACTGCCATGAATGCCATATAACACAAAAGAACATGCAGTTTGGAAATGGCTGACGGGGCTGAAGGGGCTGGAGGAAACCAGGGGGGTGGGGCATGTGGGGTGTGCCTGTGGCATCAGATGTGATGCAATGTTACAGGCAGCATCAACGCTCTGCTGCAGACAATTACCATCAGCCCCACTCAATGTCTGTGTGGCTGCACTGCTACATGAACCTTCATTTCACAGAGGCATGCAGCAAGCCTACACAGTCCAGATTCGTCCCCAAGGATTTGCTGCCTACTGGCACACTTCAAGCTTAGTGTGAAAGTGAGCTCCGGGCTGCCGCCTTAGGAGGCTCCTGTCAGGATCGCTGAAAAGCGTAAACTTTTCTTTTCTTTTCTTGAGTGTGAATGTGGCAGCTCACCGCATACGGTTCTCTGGGACTTTCCCAGGACTCAGACCTCTGCTTGATGGTTTTGTAGATGTTCTCTTTGGCGCCAACCACCCTCACATCGTCCTTGCTGTATATCTCCAGCAGCTTGATGTCAACATGCATGGTGTCATCAATTGACACTCCCTTCGGTGGTTGCATGTGGCAATCCTTGTGCTTGTAACCATACTCTGGCTTGATTGTGAGCTGGCACCTCTGTTGACACACCATATCTACAGTGCGCAGTGAAGATCAGACTTTTGGCCTCCTTGAGGGGCAGTTCATGAAGTTACAAATAGCGAGTGGGTCTGCTGGAGTGTCTTATAGCATAGAAACCAACATGGGGATTACAGGATGCAGCATTCGTCGCAGTGATATGAAAGACATGCTGTGCATGTGTGCTGGCTGTTTGCTGTGTAAAGCTTTGCATCAGCATCAGCATCAGCATCAGCATCACCTTCAGCATCAGTCTGGTGAACTTTCAATGTCTACAAGAGGCACAGAGGAGGCAATGGCTGCTGCAGTGCAGATTTGTCCGGGTCAGGAAGGTACATATGGACACCAACGCACAGAAAAGCAGCTGTGCAAAAGCTGTTGTATCAGCACAGGCTCTGATTCTACCATTATTTGGTTCACTAAGTCACCTTGTAAGCCCAGTTCCCAGCCCCTGGGGGCGCGCACACCCCTCCCCAACACCAGGGCCATGGGCACCCCAGAACCACCTTCCTCAAGCCTTGAGCTATGCAGAAGCTGACCTGAGGGAGCTCTGATGGAGATATGAACATACACCTAGCATACCAAGAGCAGACTGTGACAGAGTGCTTTGTCAGAGCACCTTGCTGAGGAGCAACTTGCTTAGCAGGTATGGTCAGCCTACCAAGTCTCCTTCTTGAGGGTGGCTGTTGCCAGAGCCTTGCTCTACCGTGCCCTTCAGCACTGCTCCGTGACTCAGATCTTCACTCTCACTGTGACAGCAAGGAGCCGTGAGAGTGCTTGCATGCTGTGCGATACTCAGGCATGCAAAGCGCAACGTACCGGAGTTCCTTGTCTTTCTTCTCATCTTTGTCATCAAATTGGGGCTCATAGTCGTTGTCATCGATACGTTTCTGCAGCTCACTCACGTAGGCTTGCAGCGCCTGGACCGCCATAGTGCAGGGATCAGAGACGGCACCGAGCTACCAGGGCCACACCAACAAGACTTGTGCACCAAAAGAGTTATTGCTTTGTCAATAGCCGCTATCAGATGTTGTCTGCAGCAGTGTACGACCGACGCAACGATCATAGGTCAAGCATGCATGCTGAATCAAGTCAATACGAGACCTGAATCCAGTCAACAGACTGCAACAATTGCCATACTGCCATTGCATCATGTGTAGCAGAGCTTAGGTGCAAGGCGCTCTGCTCATCTCTCTCGCGGCAAACTTTTTGCACCTGCAGCAACCAGTGTCTCTGTCAATGGATTGCCTTTGTGGTCGCCTTTCCACAAGAAGTAAGCCAGGACGAGCATGTTGCAAATGGCAGACCAGACTCAAGCTGATCAGCTCATGAGTATATAGGTTAAATGCATGTGCACAATATGCATGCAAACATGTATCCCCAAAGAGGCTCATGCATTGCCTGTCAAGCTATATGTTATGATGAGTACTACTATTGTGTACTAATAAGTGTGTACATGTATACATCCGGTTACAAACCCTTGGGTGTTGCACCTAACTACTGATTGCAACAAAATGCAGCTACACAGCGCCCATAAACAGTAAGTCATTCTAGTACAGCCGGCTGCTTACAACCTTTCTGTCAATGAGCTTCAACTTGAATCCTGTGTAGGCTGTACTGCAAATGTACTACATAATATAAACATGCACTAACAGGCTGTGATATTGCCAGCAAGCCAGCTTGCACCCTAGATTTAGTAACAAAAAAGTCATTTCACAAGGCGGGAGGGGGGCACACATTATCTACAAAGGTCAGCACACTTGATGGTATGGTTTCAAGCAGCATCAGACACGTCTGCTACAATTGCTTCTGGTACCACCAGTGACAATTTCTCGGGGAGCTCCTGTGAATTTGTTTGCTGAGTGCGGCATGCTTTGCAAATGTCCACATACTCTTGCAACAAAGCATGACCACAATAGCCTGCACCGATTACTCCACAGACACACAGAATGCCCACGCCACCTAGGTACACAATGTTTGCAAACCAAAGCAAGGAGTAAAACCAAGCCAGCCTGAAGGTCCCATGCAGGCAGTTTCCAGCAGAAATGTTGCTGAGGCTGCTGTAGCCATTACATTTGGTAATCCATGCCGATATAAAGGCAGCAACGCCAAGTAGAAAGTAAACTACAAGAATGTAGACTCGTTTGAGCTCAGTTTCAGAGCGCCCCTGGAGCTCTGCCTTTTTCTCATTGCCATCTGGCCAATTGGCAATATCTTTCATGTAGCACCATGCAACTAAGCACAAAAAGATGTGCACAATGTGAGCAATAAGAACAGCAGTGAAAGCATCCCGCAGTTGTGCAGAGCCGGGATTCTCAGCAGCGTCGACTTTGGGACAATTCCTCCCAGCGCTGGGTGCAATATATATTGCTATGTCCACTGCCACCAGCAAGGCCCAGGTGCATGCTAAAAGTCTGCAGATTATTGTATGGACAGTAATTATTAGCTCATTTGCCTCCATCCTTTTGCAGCCCTGCAGCTGCAGTTTGGGTCACAGGTTTGAGATTGCACACAGCACAGCAATACTTCAATTGTGCGCACACAGCCGAACGGTGTAATAGGGTGACAAACTATGGTGACATCGCAAATATGAATGGATATTTGGAGTGACCAAAGGTTGTACAAACCACATCTGCATACTAAGGTGGTCGGGCGACTCACGGCAAGTCTAGACCGATCTCTGCAGTCCCTGTGCAAAGACAGCTGCGCGAAACGCTTGCGCGTCTTGATCGCAATCATTGAGTCGTAACAACATACCTCGAGTTGTAACTTGTTGAATGCAAAGCTTGCCGCAACAATACACCGAGGTTGTACACATGTGGTTCGCGCCGTCACGCTCGGCCAGTGGGAATTCGCTGAGATGATGTTGCCACAGCTGGTGGAGGCTGCTTCTGCCGTTCAAGATACAGAGAGGGCAGCGAGGCGACAAGTATGACCTGATCTGAACCCAGTGGAAACGGTGTGAACCGCTGAGCGTAACGCCAGAATAACAACTGTGCATGGTGCTTCAACTTGGTCATTGACCGGATCACTTTGATTCAGCCAGTTGAATGGTTGAGGTAGTGCTGCCTTTCAAATTATTAACCCGAGGTTGACACTCCAAAGGTATACCTTTGTATGTAGATAAAGTGTATGTAAAGTCCAATTGGCAAATTGGCAAGCTCAAACGGTCAGTAATTGATTTCCAAATTAATTAATTAGACAAAACATTGGTTGCAACGTTGCAACGTTAACGTGGAAATGCATCGATGCCCTCGGTAGGATATGCGTACAAATACACTATGCATGCTAGCATATATGCATGCATTGCAAAGCTAAAGACACGTTAATTCACTATTTACAAGCTTACCCTCAGTTGTCAAGAGGCAAGACAAGTGATGAATTTGTGCTACCAGCAATGCTAAATGCATCAGTCTTACACTGGGACTGATGCCAAGCCCTTGGACTCAACAGGCACTTCAACATCTGGACTTGCTTTTCTGATGCAGCATGCTCTAAACATGGCTACAGTCTCTCCGCACACAAACCAACAAAGGAGCAATGCACCAACAAGTCCCAACACAGCCAACACAACCAGACCACCTAAGTACACAATGTCGGACAGCCATAAAAACAATTGAAACCAAGCCAATCTAACAGTTCCGTGTAGACAGCCCTCAGTGGGAATGTTGCTGAGACTGCCATAGCCAAAAGCCTTGGTCACCCATGCTGTTATGAAGCCACCAACAGCAAGGAGCATGTACCCAGCAGCACGATTGTTTTCTTTTTTCTGAGAGTCAGTTTGGTTGTCTAGCTCTGGTTTTCTGATATTGCCCTCTGGCCATGATGCAACATCGGTCATGCCGGCCCATGCACCGCCGCACATGCACACAAGGACAATATGAGCAATAAGGATAACTATGAAGGCGGTCTGCAGCTGTGCAGAGCTGGCTTTGTCAGCATCATCATCTCTTGAGCAAAGCCTTCCAGCACCCGGTGCAAGATAGATTGCTATGTCGGCTGCCACAAATAGTGCCCAAAGTGCAGTGAAATAACGGCAGATCCTTTCATGAATAGTAAACTGTGGCGCATCCCCTTCCATGCTATCGCAGCCCTGCAAATTTTCTCAGAGCGAGGTCGGCAGCACTGCTACAAACACCAAAATACATTTGCATTCAAAGTGTTTTGCTTAGACAGCTCAAGCTTCTTTTGAGGTAAGGCTCAAGAGGGAAAATGCGATACTTTATGGGGCATCAGTTCATTGGTATGGTTCGATGGCAACTGAGTGCTGCAGTTGGAAACTAGAACCGAGAGGGAAAATACAAACAGCGGCATAGAAACTACATGAGTACGTCAAGACCGCCACTAACTCACGACAGGCCGACACAAGCTTACATACGTACTTTTCAGGAGAAGGCTGCAACGACGAACCGCGGATCGCCGCTCAACTCCCGCGAGGGATGCACTGCATGAATCCTGAAACTGCTGTCACCACCCTGCTGAAGAGACGAGTCGACAGCAGTTGGTCGTGACGTGTGACCTGGCTGACTTAAAGCGACGCGAAGCTCAGCTTGATCAGCTTGTCAGGATGAGTGATCAACAGTCATGATGACTGAATCAGTCAGATTTATTTTTGTGGCAAGACTTTTCACCACCATTGTTGAGATTTGCTGTCGCAAGTCTGCGTATCCTTCATGGTTAGGATCTGAGGCACACTTTCATCTGCATGCATCTGCGTATCTATGTGAACAGAGTTCTTTTGGTGTTGTGCTGTTTGTCGGTCCTGGGGTTCTTTTTGTGTGCTGCTACTTCAAATACAGATCGTGCCAGTATCGTGGCATTGATATGATGCTCAGATTGCAAGCTCACACTCTCTTAATCGTAAAAAGCGTTTCACTGCCTCATGTTTGCACACTGCAGCAATACTGTACGCAAAGTGCCATATCATGATCAGTCAGAAGGGTGCAAACAAAAACACTCATCGCTCACTCTTCCCACATCGTGCCCACATCTCGCTCAGCTCAGTTAACTTCAAGTCAGACACTCAAGTACTACACAGAGAACCTAGTGCGACATATATACATATATTCTTGTTTGTCATCCTCAGGGCTCAGACCAATTGGTGATTGCAACTCAAGACATCAGGTGCAGCAAGTACACGCCACGTGGCGGCTCATGAATCGTCATTCACACTCAACACACATGCTCAGGTGGTAGCATGTCACATTTCCTGCTTTGAACGAGAAGAGACGTTTATTTGCCCATCACAAGGTTCAAATCAGCCTCACAGACCAGATTTGCACCAACATGGCATGTGCCACGCATTTTGGCAAACCCATATCTCTTGTTAAACTTGACAAGCTCCACTCTCATCATCTGAGTGGCACAAAAAACGTCGCTGTGAGAAACTGTGAGTGTAATGTGTGGACTAAACATACAGCATAACAGCCAAGTATGTTGGCTGTGATGAGGATATATCGTCAGCACAGGCATGTCATGGTTCAAGCAGCATGCAGCATATGTCATGTGCAACATGCTGTAGGTACAGCGGCAGCAGCGAGCTCTTCACGAGGAAGCATGTTAGCCACCAATGCAGACGACACAATATTGGATATTGGTTTTGGGATGTTGCTGAGTCACAATATGATACTTTATGGTAGCGAGATGGTGTGAAAAAGTACGGTGTATGAGACACTGCATGACCTTCTGCTCAGGAGGCTAGAGCCATAATGGCTGTGCGCAATGCTCAATATTGGCTCGGTCAGACTGACAAGATGCTCAAAGCGTTGTGCTTCAACTGTTGAGCAGATTTGGGCTGATAGCTAATGACCTGTTCTAGAATTTCAAGAAGGATGCCCTACTTTATGCTGGATATGCAGTCAGTATGAAATTTGAGAGGGAAGCTCACCAAGCAGTCACCAGGCACTACTGGGCGTCTCCACTTGCAGTTGTCAACACCGCCAAAGAAGAAATTGTTCTTTGCAGCCTCATTTTCAGGATCGATCATCAGCAGACCACCAAGTTGCGCCATAGCTTCAACTTGCAGCACACCTGACAGAAACAAAAGCAGAGTGGAGTAGTCTCACTGAATGCTGCATTGCATGGACAGGTCATTGCGGTTGTGACGGCTTGCAGTGTTAAAGCAGCCAGCCATTGCTCAAGACCTGGAACTGAGCTGGTTTGGCATAGGTCAGCAGAGTGATCATGTTTCCTTGCCTGGCATGATTGCACGTTGGGGAAAGTGCCCAGGAAAGAAATTGTCATTGATAGTGACATTCTTGTATCCCACTGCATATTTCTCAGGCTCTAGCTCAATTACCCTATCTACTAACAGGAACGGGAATCTGCAGAGCGTGACGAAACGTGCGCGACATGCATGATCGCCATAGCTTTGAAATACAAGCTTCGTGAGGAAGTAACATCAGCGAGCTCAAGGATGCGCACCTGTGAGGCAAAGTGTCCATGATTGCCTGAACATCTTTCAATGGCTTAAAGTCAGGGCCACTCTTTTCCAACGCGCCTGTCTGCTGGGAAACGTCAACTTCTGCACGAACAACAAGAGCCTTCCGCAGTCTCTGTCGTTGACGTTCATGTCGCAGAGGCAGTGTCGATCCTGCTAAACATGGCGCCGCTCGTTGTGAACGACTCGTCAGTCGCTGCGCTACTGTTGGCTGCAAGCATTGGGACGCCATCGGTGCCAGTCGCTGCAGAATTTCACAAGCGGAATAGAGGCAGCGGTAGTCGCGACCGAGTTTGACCGATTATGGTTTCGACGGTCGGCCTGTTCGCAGTTAGTAACAGAGTAGTGAATAGCAAGCATAATATGAAACGGCGCTTGCGGGGTGTCAAGCGGCTTTTCTTGCGCAACATTTTGGCAGAACACCGACCTCTTCACTTACTAGTGCACAGGCATAAGTATGGAAGTGCCAGACTGGGGGGACGCTCCTGGTCAGGACTATCCGTCTTTGTCGGCCCCAGCAGAAGCGCCCACCTCCCTGAACGCGCAGAAGAAAGCAAAGCGTAAACGAAAGCAACAGCAAACACACTTACATGCGCTGCTGGATGAACCCATTCATTTGCCCCTTCACCAACCTCAAAACGAGGGTACTGGTGAGTGCACCAAAATGCGCAGCTTTGTTACAAATCTGCAACTCACAGAGACGTCACGCTGTGTAATCACAATTGTGTGTATGTCCTGGTTGTGATTGTTGCAGATCGACACAATAACAAGAAGCAGAAAATCAGCCCTGACAAACATGCTAACAAGCCCACAGCTCAGGTTCGTCCTGCTCAATCTTTGCAAGAGTGCCTGCCGAGAATTTGCAAGCGTGCCTGCCGAAAATTTGCAAGCGTGCCTGCATGCAGTAGCTCATGTACTTCAGTCATTCAGGGAGACTGCAAATGCGCAGCCCTTCTGATGGTGACCTATCAGTTACAATGTAAACAGTAATGTCAAATGCCTGGAGTACTTTTTGCAATGCTGTACTCAGCCAACCAAGATTGCAAGTCTGTGCAGATCCAGACTACAGCAAGCAGTCAGAGGTCAGATGACACACCTGCTAGCCAAGGCGCTGTCGTCAAGCCAAGTTTGCCAGCATCCACACAATCAAACCCAGCAGGACCTCAGCAGGCAAAGCAGGCAAAGCAGGCAGCACAGGCTCTGCTTCCCAAAGGCAACAAACAGCTGAATTCAGTCAGAACAGCTGGAGGTCAGTCAGCCACCAGAGAACTGCAGCACAACACTACAGTTAAAGAGCAGTCGGCATCAGCAGAAGGGCAGCAAGCTTCAGTCAAAGGGAAGAAAGCATTGGCTTCAGGGCAGTCAAGCTCCGCCAAAGGGCAGCAGGCTTCGATTGATGGGCAACCAGTCTTGCTCAAAGGCTCAACAAAGGGGGGAACAGTCACAGCGCAGGGAACGCCAGCCTCCAGCAAGGGGCAGCCCCTGAAAACTGGGAAAAAGCAGAAGCCGAGCGCTGCCATTGACACCGACAGCCTCAGCAAAGCAGACATGGCACAGTTGATGGCTCTGGTACAAGAGGCCAGCCACCATAATCCAGATGCTGTCATGCCACTCACTTCTGAGTCCACTCAACCTGTTGCAAGCGCTGCTGCTGCTGCTGCTGCTGCTGCTGCTGCTGCTGCTGTTGCCAAGCGTAAGCCCAAGGCAGCAGGCAGCAAACAGCCCAGCAAAGGCGCCGCAAGCAGTCAAGCAGCAGCAGCAGCAGCTACCACTGCAAGTCAAAGGGGCAGCAGTCAAGACAGACATGTCAGCAAGAGCAATCAGCCCAAAGCCAAGAAGCAGAAGCAGAGTCACAGCACAGACGCACAGTCAGCTGCAGCTGGGGTGTCTCACCTGTCACCTGCTGCCCCCACTGCGTCACAGCCTGCTGAGGTCCCAAGTGCAGGCGCTGCTGCAGCTGCTGATGAAGCTGATGAGGCAGCGGCAGCTGCAGCTGCGGGTGGCAGTGCAGCTGGCGGCAAGCAGAAGAAGAAAATGGGGCGCAAGGCCAGGCTGCGTTTGAAGCGGCAGGCCTTCCGGCAACAGCAGGAACAGAGCGGTGATGATGATGCGGCTGCTGGTGTCAGTGCTGATGAGGCTGCACAGCCTGGCAAGGTTGCTGTTGCCAAAAGGGCTACAGTGAAAGCAGCAAAGGGCACAGCTGGGCCTGTTGATGGGCAGCTGGCCCCACTTGATGGGCAGAAACCAGGTTCAAAAGGAAAAGCGGCTCCCCTCAATGGGCAAAGTGAGCCTGCATCCGCAGCAAGGATTCCTGAAAATCTGCGACCCAACAGTGCCTCTAATGCCAAGAAGAGCAAGAAGAAGGGGAAGCAGGATCTGCTGACTCAGACTCCCTCTGGTGAACAGCTGCCAGCTGGCAGTACAGATGCCAGCAAGAAGAAGAGCAAGAGCCTGCTGGAGCAGATGCGCTCTAAGCTGTCTGGAGGCAGGTTCAGGATGCTGAATGAGCAACTGTATACTAGCGAAGGCGAAGAAGCGTTCAATATGATGCAGGGCCAGCCTGACCTCTTTGAGCAGTACCATGAGGTGAGAAGGTCATCTGATGCGCATGTGATCATGACTCATTCCAAAAAAAGGTTTCAGCAGTACTATGAGGTGGGACTGTCATCTGATGCGCATCTGATCATGACTCATCTCATTAACGGTGATGGGAATTTCATGTAGCATGCATTTAATGTGACAGCCTGTTGACCTGCTTTTGTTGCTTTTATTGGCACCTTGACCAGTTAGCTGCAGAAGACAGATTTATTGTTATGCTGTAATAGTATTAGCTAATTTAAGCTGGCTGAGATTTAGGTTGCACATATGACTGTGACGAGTGAGTAGCTGCACAGCCACAGGCAGTATGCTTGCATGGCTGTCTCATGCAACACACTTTGCATTTCAGCCATGAGCTTCTGTTTGTGGGGGGGGGGGGGGGGGTAAATGTGAACCAACAACACAGCACTGGCAATTTCAGCCCATGACTTAGCCTTGTTGTGTCTACAGCAGAAGCTGCATGTGTGCTGATGTGTGAGCCTGCTCTTTAGGGTTTCCGAGAACAGACGCAGCACTGGCCGGTGCAGCCCATTGACGTAGCCATTTCCTGGCTGAAGAAGAAGAGTCCAGAATGGGTGGCCGCCGACTTTGGCTGTGGCGATGCACAGCTGGCAAGCAGTGTTCCACAGACTATGCACAGCTTTGACTTGGTGGCCACCGCTCCCGGAGTCACCGCTTGCAACATGGCTGACACCCCCTTAGGTAAAAATTGTGTAGTCATACATTTAGTCATGCATGTAGTCATGGCTTGCAAACATGGCTTGTGCCCCCTTAAGTAAACCTAGCATAGTCACGCATACAGTCATGCATACAGTCATGCATACAGTCATGCATACAGTCAAGCATACATTCATGCATACAGTCATGCAGACAGTCACACAAACAGACATGCATACAGTCATGCTAGCCATCATTGTTTGCCATGTGGCTCTTCAAGTCAGGGCTCCTGGCCTCAAGCCAAGCGTGCATAGCTTATTTGGTTGACATCATTCCGGACAACAGATGCAAGCATGCGCATCCTGCAGTGCTGTGTCAGTGCTGTGTCATTACCAGCCAGTCAGAAGTGCATGCTTCAGCGAATCGTCTGTAGCAGAGCTGAGGTAAAAGGCGCAATGCTAGCGTGTTACCAAGCTAATTGCCCACGCTGTTATGGCCAGTCTCATGTGGTCCACTGTTTCAATGCAGCCATGGGTGTCTGCAAAGCATGGATCTGTATCTGGTAATGTATAACAGCATGATGTTTGTGTTTCTCAGCAGGCCATATTATCTGCTTGACATTCTTCGGGTTCTTCACTGGAAACCTGAGCGCCGTTATGTAACAGCCATGACACAAGGTTTTGGCAGTTTTTAAGATAATATATTTGAGGAACCTGTGTATATGTGTGTGCATGAATGTGCGCATGAATGTCTGCCTCTCAGTATTCATCTGCATCAACGTGCTTTTATGCTGGTTGCAGAAAACTCATCCGTGGACGCAGCCATATTCTGTCTGGCGCTGATGGGCACAGACTACGGCAGCTTCCTGGCAGAGGCTTGTAGAGTGTTACGCAAGGGAGGCCTGCTTTGGATTGCAGAAGTGCGCAGTCGCTTTGCTGACAGCACCAGCAGTGCTGAGTTAGGCGGCAAGGACGTGTTTGCTAGCTTTGTCGCAGCATTGAAGAAGCTAGGGTTGCATGTAACAAGGCAGGACAGCTCAAACAAGATGTTTGTAGTGTTTGAAGCCAAGAAGGTTGCTGATAAGAAGAGTGGTGCTGTGCAGTGGCCAGAGCTGAAACCTTGCATGTATAAGCGGCGGTGATACTTGAGCGTTTTTGTGGTACTTGGCATGTGCCTTCCAGCACAATTATTGATTTTACGACTTGCCCATATATTCAATGACATTGATGTGCATAAGTTTTGACACTAATCCTAGTCTGCACCAAACATACTGCATACAGACAGCACGCCCTGTATACAACTGAAACGCCCATCTGTACATGCATGAAGTGCAATGTATACAGATGTTCTATTACATGGCAGAAAGTAAAGCAAAAGTTACACTAATGCTGTGACGCACTGTCAGCATTTGCAGCTCCTCAAAGACAATCATAGACACAGGACTCCTGCACAAGTTCTGCAGGCAATTTGTCTAAAACAGGTCCTAGATCGGTCATGCTGTGTACACCCGTTACAGCAAACAAGGTCTAATTTCCATAGGTGTACATCTGGGTGCATGTCTGTGGGAAAACCGTTTATTTGATATTGTCGTGGATCTTCTTCAGCACGCTTTTCTTCTCACCACTTGCAGAGTCTGTGTCACCTGTCACCAAACAACAACATAATTCAAGGCATATTTCAACAATTTTGCAGACTTGCAGAGCTCATGATAGCTTGTCCACCGCCTGTGTTGACCTTGGAACATGAAGACACCTTTGCATCAACCTAAAAGTGCTCTCCATGTTTCTGTAAGCCACTGAGGCAATGTGCTTCATGCAGTACAAACAGAAAGGGCATTGCTTTGCTGGTACTGGCGATGCTCACTACGCATGTGTTTACAGCCAAACAACATGCGGATCATGAGAACAAGATAGGGCAATTGATGCATCGTTGCTGCCACGGCAAAACAAAACACTTATAGCCCCAGTCCTAACCTCCTTCATGTCACTCACAGCAGCAATCATGCAGACAAGAACGACAGAGCAATGTGAAACAAGGAACTGTCACAACGTACCACTGTTACCAGCACTGCCCATGTCATTGGTTCCACCAACACCACCTCTTCCAGTACCAGCACTGGAACCTCCGCCACCGATCTCACCACTGTTGCCACTGCTGCCAAAGTCATTGGTGCCACCCACACCACCGCCAGTGTTGGAGGAGCCACTTCCAGGGTTGCCGCTGCTGCCGAAGTCATTGGTGCCACCCACACCACCGCCAGTGTTGGAACCCATTTGCCCTGTGTTGCCGCTGCTGCCAAAGTCGTTGGTGCCGCCAACATTACCTGCTGCATAGAGGTACAGAGAGCAGTTGGTGGCAGAAGGGTATCATTGCAGCTGGTGTTGTTAAGCTGCGGCCCTGTAGACTTTGATGCAACCACATGTAGATTGCTAGCTGAGAAAGACTTTACACAGATGCAGCAAGCCCATGTAGATTGCCAGCAGAGACAAATTTTCCACACATGCAGCAACCCCCTGTATGACTTTGCACAACTGCCCCGCAGGCAGGAAGACCAGAGCAGGAGCATGCAAGACTTGGGAGGCCCACTCAGATGCTAAATGCTCTTTTTTGGCAGCAGCGCTGCAGGTTACAGTCTGCGTCTTCACAGAGAGTGTAAAGTATGCTGCACACAGCAGAATAGCTGTACACATGCTGCAACTGAGAAGGCAGGTGCACAGTGGTATCAATGTGCATCTGGACTGAATCTTACCGCCACCACCTGAGCCAAGAGAGCCAGTGTTGCCGCTGCTACCAAGATCATTTGTACCACCGACACCACCACCAGTGTTGGATCCCATCTGCCCTGTGTTGCCGCTGCTGCCAAAGTCGTTGGTGCCGCCAACATTACCACCTGCAGGCCAACATGCAACTGTTGAAGTTTGATCAAAGCAGCACGACGCGGTGGGGTCAGTAACATAACTGCCTGCCAGCCTGTTGGCGCTCATGGGACAGAACTCTTGAAAGTGACCATTCCCGATGTGCATTGTTGATCACAGGGACGACAGGACATGAAGATGCGTGTTATGTAGGAACAAAATGAGTGCTAACAGAGAATATATGCTCTCTACAGCACAATACTGCAGTGCAAGCAGGTGCATGCCCTTTAGTGCTGAACAGGGCTGACAAACGAGCACCTTCAGCAACTGCGAGATCCTTTTAGCGACAAGCATGAGTGAGAAGCGCACCGGTGCTGTCGAAACCACGACCGAGGTTACCCTGGTTCTGATCGAATCCCTGACCCATATGGCCTTGCCCAGTGGTTTCGGTCATGTCGCTGGCTTGGCTACTTCCGCCCATTGCGCTCCTGGCCTTTTGCTTGATCTGCAGTGCACATAAAACCATTGACCACTGTGACCAAGCCAGCAAGAAAAGGTCCCAAAGAAACAGCATGCATGCAAACAGATCTAGCAGCGAGTAGACTGGTTACTAGCAGTAATCTACCTCGTCCATGTTTGTCGCAAATTAGATATAAAGCGAGCTCTTTTCCGCTCTTGGGTGAAATGAAAATGGCACTGATCAAGCTGTTTGCTAGACGTGAGTCGATGTCTATCAGCGTCAGCAAATCGTATCTTGTCAGCTTCGAGTCAGCAATACGCCCCAAATCAGCTTGCCGCCCTGCCCTACCAATCTCAGAAGCAAAAAAATACGGTACGATAGACTCATCTGGCTTGTGTGTACATCACCTCGCCTGTTGCGCTTGAGACTTTCTTCAGCGCTGCAGCAGCCCGTGCATAGTCCACAGCAGCAAGCTTTTTTGTGTGTACACATGCATGTACTCAAGCGGCTTGACTTATACTTGAAGTTTGTCAACAGAAAATTTATCGAGACTTCCATGCATATGCTGTGTGATTGCGATCCTGCATTGCCACTGAGTGAGTTTAAGCGTTAACGTTTGGGCTTGGTATCGATGATTAGTAGCTTTCAAAGGTTGTCATCATTTGAGTTGCTACCAAGCCTTAAAGAATACTCATCAGTGCTCTCTCTTTTGTAATAAAGGCCTAGATTTAGCATGGGTGTCCGAGCAGGCCCAGGGCTTCCCAGTGTGGTTCACGCCCTGCTTAGCTGCAATGAACGAGTCAAGGGTGCATCTGATGATCTGTTGTGCAAATGGCAACTCAGCATATATGTGGATGTGCACAAAAATAACAAAACAGGCCGCGATGACCTGCAGGTCAGCTGCAGCCATCAACATGAAGTTTTAGACCTGATAACTTGCTGATGACGTGTAGCTGCAGCTGTACTCAGGAAATCTATGCACATTGCATGTAAGATCTGCAGTATCCTTTGATGCAAATGAATGCGCATAATGCACAATTAAAAGGCTGATGGGGCCTGGCTAATAGGTGATAACACTGGATGAATGCCGAAAGTGGCTGAGGCTGTCATGCTGCAGCAGCTGCTGATCAGTTGCTATGCTCCAGTACAGCCCACATTTGCCAAGCATAGGAGTCTCAGGGCATCTGGACGCCCAGGTGACGTCCTCTACTTCGTTACCAGGCGTGAACCAACTGCACCAGCATCAATCATTCCTCAAGTGACTGCTGACTTGCCAGGACAGCACTGCTATGCAGCACCAGCATAGAAGGCCATGCCCATGCATGGCTAGTCACAGCTAACAAGACACTCTGACATGTACATGTGCAACACACTCCAAATAACTGCATGTATGCTGATGATGATGCTTGCTGACTGTTATGCACCTCTGCGTATGGGCAACACAACAGCATGTTGCACATGTGTACATATACATGCGTGGACTCACAGTCCTTGACTGCAACAGACTTGCTAGCACTCAATCTGATAGCTAGCAAGCAAGACAATCATCAAGACAGGGTGACCGCATCAAGACAACTCACTAACTTACTTCTGCAACTTCAGATTGTGTTAGAATCAAGGTACCTGATCTTCGGCCTTCTCTGCTTCTTAGAGGCTCTGCCTGCTCCTGACTGTCAAAACATAACATTAACCCAGTGCTGCCCTGGTGCAGCAGTTCTCAGTTCTGAGTGCCAGTTCTGTCCCCAAGGGCCCACACAATGGTAGCCTTCACGCCTCCCCACCCTCTGCAGAAGTACAGTCTCTCATGACACCAGCTCACCAAGTAACACAGGCAACAGAATCCAAGGCATGTCTGAGGCACAACAAAGACTGCTTCCCAGGCCAGTGCGTCCGTACTTGGGTGTCACGGGGGTGCCAGCTGGCCAGTCCATGGACAGTTCATAATATCGAGTTTATTGATAGCCGCTAATATGAGCATAACTGTCACAGTGTCATGAAGGTCCTGCTGTGTAAGTCCTGGTAGAGCTCAAGCTTGCGCTGAGCACGCTGCTCATCTACAGATCTACAATCAATCATTTTGCTTTTCCTGCCTTTAGGACTCAACAGAGGATGCAACAGACAACAACTGCACAAACGACCGCCAAGCTGCTTTGAGTCATGTAGTGTCTTGGTAACCCTTGCTTGCGTCATTGCACCTTACTCATTGCTGGCCAGGCAATAACGTCACAAGATCTTTCAAAGGGTTTAGAAGACCTCCTGAACAGGATATCTAGCTCAAAACTTACAGCGTGATGCATTTTTTGTGCTTAAAGCAGGCAGAAGCTGATTATCTACCCAGATCTGCCACTGCCTGGATTGCTCAACCCATGTCTGATTGGCTAAGGGTTACATCATATCACATATTAGGGATCAACTAGATGTTGATTAGGTGTATCAGATTTGCTGTCACAAGTGTCAGCCAGTTCACAGATCTGCCTATGAAGACATCAAAG
>JAABUP010005233.1_pt1 | contig 20049 bp, 17 predicted proteins | sample 5559201 | NCBI WGS metagenome assembly JAABUP01 (sample SAMN10711887, study PRJNA513373) | rock metagenome | isolation source: Antarctica rocks | place: Antarctica
AAACGAGCCAATGTATACCAAGCAAAATCCACATTTCCGACTCGGCATGTGGATAGCCGTAGGAAGCCTTGAGCACTGCCTCTCCGCCAATCACACGACGCCAATGCCCCTGCAGTCGACTCGTTTCACCATTTGAATGGCTGTGCCAAGCATCCAAGAATCTTGGCCCCTTGGCTTTCTCTCCTCCCAAGCAAACGTGACAGCAACAAGGAAAATGGCTTCCCCTCTTGAGGAAGACAGCGTCTTGGACAGCAAGACATGCCAGCACTTTGGATATATTAAGATGAGGCGGAAAGACCGCAGCAAGAGCCATATGAACCCGCTGAGCCCTTGATGCTCCTGATCAGCTCCCTCCCCAAATCTCATTACCATGATCGAAACAAGCGAGCACTCTGTCAATCAGCCTTTTCGCACCGTTGAAGCCCCAAATCCGCCATATGGTGTGCCTCCTCCTGATGTCGACCCTCGGCCGTTAAGAATACCTCCACCAGCCGCCCATCCCCCATCGAGCAGATATTCTGGTCAGATCAGGTCCCCATCGCACGGGTCCGGAGAGAGAGACGGATCTCGGAGACCTTCGCGAGATCCAGAGAAGGCGTCAACTGGCTATCCGCCCATGTCATCCCACGGCCTACCCTCTCAATGCACAAGCGTTGCCTACACTGGCGAGGAGAGTGAGTTTGGAGACGAAGGTGATGATGTAAAGAGACATGCCGTGTGGATATTGGTATGACATCTGTGCCTAGCGGTATCTCCGGTATTAGGGTACTAACTCATTTTAAGATCTACCTCTCTGCCCTCGCTCCTCTACTCGCTCTTCCAATAGCCTTCTACACACTCATCATAACCACGCTACTCCTACTCCTGACCCCAATCTTTCTCATTTTGAAACAGCGACCGCTCAGTGCTCGATACCATGCCTTCCTCGCCCCACCCCGGGATCTCCAACTCGGCCTCATATTCTCCTCCTACGAGACCAACCCAGCGGCCTCGCAATGCGCGGAGAGCATTTGTGCTTCGGTTTTTGTGAACATATTAGCACCTGTGTATGCGGTGTTTATAGCAATGGCGGCATGGGTCGGCGGCATATTCTGGTTTTACACCGCCATACTGGGGAACCCAGATGGTAAGGAGGATAGGGATGATGGAAGAGAGGCCGTCCTAACAGTGCGAACATGGTGGGAGAGATGGTTGGTTTGTGGTATGGGACAACAGTAGCTCTAGTTGGATTGAAAGTATGAATTATGCGCCACAGAATGACGAGACTTCGGGCCAAATGACCTTACTCAGCAGATACAGAATAATACAATAACAAAAACAAAAAAAATAAAAAATTACAGTTTAGTCGAATGATCAACTCTTATCCATGATTTTCTGTCGGCGTTGCTCGATTGCGACCCTCACGTCTCAGTATTTACAAGCAAATGAATGCTACTGCGTGTCTTCTTACACCAGATACCTTTGAAGCGTCTATTTCTCGTGGGCTTACCTTTACAAGCATGTCTTTACCCTCTCGCTCAGTAAAAGCCGGCTCTTTGTGCCCAGCCAAATCGTTTTTCGGATTGTCTGTTTCTTGTAGGATAGTAGATCTGACGGCTATGCTCGTTTTCGAGAGCAAACCAACCCAATGAGGAGATTACAGAATGCCATCACCACCCAGGCTCGCGTCTCGTCACTTGGCCAGCGATCTTCAAGCAACATTTGATAGACGAAGAAGCATTATTCTACGTTGATGTTTATTTGGGCATTTTGGCCGAGAGTTGGATTCTTCTCTTCGATAAACTACTTTACAACAAACTCCAAATATTAGACTCCCCACCCCAAGTCCTCTCATCCAATCCCTCAGGCACTCGTCCAATTCTCAACCCCGTCCTCCTTGCGCTCACGCTCCCACTGAGTGCATCCCTTTCATCTACCAGGCGAGGCTTTTCGCACGAATCACAGGCTAGTCTCAAATATCCGGAATCCTATACTGTGACGGCAGCTCTCTAAAATGTCTTCACCCGATGACAGAAAATTGCCAAATCCGTCCCTCCACCAGCGAGAGCTATCATGATCCACTGAGGAGTTATCGATGGCTGTGGCTGCTAGCACACCTTGGCATCGTCCGATTGATCTACCAAAGGTTGGAGAGGATGTAGGCATCCTCTATAAAGCAGATGATCTGGCCTGAAATCGTCCCCAAATTCTCTCTCGAGGACTAATCCCCCAAGCAGATCAGTGCAGAATCTAAACAATGAGGTCAACGGAGAGAGCCGCTAGGTGAACTGAAAAAGACTATGCAAGTCAGGCCATGTGTCTTGTGGCTTTCTTGGAGATGGCAGTCGTAGAATATTGAGACTCAAGGATCAGACCGTGTTATCCGTAATTTTGCTTCAAGTCGAAGCCGATAAAATGACGACCGCCGATCAAGCGCAATTTTGGACAGTAGTTTTGAGGCCACTAGCCTATTTCCGCCCACTCGTCTGTAAGAGGACAATATCCGCCATACTGAAACCAATCTTCGAGAGCCTTTTGTCTCCCAGAGATTGGTACTTCATCATCTGGAGAGTACTCCGCACCCTCCAGGTAACCTAAGTCGAATATTTGCCCTTTGCTAGTGAGCGTACCCTCAAGTCTAAGCTCCTTTAGATGTAGCGACGATCGCATCTGGGGTACCAATGATAGCCATGAGCCCAAATTCAAAGAGATCGAATCCAGGTGAAGCTTCCGTAGTGTCCTCTTGTGACGACAGAGGAATCGAAGCAGCTCTTCCTCGCCTGTCTTAATCATGGCCAATGTCACCGAAGTCAATCTTGGCCAAGTGTGGCACCCGATCAGACTGGACAGTTCAATTGGATCGTGGACGCTCCACCAATCAAATCTAAAGTCAAGATGCTCTAAATCGTTAGCTTGTGAAATGAGATCTCCCAGACGTCCATTTTTAGAGTCTCGGCTAGATTCTGGTGCATAATCAACATCCTCATTTCCTGTGTCATTGGCCTCGGTATTTAGAAGGAGCTTGAACGTGCGGACGTGGGAAAGGGTTTCTGCATATACTTTGAAGTCCACTTCAGAACAGCAAAAGAGCATCCGACTGACCTCACCACACTCGAAAACTTGTAGCTTGATCCCGGCATCATAAAACGATGACATGGCAGACCGTAGTTGTAGGTCGCCCGCCAACAACGCCGGATCGTGATTGTAAGCTTGAAGTAAACCTTCGCGGAAAGAATTCCTCAGATATTCGGATCTGATCATAAAACCTTCCCCAATCGACATGCGGAAGCTTCTCATTTTCGGCAAATTGGTCAATGCCTCTCTGAACTGCCGAGTAGCCCAACCTCCGTGGATGAGATCCTGCTGGATATTACAGAGCCGCTGGTAGTGCATCCAGCCTTTATCCAGCTCCTTCATTGTGCGTTGAGATCGTGATGGTAGGCTCACTTCCCATGTGCGTCGATCCAACAGATTCAGTGCATCCGGCTCATACAAGATTGAAGTGATCTGCTGGCTGATAATCGGGTGATTTGAAATAGCCACTAGTCTACTGAAGCTCTCAGGCTTGAGGATGAGGTGGATCTCGGACATTAGGAATCCGCTGGCTATTTGACAGTAATGATTTGAGACCAATCGCAGGAGTGCGATTTCTTTTGTATCTAGCAACTCGTATATGGCCCCGACGATCTCGTGAGGTAAGCTGTTCATTTTGCTCGATCGGTGGTCAAGTCTAGAACACAAGGAGAAAATGGCATACGTTGGAAAGTATTGGCGCAGAGAGACAGTAAAGTCCAGCAGGCGCACAGTAGTCTGTCTTAGAGAGTACGGGGAAGCGAAGGCCTAGATTTTCAACATTTCTACCGCCCACTGTGATTTAAGTGTTCGAACGTCCCTCGCAATCCAGGGACGATGAAGTTTTAGACTAGAGGGCAAGTTAGCCGAGCCACGATTAGCCGCCTCGATGACCCATAAGGTTTCATGCATGATGTGGGATCCCGAAATTCGATCACTCACTTTGTATCTTAGCCGCTTCGCTTTCCCATATTTGAGAACAGGTTTGAGACGGACGACCTTTTGCTTCTTGAACCGAAACTCACTGTATGATTATGTTCAAACAGCACATTATTCTTCTTAGTTCGTATATTAATTAGAGAGAAAGAGACGTCCTGCCTAGCCGGGGCTGCGAATCATTGATAGTACCTTCGTTTGCCCCTGGGGTAAAGTTTTGAAGCTCAAGGTCAACGTGGTCCTCGCTCATCTGTTGATCATTCCAAGCATGGGCGCTTCCTGTAGGAGCAACTTGACTTCCTTTTTGAGATATTGAGCCGATAGTGCCAGTTTTCAGTAGGGCCAAGCCTTCGTCATCGGGATCAGGTCGATGAACATCTTTAGGCGTGTCCCTATCTAATGTCTCATACGGAGACTTGACCACCTTGATTGGCCATGCGTAACGATGCTCGGCCGCTTTCTCAACGCCAACTATATAGATCTCATCAGCGTACAAAAAACAAATGAATGAAAGTAGGTTAGATCTGGGAGATAGGACTCTTACTCATCGCAGCATAGATGTACTCAGATATCGCTGGAGCCCAAACGCTCACAGAAATTACTTGTCCGAGTGTCCAAGCTGCATTGGCTGTGACGATGTCACGCCAGCCAAGGAGTTTATAAAGGAATGCCGATAAGAAGATAAAGAAGATTACCTCAATTGAGGATCTAAGAGCAGTCAAGATCAACATTAACCCCCGCTTTCTTTGAACATTCGTCTGTCCTTCAGAGGCATCTGCAAACTTGGATGCCATGGTTTTCGATGTTTTGCGCCGCACAAAGAAAAATCCATTTCGGAATAGCATGTATAATTTTGTTTGAGCCAAAGGGTAAACACGAGCGACTGGGGGACGCGACAAAATTCGAGCAAATTGATGGCGAGATACCCAGAGAAGATCAATCAAGAGGCCAAGAAACACAACAAGAACGACTACCATGCTTCCGAGCTCTCTAGCACGAGACGTCCTCAGTGATTGGTTGCACGTCGGGATTTTATCTAGCTGATAAAGCCAGTCTTCCCCACCGCAAAATTTGACAGGATTAGCATTGCCACATGAATAAAGCTCCGTAGTCGAGACGACAAAAGTAAGTAGCGTTTCAAGTTCCACGAAAGCTAGCTGGAACCAGACATGCGTCGAGATTGTTCCAGCAAAGATCGTGAGGGTGAATACATACCATGAGCGTTTGCCCATGCAATGCTGGAGAAATAGTGCAAATACGGTTGGCAGGGTCCCCCCAAGTGAAATGTCGTTGATGAAACTGATGTTGTCGGTCGCCTGATTCAAAGTATTCCAGCCAAGTGTATCTGCGTCACTGTTGAGCACAAGCAGCATAGCGATGTGGAGGGTGATAATGAAGAAGCACTGGGCCTTGTGAAACTCGACTAGACAGTGAACAGTCGCTGACAGTTGATTTCCGCGTTCTGCTCTCTCATGCCACTCGCGGAGCCTCGTTGTCACAGATGTTGGACCATTGAAAAGGCTTATCAGTCTTGCAGTATACTTGAGCCACGAATGCAAAGACTGATAGGCCAGCCAGATTAGCAATAGAAGGCTCGTTTGCATGATGTAGGAGATGATCACCTATCAATGTTAGAATGTGATCGTCCAAGAGGGACCAAATTAAATCACCCCGATTCCTCCTACGTCGGTATTTAAGACTGTACCACTATTTGACGAACATAAATCTTTCAGGAAAGGAGTTTTGGAAATGTTTACACCCTTTCATTGCGGCACGTCAGCCCAATACTCCACCACATCCCAATGACTGAGGAGTGTACCTCGAGCGAGATGCTGCGGATTTCTCACCTGTGCTGAACCAATAGTATTAGAAGAAGACCCGTACTCGCCAGAACCTGTCAGGTAATCCGGAACTGTTACGGAAGACCCAGGGACACAGCCTAGTGGAGTTCCAGCCGCGGACATGCTCGAAATGGCCGGGATGTGTTGTATTAATAATAGACTCAGCCAGCCCACCCAGGCTCCACGAAAATGTCAATAGTGTACAAAATGTATCCTCGGCCATTGAGTAACAACCACATCTGCTATAATAAGAATACTCGTCATAGCTGGAAAACTGTGGTGTGTCGATCAATTTGCACAAGGAATTGAGATTTCCTGTCCCTTAGTGCATATATAAGCAGGGATGTTGCCGCAGCCACTTCCGCTGACGGTGATATCCTCTATTCCGTATATGTAGGACAGCTGTCACAAGAAAAACGACGATGATTAGATGAGTTAATAAATGGTCAGATTAATGGCTACTTACTTCCGTAGCAAAAGTTCTAGAATATAAGAATTAATGAGTCATAAAAAGATGACGTATTTTCACCCCTCGCCACTTCCACCTCTGTCAACGGCGTGGCGGAAGATAGGGGTTGCCGCCCCCACGTATGTGCAGGGTCATCCGTCAACGGTTACTTGACGCACAATCCATCCTCGCCATCCACTCCGAGGTAGAGGCGGGTTCGGCGCTCACAAATACTAATGCGGTTGCTGAAACCGAGACGGTGTTGGCTCTCCGAGCTGAAGAACCATGCGGCGCCGAGCATGCGCAGGAGTTTCGGAAAGTAGTCAGGAAACGTGATGGAATTTGCGCCAAGTTGAGGTCTTATTTGAGGATTGCAAAATTGTTAAGACTTGTAGAGATAGACAACATCCACCGCTAGCGCAGGTATGTTGTTTCGAGAGTTTGAGTGAGTGTCATCTCCAAAGGTAGGCTAGCGGCGGTTCACCTTTGCAATCTTTCGACTCTTTACCGTTTGCTTACCGCAAATGAGGTAATGTATGACCTGTTCCTCATTTAGTCACGCTTTATCTCTTCCACTCAAAACACTCTTTGTCCCGCCTTGAAAACTCGAGCTCTCAATCGACCATGAAAGACACCCTGCAAGAAATTTTGGCAATCTTATCGACTACCTTGCGTTCTACTCGGAAATCATCACCTAGAATGCGCATAAAGGCATTCAAGCTATCGAGATTGACTGGAAAGAGAATCGAAGCCAGGAAGCCAACGATATATATTATAAAAGATCCGTTTGCGAAGAGAAGTGTTCCTGTTAAGGTAATCTTGTCATCAGAGTTTGGGGAGGATGTTAGATTCTACTACGCTAGGGGCGCGACACATTCGGTTTGTTCGATTCGAGGAGGAGAGTAGGGGTAATTAGAGCGATCGAATTGATAGGTCAGAGGTACCTTGAACTTAAGCTGCACGAGGACGAAGGGAGAGTCTGTTCAGATTTGATATCTTGAAAATGCGGCTTGAAGCTCTTGTTATGCTTACAGCCATTAGCCTGTTCAAATACAGCAGACTTTAATAATTAGAGGTAGTCTTCCGGACATTAAAACGCCTTCGTTTATCTAATGATATGTCTATATAAAGATAGGATGGTGACCCGTGGGTCAACTTTGAGTAACGGACCTTTACAGGTCCGCTGCTCGGCAGAAGCATTCGAGTTCCTTTCGCCACTGTCACAATAGTGTCGCTCAGTTTCTACTGGGCCTCATTATTTGGAATAGCGCCTTCATCCACGATATAGGCCAGCAAGCACCTAGATGCAAATTTACCATGACAATAGTCAAGTCAGTCATTGAAGCAATTCTCAAAGACATCACATCAATTAATTTACCAGTACATTTGAAATAGACAACTGAATGGGATGAGAATATATGCGCGGAACCATGATTGCCCAAGCCATTCTTCACCACACTCCTGGAAAGTTGAAGTAAAAAATATAATATCCCGACAAGGCCGAGCCGGCCATGAGTACAAATACGATACCATTCCAAGCAATAGCGGTTATCCATGCCCAGACATTCGAGCCCACGCGCCCTTTGAATCTGTCGATGAAGGCCGAGAACTTCCTCCGCATCAGACTTGTGGCCTCAAATTGGGGCATTGGGTCTCCCTCAATTGCTGAAACGCCAATAGCTGCGAAAATCCAGACAATCCCTGCATTGAGGCCGAACCATTCGGCAAAAGGGCGTAGGAGCACGGGGGCGGCTAATCCGATCTCTGTAATGGCACCTTTGATGAGAAATGCATACAGAATTTCCGCTGCCACACTCAATGACAGACAGTAGATGAGAAGAACGAGTTTACGAAACCACCGGTGATTGTAGACATTGTCAGGTTGATGCGTTGGAACAGTGATACAGCTCATAGGTTGTGCTGAGCCGTTTACATCTTCGTCATTCGAGCTGGGAATATTCTCATACCCTCCCAGATTTATGGTCTCCAGAACATCTTGGCCGTCAGCACGTTGATTCGATCCCTCAGTTCTGTCTGTCGATTTCGGCTGCGTATCTGGACGAGGGTATTAATGTAATGGCACATTCCACACTTCGCGCCCAGGACATCTTACCGTAGAACAGTGGGAGAAGAGAGAATAGTGGGGCCAATAAGAGCATTACGGCAATAACCTGGCCAAAACTCCATTGATTTTCATCAGACAGTCTAAGGCCCGTTATGTTGTCGGAAAAATGTAATAGACTTCCTACACGATCAAAAACGATTCGAATGGTACCCCAGATAAGGGCTATCAAAAGCCAGGTGATCTAGTTTATGGATTAGCGACTTTTCTTCGAGACAAGAGTGAGGAAAATTCAACAACCTCCCAGAGCATTGAACTCCAAAGGCCAGCTGTGGCTTTTAATACACACCATATAGATAGGAGAAGTCTGTACACTAGCGCCCATACGATTCTCATCATTTTGGAAGACGAACGAAGAGCTCGACGCTCCATCCATTTCAGGCATAGCTCCAATCTCTTACTCGGCCATACCTTAGACCAGTGGTTCGCCACTTTGGTTGCCACAGGGAAAAGTTGTACGACTCGAGTCATATATGAGATAGACAAGAAACTGAAAGTGATGCCGATATACCAGCTATTGTAATCTGCTGTACCGGAATTATATTGGTGATAGAGACACCATGCAGGGTAGGAAGGATCAGTTTCATAGGGGCGTATGTACCCCGTGGAGACTAGGGAAACAGATAGCATGATAGCTGTAATGGCCATCCAAATTAGCCTCCAGATTCTCAGCGCAGGTCGTTCCTGAAAATAGTGTCGGAGACAAGTCAAAGTTGTCAAGTGGGTTATGGATGAGAACCATGCCAGGTCGAAAGTAAGTTGCCAGTGATATGTCGCAAGAGAACAAGGAAATTGACTAAATCCACTTGCTAAGATGGCTATACCCGTAAAGCTCTGCTGGTCACTGTATAGGAGCACTGCATGATTGATCGCTTTGCTCCAGCGCTTGAAATGCAGAGTTCCTGAACGGGTCAAACAGTGTACGACTTTAGATCTGAATAATTGATCCACAGGATTAGGCTTCTCCTTTTGTTCATTCCTACTATCGGATCCTCTTCCCTCACTTGTATCCGTGCATGCGTTGCCATCGATCAGATAATTAGCAGCGCAGAAAAAAAGAGTGAGATAGGCAGAGGCTCCAAACGCCGCAAGAGTCTGAGACATCAGTCAGCTGCATTACGTTTAATATTCGGACTCGAGTTTTTACACCAATACCCGAGATGTCGGGGTTGGATTGTGCGGTACCCCAATCGGAGCAATTGAGCGCAGGGCATGGCATTGTCGTAAGGAGCAACTTTCCAGCGTTAGCATTCCTGAAATAAGAAGAGAACACAGCTCGAGAGGCTTATATGGGAGGGTTGTTGAGCATCAGGCTGAAGCTGAAGGCTGAAAGCCGCAAGGCGCATTCGGGCGGAGACCCCTGCATAGACCTACATGAGCACCGTCGCAACAGCCATTGTATATTACAGCGCCTATCTGTTGGAATTCAGCCCTATGCTACCAAGTATTCCCAGTTTTATTGGTGGATGACCTGAAGCGGTTTAGCGTCTTGGCATCCACTGACACTTCTCTTTCTTCTCTATGTAACCAACTCAATCAATCAATTCCACACCTATGAGACCTCAACTTCTCCACGTATTTCAACACTATCAAAGGCCAAAACACCTATTCATCTCGGACTCTCACACCCATATTCCGAAACTTTCACCAACAGAGACTCCTGAGTTTTGAATAGGGAGACATGAATCTTGAATAGTCAGCAAGGAGATCATCAGTAGAAATGTACTGCACACGCTGAGAGGCGATCACCAAGAGACAGCTAATGCACGATCCTCTAACGCTAACCAGCAAGAGGGAATAGGCTGATTTTCCCCACCTCCCTACTCCAGATGTGGAGAAGTCTCGGTCGTGGGAGGTGAATTTAGGTACTCCCAAAGTCCACCATGAAGTTTGCACTTATTGATGCATACGGCAGTCGACTCATCGGAGAGACGTGCGCAAATTCATATTATCAATCTGGCCATGAAAGACAGTTGCATGTGTATTGACTTACCGAAATTTCACAAAGTATTCCGAGTCATCGCAAGCTGACCAACTTTGAATGACTCTTGGCCAGATGACTTCAGCAGTCATTTTCGGGTTCGTCTACTTACTGCGCAACAATCTCGAGCGACGGAACGCAGTAGCTTTGTGAAAGTATTACATCGCTTCAAAGGCTTTGGTCACCCGTTCGCGAGTACCACTCTCTACTACACTTTGTCGCAGCATATCCCATGGAATGGTAGGTGGCTAGAATAAGGGGTGAAGTTTGCTTATCGGGGTAGGTCTTAGGGAATTGAGCCACCATTGTACCATTTCATGAGATAAAGACCTTTCATCATAGAAAGTTTGTCCTCAGCAGCGTGATCGGCTAGTAAGCCAGTGTTCATTCTTTTCAGTCTGCTGCAAAACAGGGTGGACACGTGACTACCTCTGCATTCTTGTGCCCTCAACTGAGAGATCTGACATTGTAACGTACTAGAAGGCGGTATATAATCCTTCTACTAAGTGTAATGATTTGAGGTCTCACTCGATGACGCAGAGCCGATATCATAAACCTATTGACCTTCTCAGGCATCAGATCGAAAGTCACCGTGCTGCCCGATGGGAATCATATAATGCACCCCCTCAAGAGATTCAAACCGCTAGTCACCAAATGGCGTCCACTATTCATTCTACCACTTCCTCAATCTGTTCGCCAAATTCAGAAAATAGCCGTGCACACTCTAACGCCGTCAATAGCGATCGCTCGGCCTCCTCTCGATCCTCGATAGGGAAATATAGTATACTGTCTCCGATCTTAATACTGATATACAGAATTATTGCCCACCGGAGCCATAGCTCCTGCTGCACGAGTCGCTTCTCGGAACCGACTTCCGCCGTGAAGTTCCAGTCGTCCACCCCGAGTAAGTCCCCCCTGGTTTCGTAAACTGCAGCGCTAAGTCTTTGATCAAACAACTTGATCGAGAGTTCGTTGAGGTCCTGAAACAGCTTAGGCGTATCACTCGGAACTTCCAGAGTTTGTTTCCACCATCTGAGAATTTCGAGGTGGCCGATTAAGCCTTCAACTGTGTCTACATTTGGGACGGGCGCAAAAAGGATGGCTCGACAGTGGAAACAGGTATTCTTGAGGTGATGTCGAGAGGGATTGTGCCAGGAGGACACGCAATCTATGCAAGCATACTGGGAGCAGCAAGGTAGCCTTGTAGCGAAGACTGCAGGTTGGCTTTCGTGAGACGTGAACAATTCGCGACATACCATGCCTGCAGTAAGCTTTCTTGTTAGTGTCGTCATATCAAAGTGAGACCGGGGCTTGCTGCGAGCTTCTTGGTATCCCCGTTAATTTCCGATACGCATGGATGGTTTAAGGACATTGCGTTGGAAAAGAATGGACTTGCTTACACTCCCGGCTGTCTTCAGGGATATTTCGAATGTCGACTGCATCCAGTGAGCGGTGGAAGACGAAGGCTGATGGCTCCTTCAACTCAGGCACTGTGTGCTTCCAAATATCCAACATTGGGACCTGGAAAAAATCCGATTAGTGGAAGTATTGCAAGGGGTTGTCCATATTGAGTCTCGGAGATGTGCACACAATATGGCAAACTCCAGACCCAGCTCCTGACGTATTCACAAGTCCCAAACAGAGCGGAAGGCTTGGAGGAACTGACATGGATTATGCACTCCAAAAGACATACCTGAATTCGGCTATTTTTGAATTTCTCCTCGTGATATTGCAATTCCTCGAAAGCATCGAGAAATTCGAGGAACCGAGGTTTGACTGGGCTGCAGCGGTTCTGAATCAATACAATCGACCTTTAATTAGATGAAGTATCGCACACATACATGTCATGTGGTGAACCGAGTTTATTTCGGGTAGTTATTGCGACGTTGAGCAGGCGTTCTCCGAGAGATGCGGGCATTTCAAGCCGCGTCTGAGGGCTAGATGTTATGCGGGACAAGTGTGGAAGGATGAGCAGACGATTTCCCTGAGAATGATGCGAGGCTTCCACAAGAATCGTACAATATCGTGGCAAAGCCGCGCTTCTCCGGAATTGTGCAAACTTTTCAGCAGGTAACTTCCGCTTCAAGATCACATGGTCGCTACGGCCGCACTTCGTCAGCGTCTGGAGCAGGGCGAGCAGTGATCGCCGCCCCTTGGTCAGATGACTCTAACACCCCAATCGCAGATTCCTCGGTACTAGGACGGCCAAATAGCTGTTGGAGCTCCCCTCCTAAGACACCTAGATGAGCAAAGCTCGCCAACCGACTAGGTTTGGGAATCGTTGCTGTGGTTGGCACTGAAGATTGTGTTTCCAGACCCTCATCCTTGTGCTCCTCGCCATCTGTGTCGCTAGTCCTCTGGGCAGAGCTGGAATGGGGCTTCAGACAACTGAAAAGAGGGCGCATGGTAGGGAGGCAGACACTCAGGGTGCCGGTCCCTAGTTCGACCATGGTCCATATCAAGGACGGGCTATCTGACCCTGTTGACTCGAGTTACAACATGGGCAATACAGTAAATGGGTTACTTACAGCTTGGATCTATGCGGGTGAGATTATGGATGACGATACAGCGATATATACTAGCAAAGCACACACTACAATTTGAGACTTAGCAGGATGCCCCTGATGCGGGCTTGTATCCCTACTTACAACCCACCCAGTAAGAACATTGCCATGATCTGAATCTTTTCCTTCGTTGGTTTCTGCATCTTCCACAAGACGGGCATAGGCAAGGTCAGAATAACGAAGTCAGTCAATACATTACAAACGGCGAACGCAGTGGCGGCTGCATCGATGTGAAGACAATGCCGTTTCACGGAGGGCCTCCAATTGGAGTTTAGAGGCGTACATTGGAGGAAACTGCCAACTCCTTGGACTCCACTGTACGTAAGGGTGATGAGTGCAACGGCGCAGAGCGTCCATGTGAAAGCGCGGCTGAGGAAGAATACCCGGTGGTAAAGGTAAAGGATCGAGGCTTCCAGGCAAAATGTCGCAAAATTGTAGAGGACTTCGTCTGCGAGTAGGATCTGTGGCGAATATCAGTCCTTGAGTACGGATAGAAGTGGGGTCGAGGAGTGCGATCTGGGAGCAGTACTTGCGCGTAGCCCTTGACACTAGTTGTGGTACTTGATTTGAGTATCGAATGACGGCCTGCACCATAATCTTTTATACCTATTATGTAAACTTTCAGCCGAGGGTAACATCTGAGATCTCGCCAAATGTAGCGTACCTATCATCTGAGAAGTGAAAACGCCGGATATGAACAGCTATGCAAGGACGTGCAATGGTCAGCGACCACTGACATTTGGAAATGAGCAGATCTGATTGCGTCTATCTTACGAGACCCGCAGAAACCATCCAGTCATCCCAGTCAAGCGTTATATGACCTATCCGTCGACACAGAAACCTAAGACCAACAGCCACATACGCCACACTGAGACGGATACCAGGAGAATACTCGAAGAAAGGAAATCGTGATACTACTGGGGATGGCACGGAGTTCTGTTTGCTCTGTAGAATCGAAAAGAAAAATCGCTTTTAATAATGTATGACTTGGGGCTGTAAGTACTGAAGTATGCATCAATTCTAGGTGAGAGCATCTGGAAAGCGTAGGAATATCAAAGAAGTAGGTAATCGTACTCGATCAAGATGCACTCCATCCCGTAGACTTAGATCTCCAAATGCAACGAGACCAACTTTGTCTCCAGCATGGCCCGTGTTGCTACTAGTCGAGTGCTAAGGTCCTCGAGTGTGGGCCGAGGACGGGACGAAGGACCGCGACCGAAGCCTAATATGGCTGGTCTGAGCTTCTCGCTTGATGCGCGCCTATCACGACACTCCATGTGACCTCGGAGAAATGCAGACCCCGGGTCTGTTGGTTCTGAAGATATCGGCACTCGTGCAACATGACATACATGATGTCTGCACGGCAATCGTTCATGCAGGAACGGGATACACGCTGATGAAACGCCTCCAGCATAGAAAGTGAACCTTGGCTTCCAATCTTTAGTGTGGGCTTGGCCGGGATTCCGTCCGTGGCACAGCGGCCATTTCCTCCAAATCTCGTCAGGAGAGGGGTGAGATAAAAACAGGATTGCACTCTAGAGAGTCAGCAAACAACTTTGGATCCAATCGCAACGCAATCATGAGCAGCGATTTTGGGGTTCCTCATCCTCTTATCGAACTGTAAGTTCCCTTGCCAAGGACGAGGATTCCTCGAATTTAGCTTGACCATCACCTAATTTTCGGATGCACAGTCTCATAGGAATCTACATGTCCAGCATATGACTGCTGCTGATTCTTGGCTTTCCAAGCTGATGATTGACGTCTCAGCCTGAGGTGTTTTCAGCCGGTTCCGAAAAAGTCCAATCAAGCTGGAAGCCAATTGCAAAGGGCGGGTGAGTTTCTCAATGCTTCGGTTCTGCTTCATGAAATTGACTCAGGTCCCCGTCTGATGAGAGCTCCAAACTGTGATCATCCCAAAGAATAATTTGTCGTTCACCCCGGCTTGCTTCAAGGCGTCATATATCGGTCGATTGGACTTCTTGGCTGCGCAAATAAGTGCTGTGTCTGAGTTGTCATCAGCTACATTGAGCCGAGCTTTCAGGGCGATGAGTTTCTGGACAAGAGCGAGATCACCAGCACTTGCAGCACAAACGATCAATGGTGAATGAGGAGCTGAAGGACGCCGGAAGTTGGGCTCCAGGCCATAATCGAGCAGCAACTTGAGAGTGTCACCATCACGCTGGGACCACTTTTGTGGGTCGACATGTAACGTCCTGACCCAAGCTTGTATCTGTTCGTGTTGGGCGTTCTGCAAGGGCGTGACTTTGGTAAGCATAAGTTCAATAATCTGTAGTGTGCCATTCAATAATGCTGCCTCTAATCTAGGGGCAGCACCATGATCTAGGAGACGCTCCACTAAAACCTCGCTCACGGTCGCTTGTTGGCGAACGGCTGCTTCAAGCAGGGTGGAGGATGAGTTTGGCTGAAGCTTGAGGTTGGAATCGAGCCCATGGTCTAATAGTAAATATAAAACCTCACACGTTCGATTGCTCCATTTTTTGCCGTACGTTGGCAAATTTGCTGCCCAAGTTTTCATTTCATCCTGATGCTCTGTTGCCAATGGGGCAAGTGCCTTGATAAGTTGGGCAACAACATCAGGTTGACCTTGCGCAACAGCCAGTCCGAATAATGGCCTACCTTTGCCGTCCCGAGAATTGATGTCGGCTCCAGCTCCTATCAAATCTGCCACTATGAGGTTCGCTTGAGGTTTCTCGCATGCAAGAGCCAATGCGAGCGCACTATCCCCGTTGTCATCCATCACGGATATGCTTGCACCTCGGTCTAGAGCTAAGCGAACACCGGCATGTCTCCCCTCAACAGCTTCTTGTAATAGGAGAGTTCTTCCAACTGGACCGATACGGTACTCGACATCGGCGCCAGCATCCAGCAGTTGCTCTACCCGATCGATTGACATTGTAGTGCGTAGCTCTGCAAGAGCAGCATTGGGATTCCCCACCAAGCAAATGGCTGATGGCATGTCTCCCACATGTAGACACCATTGAAGGGGAGTCCGGCTGTTCAACGGCGGCCGGCTTCTTGCTTGTCCCAGTAAAGAGGCGTTTCCGATTTAGGCCGTGGACTTTCACCTTGTCCATGGCCGCTTCGTACAATTGGAGGGCGGAGTCTAGATCTTGTCGTTGCTGCATCTCTGCAGCTGATGCGAGGAGCTGGAGTATACCCTCTTCGAGAGCAGCTTTTGGAACGGCATGGACTTTGCTTTGAGGGATATCCGCGGCATCGGAAGGTGTCCTGCCGCCCAACCTTATAGGCCCCGCTTTCTGTGAGGACCAGCTCTTTCTGTTCATGGCCAATTGATGTGTCAGATTCGGTTGATTCACACTTGCGTAAGAAGGGGCCGGCGAGGCTTCCTGGAGCGACGGCCTCGTTTGAACTTGGTTGGCGGCCTACCCTTCATGCTGGAGAAACAACCAAAGCTGCTAGTTCAAGACATCATTGAACGACGTTCGAATGTCTACCATACAATACAAGCCCGCAGGCAGGCTACATGGCTGAGTGCCTTCGAAAAGCACGGGAGATCAGGCTTGGCAAGCTTTGCCTATTGCAGACTAGCTCTAGCCTTGCCCTGGCGCGAAAATCCTGTGATGAAAGGGCAAAAGGGACTGAGTAGCACAACCCTTCCAATGGAAGCAAAACGACTTGCGCATTACAAGCCCTTTACGAGTCAGCACTCTAGACATGAGAATCCTAGATGCTCGTTGCCTCCAGCTGTCAAGGAGACTATTACAGAGGGTTGTACTCTACGGCGCGACGCCCAACTAGAATGCGCGTCGCGCTTGTCCTGTCACCAAACCAGAAATACATTGCACGCAACGGCTATGAGGAAAGAGCAAAGGGCATCTCCCTTCAATCACTGGAGTCATCGCTCGACATCCAGAATGATTGCTCCAAAATAGTGGTGAAGATCAATCCATGGAGGCTGTTGGCCGATTCCGGGTCGAGGGCGGTTAGGCGGAAACGCTCTCGACCAATACCTCGATAGAAGTTGAAGAGCCTCAGAAATTCAAAATCTGCAGAGACGGATTCGAAACAAGAAGATCAAGTGACTGCAACTGTTTCAGGTTCAACTGAATCTTCATGGGTTCTTGGTTCATTTGGTATCCCCCGAGCATGGGTCAATGCTATTATTACATTCACTCCGCTTCCTTGTCAGGCTATCAATCAACACTTGTAACACCTACTTGAGTCTTTGTCCCCCCTCTTTGTTTCCTTTCTTCTTCCTCTCTACCTCTTCCCTACTCTCAATGACTTGACGACTCTCTTTTGTTCTCTCCCCTCTTTTCAACCTACCACTTTACTTTCCTTTCCTTTCGGTCTTGCTTTCGCTGGCGAATTGCACATAAATTCATCATAGACTAATTTCATCCGCCGGACGGATTCACACAAGCATAATACCACACAATCACAGGGATGTCTTCTAATCAGCACCCAGCACCATTTCCAGCTGTGCCTGCATCTCTCTCCGCTGGCGACCATGTGATGCATGAAGATTATGCCACTGAAGATGCACAGCGACCTACACCACATACAGTATCAAATGTTACTCCATATCTTGGATTGCGCTCTCGACTTTCACAAGTCTGGATCAACAGATGGACTGTCCTCCTATTCCTTGTACTCGTCAGGGTTCTCATCGCCATTGTGGGTCTCAACCATGATCTTGGCTCGGCGAAAACAGAAGCCATGTCAGCATGTTCAAGTGTCGAGGATATGGGCAGTACCATGGCTTCCATGCCTCACTATCTCTCTGCTGGCGTTAACGAATTGGCTGCAAGCGGTGTCGAGAAGGCTGTTCGAGGCCTACACGCCTTGCTGCTCATGACTGTCACTGGCATCGAAGAGCTGATCGTTTTCTACGTCAACATGTTGACTTCCACCTACATGTGCCTCATCACTCTTGTGGTCTCAGGAAGTCTACATGTTGCATTACAACTCATCGAAGACGTCGAACATTTCTTGAACGGAACCGTGAGAGATCTCGGAAAAGGGATCGCGTCAGGCATCAAGGACTTTCAAGACAGTGTCAACACTTTCGCTAAAGGCCTCAATAGCATCCCTCAAGCTTTTGGCAAGAAGGGCGGAATACCAACGATTGATGAGACTGACAACTTGAATAAGCTGCAGAACCTACAGATTCCCACGACCTTGGATAAAGATTTGACGAAGCTTAACAACTCAATACCAACATTTCAGGATGTGCAGAGCTTCACGGACAACATTATTCGTTTCCCATTCGAGGAAGTCAAGAAACTGCTTGGTGGGAAACTCAATTACACCTTTGACCGATCTGTTCTTCCAGTGCCGCAGAAAGAAAAGCTTACATTCTGCTCCGACGGCAATGGCATTGAGGGCTTCTTCAAGGAGCTTGCCAATGTTATCAACATTGCTCGCAAAGTCTTCATTGCTGTGTTGGTAATACTCGCGATTCTGGTCTGCATTCCAATGGCCTTCCAGGAGTACAGACGATGGAATACGATGAAGAAGCGATCTGAGCTTGTTGCCGACAAATCTTTCGATCCATTGGACGTTATCTATATCGCTTCCCGGCCATACACTGCTACCGCTGGTATCAAAGCTGCGGCGCCATTCAAGTCTTCCAAGAGGCAAGTCCTCACCCGCTGGGTCATCGCCTACGCAACATCCACGCCTGCGCTTGTCGTACTTTCGCTGGGTATCACTGGTCTCTTCGCTTGCCTTTGCCAATACATACTCCTGAAAGCTGTCCAAAAAGAAGTCCCCGCGCTGGCTCACGATGTTGGTAATTTCGCAGATGCTGTGGTCAACAAGTTGAACAACGCTTCCGAAGCTTGGGCCAATGGCACCAACGGAGCCATCACTGATCTCAATAATGGCATCAACCACGATATCTTCGGCTGGGTCAACACCACCACGGGTGCAGTCAACAAAACGCTCAATGTCTTCATCAATGAGACCATCGGTGAGCTCAACAAGACCTTCGGTGGGACTGTGCTGTACGACCCCATCACAGGGCTCTTTGAATGCCTGATAGGGCTCAAAGTTGCTAGTGTCCAGAAGGGCTTGACATGGGTCTCAGACAATGCACATGTGGACTTCCCTCTCCTCAACAACAACACCTTTTCCATGGGTGCTGCTGCTAGTCTTGCAGACAAGAACGGGGATGGTCAAACCCAAAGCTTTCTAGCCTCTCCGGGCGACCAGGCAACCGACAAAATCACCAACGCTGTCGCCAAAGTCGTCAACCATGTCGAAGACGCTCTCAAGACGGAAACTATCATATCCCTTTGTATCGTACTCATCTGGGTCATCATTGTCCTAATCGGCATTGGCAGAGCTCTTTTCTTGAATTTCCGCGGCGACAAAGCTCGTGCTATGGGTGGGCCGTCATATGCTGGCGATATTCCGCTTGAGGCTCGACCCACAGCAGACCGTGGATATAGCACTTCAGGCCCTTCTCCGCCATACGAGCCACCTAAGAACAATGCGAGGGCATTCCCGAGCTTTCAGGAGCCGATAGGGCATGATCGACATGACAGCGTCGATTCGGAAGAGTGGCATGATCGCAAAATAGGCTAGGTGGGCATGAGGAAGCCAATGCAGGAAGAAGTACCAGGGCATGCGCATGCTAGTTGAGAAGAAAATGGAGGATCACAAGTCCATCAGTCGGTTCAGCCACTGTAGTTAGCATTCACTGAGGTACAAGAGCTGATAAAAGGGAGCTGTGATGATCAGATTAATACCACCTATATTTTGTACATATACTCAAATGACATCGAGAGCCCAGCTACTCCTAGGACTCCTATGTGCAATTCATAGAATGAAACAATTCTGTGGGAGATATCGTATCGTCGCAACGAAGCGGCTGTTTTTTCGCCCTTATACAAAAGTCCATCCTAAGGTATGACTTTCAGCACGTTTATTTCAAGCCTACTTGTACCTGATATCGTATAGTCTTCTGTCTCGTTGCATCATTGTCGTGGTTACGATGTTCTGATTGGCTGGCGGAGGTCTATGACGGCCAAGAGCTAAGTTAGCGTGCTGCGGTATGTCAGATTGTTCCTGCTGCCTTGGTAATTCCAAGATTTTGACTGTTCATTCTAGGAAGAAAG
>JAABUP010005234.1_pt1 | contig 20043 bp, 17 predicted proteins | sample 5559201 | NCBI WGS metagenome assembly JAABUP01 (sample SAMN10711887, study PRJNA513373) | rock metagenome | isolation source: Antarctica rocks | place: Antarctica
CTCCAGCATCGCCGCCATGCTGCCCGGCATGAACGGCTGCAGCACCGTGGCCACGCAGCGGATCACCTCGACCAGCACGCCCAGCACGCTTGCCATGCGCGCCGGGTCAGTCTTGCGCAGCGCCCACGGCGCCTGGTGGTCGACATAGGCGTTGGCCGCGCGCACCACCTTCCACACGTCCTCCAGCGCGTCATGGAACGCGAGGCGGTCCAGGCGGTCCCCCACCAACCGGGGCAGCGCCTGCGCCGCTTCGAGCAGCGCAGTGTCCTGCACGGTCGCGGCACCGCGCTCAGGGAGCAGGCCGCCGCAGTTCTTCGCGACCTGGGACAAGGTGCGCTGGGCCAGGTTGCCAAGGTCGTTCGCGAGTTCGACGTTGGTCCGCCGGATCAGCGCCGCGTCGCTATAGTCCCCGTCGTTGCCGAACGGCACCTCGCGCAGCAGGAAATAGCGCACGGGATCAAGGCCGAACGTCTCGACGAGCCGCACGGCGTCGACGGCGTTGCCCAGCGACTTGCTCATCTTCTCGCCTGATGCCGTCCACCAGCCATGCGAAAACACGCAGCGCGGCGTCGGCAGCCCGGCCGCCATCAGGAACGCCGGCCAGTACACGGCATGGAACCGGATGATGTCCTTGCCCACGACATGCACGTCGGCCGGCCAAAACGGCCAACGCGGACCATCGGTGTCCGGAAAACCCACTGCGGACAGATAGTTCGTCAGCGCGTCGACCCAGACATACATGACATGGCCCGGATCGTCCGGCACCGGAACGCCCCAGGTGAAGCTGGTCCGGCTGACGGAAAGATCACTGAGCCCGCCACGGACAAAGCTCATGACCTCGTTGCGGCGGCTGGCGGGCGAGACGAACTCCGGCTCGTTCTCATAAAGGGCCAACAGGCGGTCCTGCCAGGCCGATAAGCGGAAGAAGTAGGACGGCTCCCTCACCCACTCCACCGGCGCGCCGGTCGGCGCCATCAGTGTCCCGTCCGGCCAGGTGGTCAGCTCGGACTCGTTGTAGAACGCCTCGTCGCGGACGGCGTAATAGCCCTCGTAGTGCCCGAGGTAGATGTCGCCGGACGCGCGCAGCCGGCGCCAAAGCTCCTGGCAGGCGCGCTTGTGCCGCTCCTCCGTCGTGCGGATGAAGTCGTCGTTCGTGAGGCCCATCAACGCTGACAAGCCCTCGAACTGCGCGGCGATCCGGTCGGCGAACACCTGCGGCGCGACCCCAGCGTCGTGCGCGGCCTTCTCGACCTTCTGCCCGTGCTCGTCCGTGCCGGTCAGGAAGAACACGTCAAAGCCGTCCAGCCGCTTCCACCGCGCCAGCACGTCGGCCGCGAGCGACGTGTAGGCGTGGCCGATATGCGGCGCGCCGTTGACGTAGTAGATTGGGGTGGTGACGTAGAACCGCTTAATCATGGGAACCACTTGGTCATGGGACGTTCAGCAAATCCAGGCTTGAGACGATCGCATGCCGCTTGTCCAAGTTGAACCGCTCGGTATCGTCCTGCAGGCGCGTCAGCGCGTGCCACAGATTGCCCCATTCGGCTAGGGGTTTCAGCCCCGCCAGGCGCTGTTGGCCCGCATCGGCCCGGCCGCGGGCCGTTTCCCGCACCACGGCGCTAACTGCGCCGCGCAGCAGGTCCATGAAGGTCGTGAACCCGGCGTCGCTCCGCGCCAGCCGGTCCGCGACCTCATAGGCGCGCGGCGCCGGCAGGTTCGGCGCCGCCCGCAGCACGTCCGCCACCACCGCGGCGATCTCGACGCCCTGCTCCTCCGCCAGCGCTACGGCCCGGCCCGGCGAGCCGCCAGCGAGGGCCGTCAACGTCGCCCGTTCCGCCGCCTCCATGTCCGGCATGCACTGGGCCAGCACGCGCTCCATGTCGGCCGGCCCAAGCTCCCCAAGCCGGAGCCGCCGGCACCGGCTGCGGATCGTCGGCAGCAGCCGGCCCGGCGCCGCGCACACCAGCAGCAGCACCGCACGCGGTGGCGGCTCCTCCAGCACCTTCAGCAAGGCGTTGGCGGCGTTGCGGTTCAGGTGCTCGGCCCCGTCCACCACGACGATGCGCCAGCCGCCCTCGGCCGGGGTCAGCCGCAGGAAGTCCGCGACCCCTCGGGCGCTGTCCACCACGATCTCGGACCGCAGGCGCTTGCGCTTGTCGTCCCACTCGCGCTCGATCATCAGCAGGTCGGCGTGGGTCCCGGCCGCAATGCGGCGGAACACGGGTGAGGCCGGGTCGTTCACGGCAGCGGCGGGCACGCCTGGGCCGGCGAGCAGCCGCCGGGCGAAACGATAGGCCAGCGTTGCCTTGCCGACGCCCTCAGGCCCGGTCAGCAGCCAGGCATGATGGACGCGGCCGGCGAGGACCGCCTCGCCAACCATCGCCTCGGCCGCCGCATGCCCCAGCAGCGACGGGTTCTCGCGCGGCGTCAGCGCCGTCATGCCGGGCGCGGCCAACGGCTGGCGACCACGGCGAGGACCGCCCGGTGAACGTCCGCCACCGCGCCATCAGCCGGGACGACGACGCAGCGCGCCGGCTCCGCCGCGGCGATGGCGGCGAAGCCAGCCGCAACCCGCGCATGGAAGGCCGCGTCCATCGCCTCGTAGCGGTCGAGAGCCTGGTCCCGCGACGCGATCCGCCGCGCCGCAATGCCCGGCGAAACCTGCAAAACGACCGTGAGGTCGGGCTGCACCGGCAGCAGCCGGCACAAGGCCGCGATCAAGGCGCGGTCGGCGCCGAGGCCGCAGCCCTGGTAGGCCATCGTCGAGTCGGCGAACCGGTCGCTGACCACGACGTCGCCCCTTGCCAAAGCCGGCCGGATGGTCCGCTCGATGTGCTCGGCGCGGGCGGCGAAATGGAGGTAGATCTCCGCAGGTGGCGACCAGTCGTAGTCGCGCGACAGCAGCAGCCCGCGCAGCGTCTCCGCATTGGGGGCGCCGCCGGGTTCACGGGTGCGCAGGACAACGTCGCCGGCCGCGGCCAGCGCCTCGGCCAGCAGCCCGGCCTGCGTCGACTTCCCAGCCCCCTCCCCGCCCTCGAACGTGATGAACACGCTGGGGTCAGGAGCCCGTGACGTAGCGGCTGACGACCGCCATGGCCCGTCCGGGCAACCCGAGCCGCGGCACGTCGGCGCCGGCCAGCAACGGCACGTCCATCGCCAGCACGCCCTGCCCGGACACGGTGAGCTTGCCGAGCACGTCGCCGCGGCTGACCGGCGCCGGAACCGGGTTGTCATACTGCACCGCGATCTTGGCGCTCTTGCGCCACTGCCGCGGCATAGTGAGCACAAGGTCCTGGCCGCCGACCAACGGCACCGTGGGCTGGGCGCCCAGCCAGACCTTCGCCGTCTCGACCGTGTCGCCGGCGGTGAACAGCATCACGTTCTCGAACTCGCGGAAGCTCCATTCCAGCAGCCGTTCGCTCTCCTCGGCGCGTTGGTGCATCGAGGTCAGGCCGTTTACCACGACCAGCACGCGCCGGCCGCCGCGGGCGCTGCTGGCCACCAGGCCGTAGCCGCCCTCCTCCGTGTGCCCGGTCTTCAGCCCGTCCGCCACGCCCTTCTGCACGAGGGGGTTGCGGTTCCCCTGCTCGATTCCGTTGTACTTGAACGTTTTCTCGTTGTCGTAGTGATAGTATTCGGGGAAGTCGGTGATCAGCCGCCGCGCCAAGGTCGCGATGTCGCGGCACGACATGCGCTGTTGCGGGTCGGGCCATCCCGTGCTGTTGCGGAAGTTGGACGCGGTCAGGCCAAGCTCCCTGGCCTTCGCGTTCATCAGGTTGACGAAGCCCTCCTCGGACCCGGCCACCGCCTCGGCCAACACGATGCATGCGTCGTTGCCGGACTGCACGATCACGCCGCGCACCAGGTCCTCGACCGCCACCGAGCCATTCAGCGGCACGAACATCTTCGAGCCCTGCATGCGCCAGGCCCGCTCGCTGACCGGCAGCTCCTGCGTCAGGGTCAAGCGGCCGGATTTCAACATGCCGTAGATGATGTACGCGGTCATCAGCTTGGTCATCGAGGACGGCGGCATCGGCGCGTCGCCCTCCTTGTCCAGCATCGTCGCACCGGTGTTGAAGTCCATGATGAGCGCGAACCTCGCCGCCGTGTCGAGCGGGCCGAGCGGGGTGGCCGCCGGGGTGCTGGTCGGCACGGGGTCGCGGCTCCGTCCTCCGTGCGGCGCCGTGCGGCGCTGCTGCGCCTGCGCGCCTGCTTCGGGCAGCGCCGTCAATGCGGCACTTGACACCAGTAGATGACGTCGCTTCAGCATGGCTCGGCGCTCCCTACTCGACTATGATATGGGCATCGGTTACTCCCGCCCCTAGGGCCTGGTCCAGCGCCGCGTCGGCCTGGGCCACGGTCGCGAACGGCCCCGCCGCCGTGCAGCGCGTCGCGAAGCGCCTGGCTTGGCTCGCTCTCGACCTGGACCCGTACCCGCGTGGCCGCGCCGGGCGTCATGCCGAGCCGGTCTGCTGCGCGCCGGGTCAGCCCGATCAGGCGGCCGGGGCTGGCAGGCCCGCGGTCGTTGATCCGAACCAAGGCTTGCAGCCCGGTTTCGAGGTTGGTGACGCGCGCGACCGCCGGAAGCTGCAAAGTGGGGTGGGCGCCGGCCATCGCCGCCGCGTCCCGCGCCTCGCCGTCGGCCGTGAGCCCCGCTTGATCCGGCCCTGCTTGATCCGGCCCTGCTTGATCCGGCCCCGCTTGATCCGGCAGCGTGACCGCCAGGCCCGTCGCGTCCAAATGGAAGTCCTCCCGCGGGTAGAACCACGCCGCCCCGGCCCGGTAGGCGGGACCAACGACATAGCGGGGCTGCGGACCAGCATCCGGCGAGGCACCGAAAAACCGGCTGCACCCGGCCAGCAGCAATGGCGCGAGCAGAACCAGGAGCCGCGCGGCGCAGTGCGTCAAGCGGCTGCTTCACCCAGCAGGCCGACCGCGAGAGCGTAGAAATCGGACGGGTTGTAGCGCCTGATCACGTTGAAGTTCGGGTAGGTCATGAACCCCTCCCCCGCCGCCGCGCCCTCGGGCGCCACGACCGCGCCAAGGGTTTCGGGCTGTCCGAACTCGCGCCCATCCTCCCGCAGCACGCCCGCGCGCATCCAGTCCGCCAGGCTCCGGCGGTGGTCGCGTCCCGCCGCTGCCCCGTCGAAGCCCGGCGGCAGGCGGACCGGCTGCGCCCAAGGCTCGCCCCTGCGCCATCCGTTCTTCGCCAGGTAGTTGGCGATCGACCCGAATACGTCGGCCTTGTCGTCCCAGATGTCGCGCCGGCCGTCGCCGTTGAAGTCGACGGCGTAGCGCAGGTAGGAACTCGGCATGAACTGCGGCTGCCCCATCGCGCCGGCATAGCCGCCGGTCAGTTGGGCCGGCGCCACGTCGCCCTGGTCGAGGATGCGCAGCGCGTTCAACAGCTCGCCACGGTAGTACGCGCCGCGCCGCCCGTCCCAGGCGAGCGTCGAGAGCGCCTCGATCAGACGGTAGTTGCCTTTGTTCGCCCCGAACGCCGACTCGATGCCCCAGATGCCCATGATGATCAACGGATCGACGCCGAACCGCTGCTCGACCTGCGCCAACAGGCTGCGCTCGCGGGCATAGTTCTCCTGGGCGGCCTGCAGGCGGCTGTCCGGCAGCATGCGGGCGCGGTACTCCGGCCAGGTCAGGGTGAACTCCGGCTGGCGGCGGTCGAGTTCGATCACGTGCTGGTTGGGCTGCACGCCGGCAAAGGCCTGTTGCAGCGTTGCCTCCCCGATGCCAGCCTGGCGGGCCTCGGCTTTCACCCCGTTCACGAAGCCGGCGAAAGCGTCTTGCCCCCGCACCGGCATTGCGAAGAACGCGGACGCAGCGGACAAAATCGTTACGCGGCGGTGCAGCATGGCCCACGTGTGCCACAGTGCGGCCCCGTCCGGCAACGTACTTGGACCAAACGCCGGTTTGGGGCAGTATAGGCGCAAATCAACCGGGAAAACGTTCATGGGCATCACGGCCGAGCTATCAGCGTTCAGCGCCGCCATTTCGCTCCCTGCCCTGCCGCCACCGGTGGTTGAGCGCGCCCGGTTCCTGGTGCTCGACCTCGTCGGCAACATCGTGCGCGCCCGGCACGACGCCGAGAGCACCGCGCCCATGCTGGCAGCCGTCCGCGCCCTGGGCATGGCGGCGGGCAACAGCGGCGTGTTCGGCGACTGCGCCCGCTACACCCCGGCCGGCGCCGCGTTGCTGAACGGCGCGCTGGGCCACTCGCTCGACTTCGACGACACGCACGCGGCCGGGTCGCTGCACCCAGGCTGCCCCGTCATCTCGGCCGCCTTCGCCGCCGGGGAGATGGCCGGGTCGCACGGGGCCGACGTGCTGGCGGCCATCGTCGCGGGCTACGAGGTCGCCTGCCGTGTCGCACTGGCGCTGCCGGCGGGGGAGCACTACGCCCGCGGCTTCCACCCCACCGCGACCTGCGGCGTGTTCGGCGCTGCCGCCGCGGCCGGGCGGGTGTTCGGGCTGGATGCGGACGGCATCGCCTCGGCGCTCGGCATCGCGCTCAGCCAGTCCGCCGGCAGCCTGCAATTCCTGGCGAACGGCGCTTGGACCAAGCGGTTCCAGGTCGGCTGGTCCGGCATGTCCGGCCTCGCCGCCGCGACCCTGGCGCGGGAAGGGTTCAAGGGCGCGGCCGACGCGCTGGAGGGCACGCACGGTTTCCTGAACGCCTACGCGCCCGCGCCGGACCCTGGCCGCGCGGTCTTGGGTTTGGGGACCGAGTTCGAGCTGATGCAGACGGCGGTCAAGCCCTACCCGTCGTGCCGCTACGGCCACGCTGGGATCGACGCGGCCCTCATGCTGCGGGCCGAGCACGCCATTGACCCGGCCCTGATCGAGCGGGTAACGCTCGGCCTGCCGGAGGCCGGCATGCGGCTGATCGGCGAACCCGCGGCCAAAAAGGCCGATCCGCAGAACGTGGTGGACGGCCAGTTCAGCGGCCCGTTCGTCATTGCGGCGGCGCTCGTCACCGGCGGCATGGGATGGGACAGCTACGAGTTGTTGCAGGACCCTCGCATCCGCGCCCTGCTGCCGCGGATCGCCTGCGAGTGGGACGCCGAGGCGCAGGCCGAGTTCCCGGCCAATATGTCGGGCAAGCTGACCATCGTGGCCGGGGGCCAGACCTATCAGCGCCTCGTGGTGGTGCCCAAGGGCGAGCCGGGCAATTTCCTGACGCAAGGCGAGCTGCGGCAGAAGTTCATGGCGCTGAGCGGCGCAGTGCTCGGCGAGGACCGCGCGGCCCATTTGGCCGATGCGGTGCTGGCCATCGACACTGCGCCACGGATCGGCCCGTTGCTGCGTATGGCGGCGCCCGTGTCCGGGGCGCGGCTTGCTGGCGACTAGGGGGTCTACCCGTTGGTTGGCCAACTGTAGGGTGATGTCCGTTCCGGATGTGGCGTCGGCTGGCGAAACAGCCTATCGGCTGCTGGCGGCGAGGACGGTATCGATCAGGCGCTTCCCTACCGGAAGCTGCCATTGGGTTTTCGATGTCCGCTTGGAGACGGGAAAATTCGTGGTGCTTCGCATGACGACGGCCTCGTTGCGGCCAGCTATGCACGGTGCGCTGCTGATGAACGAGCTTCTTCGCCCAAAAGGCGTGCCACTGCCGCGAATTTTGCACGCGGACCTCAATGGCCAGTTCCCGACGTTTGTGCTCGAACGCCTTGCAGGCATTGATCTCAAGCATGTCATGCGTGAGCTCGATGACAGTATGCTTGAGGCCATCGCTGATCGTGTCGCTGCGGCCCAAGAGGTTGTTGCGTCCTTGCCCTCCGCGGGGCATTACGGCTACGCGGTGGAGGCGGCAGCCGCCCCATGCGCCTCGTGGCCAGACTTCCTCGGCTCCAGCCTTGAGCGGTCGCGTCGCCGGCTGTCGGAAAATGGTCTCTTTTCCCTCAAATATGCAGATCGGGTCGAGGCTTTGCTTGAGGAGGTTCGGCTTATGGCAAGCCACGTTGAGGCGGTGCCCTTCCTGCATGACGCAACAACCAAGAACGTCATCATCACGTCCGAAGGCCGGTTTTCCGGCATCGTCGATGTCGACGACCTATGCTGGGGTGATCCGCGCTTCGCACCCGCGCTGACGCTCGCATCCATGCAGGCGTTTGGAGGTCCGCGCCACTACGTCGCGGCCTGGTTGCGACGGGCCGGGTTCAAGGATGACCGCCTGTTTCGCACGTATGTCGCCCTGTGCGCGCTTGATCTTGTCGCGGAGCAGGGCAAGGTCTTCAACGGCAATGAAGTCAAAGCCGATGCCGAACAGCAGGCGCATCTACTCGCGGCGCTCGAATGCGCCCTGGAGCAGCACCGGAGCTGATGTTCGGCGATGCAAAAGGCCGGCTTAAGCGGTCTCGCGTCGCTCAAGGATGTCAAAGACGTGCGTCGCGTCCTTGAACGAGATCCGCTGCGTCATGCCCGTTTTGCAGGTCCTCGTGAACAGGGACTGCCAAACGGGATTGGCCAAAGGGTCGCAGCTACGATCAGAGTTCCAGCCCTGCACCAGAACACTTCCTGGTGCAAGGAGCGATGCAAGCGCCAAAGCCGCCCCCTCGATTTGAGGAACCGTGTCAACTCCAAAACCGATGACGCCGCTGAATACGGCGGCATCGAAGGCCACGGGAAACACTTGTGGCGAAATGGCGCATACGTCGATCGTGCGATGCCGGCCTGGGCTGCCGTAGCGCTCTGAAAATGGGTCGATGTCGCAGGTGAAAAGCGTGATGCCTTGCTCCTCGAACAGGCGCGGATAGTGCTGGGTGTAGGCGCGACAACCGACAAACAAGACGTTTTCCACGCCAACTTGTGCAAGAAACGGAATAATACTGAACTCAAAATACTTTCTGTCCGGCGACTCAGAAATATTTTTGTCAAAAATCAGCGAATGAACGTGCTCAAAGAGCGCCTTTGACACAAAACGTCCATTTTTTGCCTGTTTTTGATGGTTTGGACTGATAGTCGCATTAAGCATCCCCCTAGTTTATTTCTAGCGCTGACACTAATGCCTAATCGTCCATCTGGAACAGTTTTTTTGGCCCGCCGCAGCTTCGGCAGCATAAGGCGGATGCAGGCCAGGCACAGGAACGCAGGCGCCTCAGACGTTCCCAATTTTTGGCCAGCCGGCGGCAGCGGTTCAGCCGGGTGGTGGTCGCCCGTCCGGCCATTCAGCGCCCCAGCAGCACGCCGCCCCGGCTTTCGCGAAGTGAAGCTGCCTCACCGCCGCCTGAGGGACAGTGCCAAGACGTCCTGAATGTCGGCCGCACGCGCTACGGCGCGGGGCTCCCGGCTGCTTCCCTAGCTGAACCGGCCAGTTTTCGGGAACCCGTTCGGCGGCATCCGCCCCGCCTGGCCCCGCGCGCCGATCCAGTCCCGCAACGCCGTCTCCGTCCGCGTCTTCTCGCCCAGCCGCCAGGTCAGCCCATCCGACAGCACAAACACCTTGGCGTCCGCCAGCTTGCCGTCCCGGTGCTTCTGCAGCAGCACGCCGGACCCGCGGGACAGCTCGGGCACCTGGGAAAGCGGGAACACCAGCAGCTTGCGGTTGGTGCCGATCAACGCGACGTGATCGCCCTCGGCAGGCGTGCAGAGCACCGCAGCCTCGTCCGGCTTCACGTTCAGCACCTGCTTGCCCGTCCGCTTCTCGGCAACCAGGTCTCCGGCCGCAACAATGAAGCCGCGACTCGCGGAGCTCGCGACCAAGTAGCGGCCCCCGTCGCGCCAAACGAACAGCGCGGCGACGTCGTCGTCGTTGCCCAGCTCGGCCAGCACCCGGATCGCCTGCCCATCGCCGCGCCCGCGCGGCAGCTCCCCGGCGCGCAACGTGTAGGCACGGCCGTTGCTGGCGAACAGGCACAGCCGGTCCGTGGTCTGGCAGGGCACCAGCAACCGGAGCTTGTCGCCCTCCTTGAACTTCAGCTCCGCGCCGTCGCCCAGGTGGCCCCGCACCGCCCGTATCCAGCCCTTGTCGGACAGCACGACCGTGATCGGCTCGCGCTCGATCAAACTGTCAGCGTCCACTTCTATGGCGGCCGGCACCTGCCCCAGCACGGTCCGCCGCGCGCCGAGCGCCCCCCCGCCGAACGTCTCGCGCACCGCCGCAAGCTCAGCCTCGATCTTGCGCCACCGCCGGCCTTCGTCCCTCAGCAGGGCCTCGACCTCGCGCTGCTCGCGGGACAGGGTCTTGTGCTCGCGGCGTATCTCCATCTCCTCCAGCCGCCGCAGCGAGCGGAGCCGCATGTTCAGGATTGCCTCCGCCTGCAGGTCGGTGAGCGTGAAGTGGGCGATCAGCGCCGGCTTCGGGTGGTCCTCCTCGCGGATGATGCGGATGACCTCATCGAGGTTCAGGAACACCGCGAGGTAGCCGTCCAGCACCTCCAGGCGCCGCTCGATCGCGGCCTGGCGGTGGCGGGAGCGGCGCACCAGCACCTCCTGCCGGTGGTCGAGCCACGCCCGCAGCACCCCGCGCAGGCCGAGCACAACCGGCGTGCGGTCCGCCGTCAGCACGTTCATGTTCAGCGGGAACCGGCTCTCAAGCGCGGTGGCGCGGAACATCGTCTCCATCAGCACCTCGGGTTCCACCCCGCGGGTCTTCGGTTCCAGCACCAGCCGGACCAGCTCGGTGCTCTCGTCCCGGACATCGCCCAGGAACGGCAGCTTCTTGGCCTCCAGCAGCTCGGCGATCTGCTCGATCAGCCGGGCTTTTTGCACCTGGTAGGGGATTTCCGTGACCACGACGTGCCACAGCCCGTTCTTGCCGCGCTCGATCTCCCAGCAGGCGCGGGTGCGGAACCCGCCGCGCCCGGTCTCGTAGGCGTGCAGGATGGCGGCCGGGTCCTCGATCAAGGTCCCGCCGGTCGGGAAGTCCGGACCCGGCATGTGGGCCAGCAGGTCGGCAGTCGTCGCGTCCGGATGCTGGATCAGATGGATCGCCGCAGTGCAGACCTCGCCGGCGTTGTGCGGCGGGATGCTGGTTGCCATGCCGACCGCGATTCCCGCGGCGCCGTTCGCCAGCAGGTTTGGGAAACCGCCCGGCAGCACCACCGGCTCGTTCTCCTCGCCGTCGTAGGTGGCGCGGAAGTCCACGGCGTCGTCGTCGATGCCGGACAGCAGGGTCTGCGCGACCTCGGTCAGCCGGGCCTCGGTGTAGCGCATCGCGGCGGCATTATCGCCGTCGATATTGCCGAAGTTGCCTTGCCCCTCGATCAGCGGATAGCGCGCCGCGAAGTCCTGCGCCAGCCGCACCAGGGCCTCGTAGACCGCCACATCGCCGTGCGGGTGGTACTTGCCGATCACGTCGCCCACCACGCGGGCGCACTTCTTGAAGCCCGATGCCGGATCGAGCTTCAGTTGGTGCATCGCGTAGATCAGCCGCCGATGCACCGGCTTCAGGCCGTCGCGCACGTCCGGCAGGCTGCGCGACATGATGGTGCTCAGCGCATAGGCGAGGTAGCGCTCGCTGAGCGCCTCCGCCAGCGGGGTGTCCGCGATGGTTCCGATCGAGTCGTCAGGCATGGTGTCTCCGTTTCCGGAACATATAGTGAACTAACCCGCCGCCGCCAAGGCCGCCACGCGGTCATACAGCATATGCCGCGCGGCCGGCAGCGGCCGGTGCTGCTGCCCAAAGGCGTCCCGCGCCAGGAAGTGCCCGGTCAGCTTGAGGCCGTCCCGCCAATCCGCGGCGGACGCCGCATTGCCGCCCACCAGGAAGCCCGGCAGCCGCAGCAGGCGGTCTCGCCACTCGCCCGCCGCCGCGTCCGACACCGCCCGGCCCGTCTTTGGCGACACCCAGGCCAGCCCGGACACCACGCCGGACACCGTGCAGGCCGACAGGTCGAGGCCATAGCCGAGTTCCGCCAGCAGCGCCCCCTCCCACCGTACCAACTCCGTCAACACATCCGGACCACGGGCCAACCCGGCGACCAGTTGCACAAGCCCGGCGAACACGAGCGGGTGCGGCTCGCGCTCCGGCAGCGCCCCCTCCGCCACGGCGCAGGCCGAGGACAGCACCGCGAGCGACAGCGCGTCGTCCATCGCCAGCGCGGCGCCGGGGTGGACCAGCTCCGCGGTCATGGAGCCGAGCTGGTCCGACAGCCGGGCGACCCACCGCGCCTGCACGACGTTGCCGGGCTGCCAGGTGGACGCCTGTGTCCGGGAAGCGCCGCCGCGGGCCAGGCCGCGATGGGTGCCATGCGGCTCCGTGAGCACCGTCACCAGCGCGTCGCCCTCGCCGTAGGGGCGGGCGGCCAGGACGACGGCGGGGGCCCCCCACTCCACGCTGCTGGACTTTACGCCTTGTCGTCGAGGCCGATGGCCCGCAGCCGCGCGCCCTCCTCGTCCCAGCCGGCGCGCTCCTTCACGTTCAGGAACAGGTGGACCGGGCGTTCGAGCAAGCTGGTCAACTCCTTGCGGGCGCGGGCGCCGATCTCCCGGATGCGGCTGCCGCCGGTGCCGATCAGGATCGCCTTGTGGCCCGCCCGCCCGACGTAGATGGTCGCCTCCACCCGCACGGACCCGTCCGGCTTTTCCTGCCAGTTCTCCGTCTCGACCGTGGTGCCGTAGGGGATCTCCTCTTGAATTTGTAGAAAAATCTGCTCCCGCACGAGCTCGGCCGCCAGCAGCCGGTCGGGCAAGTCGGTAAGGTCGTCGTCGGGATACAGGTGCGGCCCGGCCGGCACGCCCGCCGCCAAGGCGTCCAGCAGCCGGTCAAGCCCGCCCCCGGTGGCGGCGCTGACCATGAAGGTCTGCTCCGCCGGCAGGATCGCGCTCAACTGGGCGGTCAGCGGCAGCAGGGTGTGGGCCGCGATCAGGTCGATCTTGTTCAGCACCATCCAGGCCCGGCGCCCGCGCTCGGCGATCTGCCGGGCGATGGCCTGGACGCCCTCGGTCGCGCCGGCCTTTGCGTCGACCAGCAGCAGCGTCAGGTCGGCGTCCTCCGCCCCGGTCCAGGCAGCCTTGACCATCGCGCGGTCGAGCTTGCGGCGCGGCTGGAAGATGCCGGGCGTGTCGACCAGCAGGATTTGGCTCGGCCCGCGCATCAGGATGCCGAGCACGCGGAACCGGGTCGTCTGCGCCTTTGGGGTGACGATCGAGAGCTTGGCGCCGGTCAGGCGGTTCAGCAGCGTGGACTTGCCGGCGTTGGGCGCCCCCACGATCGCGACGAAGCCGCAGCGCGGCTCGGGCGCCGTGTCGGCACCGGGCGGGTTCGGCTGGTCGGTCATGGTCCCAATCTTTCAAGCAGCTCGGCGGCTGCCGCGCGTTCCGCCAGGCGCTTGGTGCCGGCCCGCCCGGTGCCGACCTCGCCGCACGCCGCCACGGTGATGACGAATTCCGGCGCGTGCGAAGGGCCGCTGCGCCCGCTCACCTGATAGGTCGGCAGCGGCAGGCCCCGCGCCATTAGCCGCTCCTGCAACGCGGTCTTCGGGTCCTTCGGCGGCAGCACCAGCGCGTCCATGCAGGGCTGCCAGGCCGCGCGGACGAACCGTTGAGCACATTCAAGCCCAGCGTCGAGGTAGAGCGCCCCGATCGTCGCCTCCATCGCGTCGGCCAGCACGTTCGCCAGGTGCCCCACCCCGGCCCGCGCCTCGTTGGGCGCGACCGCCAGCGCGTCGGACAGCCCGGCCGACTCGGCGATGACGGCCAACACCTTGCGCGACACCAGATGGGCGTGCCGCGGCCCCAGCTCGCCCTCCTGCTCCTCGGGGAAGCGCTCGATCAGCCACTGCGCGATGACCAGGGCCAGCACGCGGTCGCCGATGAACTCCAGCCGCTCGTTCGAGCCGACGCCGCGCCGCTCGCCCCGGCGGTGCTGACCGCGGCGGCCGTGCGCGGCCGAGCGGTGCGTCAGCGCCTCGGCCAGCAGCGCCGGGCGTGTGAAGCTGTGGCCCAGGATGGCTTCGGCCACGCGGTACTGCGCGGCCGGGTCCGGCTCGTCCTCGAACAAGGCGTCGGTCAAGTGATGCCGTGCAGCAGGCGGTTCCAGCGGATCTCGAACGGCCACTCCCAGATTTCCCACCAGGGCGCACGGGCGTCGACCGAGAAGAAGATGAACTCGGCCCGCCCTACCAGGTTCTCGACCGGCACGAAGCCGACGCCGCCACTCGGGTCGCGGCTGTCCGACGAGTTGTCCCGGTTGTCGCCCATCGCGAACACGTGCCCCTCCGGGACTTTGTACTCCGGCGTGGTGTTCAGCCCGCCCTCCTCGTACATCTTCAGCAGCTCGTGCGTCGGGCCGTTCGGCAGCGCCTCGGTGAACAGCCGGGCAACGGTGCGTACCCCCTGCTCGTCGGCCGTGTAGTTGCCCAAGTCCTGGCGCGGCACTATGGTGCCATTGATGTAGAGCTGGCCGGACTTCATCTGGATGCGGTCGCCGGGCAGCCCGACGATGCGCTTGATGTAGTCCGTTTGGTTGTCGCGCGGCCATTTGAAGACGGCCACGTCCCCACGGTTCGGCGGGTGGCCCAGGATGCGCCCGTTGAACAAGTTCGGCGAGAACGGCAGCGAGTAGCGGGAGTAACCATAGCTATACTTCGACACGAACAAGTAGTCGCCGATGAGCAGGGTCGGGATCATCGAACCGGATGGAATATTGAACGGCTCGAACGCAACAGTGCGTATGCCGACTGCGATCAAGCCGGCGTAGACGATGGTCTTGACGTTGTCGATCAAGCCACCCGGTTTGTGCTTCGCCATTATAGAAAGGTGATCCGATTTACAGGAATGGCGGGATCAAGCCGACGCAGACGGGCCGTGTCAAGGAACCCCAACCAGAGGGAGTGCCGATATGACGACCTGGGCGAACGCATAGGGATACTCGTCAGTAACGGTGAGCGCGACCGACGGCTGCATGCCCGCGGGCACCATCGCCAACAGACGTGCCCGCGCGCCGCCGGTGAGCGCCATGGTGGGCTGGCCGGAGGGCAGGTTCACGACGCCCAGGTCCGAATGGAACACCCCCAGCCGGAACCCGGTGCCGAGCGCCTTCGCGCAGGCCTCCTTCGCCGCGAACCGCTTGGCGAAGGTGGGCGCCTGCAACGTCGCGGTTCGGCGGTGGGCGCGGGCGCGCTCGACCGGCGTGAACACGCGCTCCAGGAAGCGGTCGCCGAACCGGGCCATCACCGCCTCTATGCGCCGGATGTCGCACAGGTCCGAGCCGAGTCCCAGAATCAAGATGGCCTCATCAAGTCAGCCCCGCGCCCGCTCGACCTGGGTGACGCCGCTCGCCGCCCGCAGCCCGGCGATCACGTTGGACAGGTGCCGCAGGTCCCGCACCTCGACATCGAGCACGACCTCGAAGAAATCCTGCTGGCGGTTGGTGATCTTGAGGTTGGTGACGGCGCCGTCGTACTTGGCGACGGCGTTGGTCAGGCTGGCGAGGGTGTTCGGCTGGTTCACGGCGATCGCACTGATGCGCCCCGTGTGGATGGCCGGCTTGCCCCCCGCACCGGGCAGGGGCGCCTCCCAGCCCACGTCGATGAAGCGCTCCGGCGTCGCCGCGAAGCTTTCGAGCGTCTGGCACTCGCGGGTGTGGATCGTGACCCCCTTCCCCGTGGTGACGATGCCGACGATGCGGTCGCCCGGCAGCGGATGGCAGCACCCAGCGTAGTGGACCGCCATGCCGGACACCAGCCCGGTGATCGGTATCCCGCCGTCGCGCGCCGACACCCGGCCGGGCCGCGGCGGCAGGCTCGGCATCATGCGCGGCGCACGCGGCGCCTGCCGCAGCTCCGGGTAGGCCGCGTGAACGACGTCCTTTGGGCCGACGTTGCCGTTGCCGACGGAAACGTAGAGGTCGTCCAGCGAGGCCGTCTTGAGGCCTTTCAGCCCGGTTTCCAGCACCTTCTCCGACCCGTCCAGGCCCTCTTGGCGGAATGCCTTCACCAGGGCGGCCCGGCCCGCGTCGATGTAGTTCTGCCGCTGCTGCTGCGCGATGTAGCGCCGGATGCGGGCCCGCGCCTTGCCGGTGACGACGAAGCGCTCCCAGGCCGGCGACGGCACCCCGTCGCGCGCGGTCATGACCTCGACCTGGTCGCCGTTCTGCAGCTCGTGCCGCAGCGGCATCAGGCGGCCGTTCACCTTGGCGCCGACGCACTTGTCGCCGACCTGACTGTGTACGGCATAGGCGAAATCGATGCTCGTCGCCCCGCGCGGCAGCTCGATCAACTGGCCCTTGGGGGTGAAGCAGAAAACCTGGTCCTGGTACAGCTCAAGCTTGGTGTTCTCCAGGAAGTCGTCGGCAGCCTGGGAGTTGTCGAGGATTTCAAGCAGGTCCTGCACCCAGCGGAACCGCTGCAACTCGCTTGATGACGCATCCGCCTGCTTGTAGAGCCAATGCGCCGCCACCCCGTTCTCGGCGACGTCGTGCATGTCGGCGGTGCGTATCTGCACCTCGATCTTCTGGTTCCGTGGCTCCCGCAGCGTCACCCCAGTGTGCAGGCTGCGGTAGCCGTTCGACTTCGGCGTCGAGATGTAGTCCTTGAACCGCCCGGCGATCACCGGATACGCCGCGTGGATCGCGCCCAGCGCCATGTAGCAGGGGTCGCGGGACGGCATCACGACGCGGAACGCCATGATGTCCGAAAGCTGCTCGAAGGCCACGTTGCGCCGTTGCATCTTCTCCCAGATCGAGTACGGCGACTTCTCCCGCCCCGTGACCTCGACCGGCTCCGCGCCGCTTTCGGCGCAGATGCGGAACAGCTCCTCGCGGACCTCCTCGATCACATCGGCGCCCTGGCCGCGCAGGAAGTTGAGCCGGGCCTGGATCGTGTCGAACGCTTCCGGCTCAAGCTGCGCGAAGGACAGCGTTTGCAGTTCGGTCTTTAGCGCGTCCATGCCGATCCGCTCGGCCAGCGGCGCGTAGATCTCCATCGTCTCGCGCGCGATGCGCAGCCGGCGCTCGGGCTTCTGCACATAGTGCAGCGTCCGCATGTTGTGCAGCCGGTCGGCCAACTTCACCAGCAGGACGCGGATGTCCTTGCTCATGGCGAGCACCAGCTTGCGGAAGTTCTCCGCCTGCTTGGTGCGGTCCGACTGCAATTCGAGCCGGGTCAGCTTGGTGACGCCGTCCACCAGCCCGCCGACGGCTGGCCCGAACCGCCGCTCCAGCTCGGCCAGCGTGACGGGCGTGTCCTCGATCACGTCGTGCAGCAGGGCGGTCACGATGCTGGCGGTGTCGAGCCGATACCCCGCGAGGATGTCCGCCACCGCGAGCGGATGGGTGATGTAGGGGTCGCCGTTCTCGCGGGTCTGCTGCCCGTGCGCCTGCATGGCGAGCACATAGGCTGCGTCGAGCATGGCGGTGTCGGCCTTGGGATCGTAGGCCCTGACTTTTTCGGTCAGCTCGAACTGGCGAATGACCGGAACACGGCCGATGCTGCTGACATCGGACGAGGCCGTCCCGTCAGGCGCACGCATGGCAAGGGGGAAGCGGGCGGTCAAACCCGGCCCCCACGCCTGCGGTCTGGCCTACCAACGCGAACGGCCGCCAAGCTCCGCCTCGATCGCGGCCTCGATGTCGTCGGGCGACAGGTCGCCAGCGGGCATCGAGGACGCCTCCTCCTCAGCCGACACGTCCTGCAAGCCGAAGATGTTCTGGTCGGTCGGAATGAGGTCGAGCACCTCCTCGTCCGCCGGCTCAGGCTCAGGAGAGCGGGAGAGCGACTTGATCAGGTCCTGTTCCAGACGCGGCAGCTCCACTGTCTCGCCTGCGATCTCGCGCAGCGCAACCACAGGGTTCTTGTCGTTGTCGCGGTCGACGGTCAGCTCCTCGCCGCGGCTCAGGTTGCGGGCGCGTTGCGCAGCCAGCAGCACCAGCTCAAACCGGTTCGGGACCTTTTGAACGCAATCTTCTACAGTGACACGCGCCATGCGTCCGGACCCCGCTATGCATCTTGTTTAAACACATCATTTAAGCTGCAGGGCGGCATCCGACAAGTGCGGCGCCTAAAGCGGGCGGATGCCGGCATCGGGAACCATCGCAAGCAGCTCCTCAACGGTTCCACCGAGAACCGGGTGGCGCCAGCCCGGCAGGATGTCGCGCAGCGGCGCCAGCACGAAGGCGCGTTGCTGCAACCGCGGGTGCGGCAGCACAAGGCCCGGCGTCAAGACGACGCGCCCGTCCATCGCCAGCAGATCGAGGTCCAGCGTGCGGGCGGCATTCGGAACGCCGCGCGCCCGGCCCGCCGCCGCCTCGATGCCGTGCAGGGCCTGGAGCAGCCAATCGGGTTCGGCCGTACCGGCCAGCAAGGCCACGCCGTTGATGAACGATGGCTGGTCCGACTCCGGAACCGGCCGGGTCGCATACCAGCGGGAGACCCCGCGCAACCGCAGGCCCGGCACTGCCGCAAGCTGTTCGACAGCCCACCGGCACGTGTCCAGCGGCGTGCGCCCGGCCGAGGGCAGGTTGGCGCCAATTGCCACCAGCACAGCCTCGAACATGGGCGCAGCCTCGAACGTGGGCACAGTCTCAGGCATGGATTATATTTTCCGAAAGGTTTTCGTCGTTTATGTTGGACTTGGCGCTCCTGCCTGTTCCCGACGAAGGACCATCTGCCATTGCCGACCAAGGCTGCTTCCCTGGCGACCTGCTCCGACCATGGCCTGGTCGAGCAGCCTCCGCACGACTGTCCGCTGTGCCCAAGGCTGGTCGAGTATCGACGCGCCAACCAGCAAAGCCACCCCGACTGGTTCAACGGTCCCGTCCCGAGCCTCGGCAACCGAAATGCGCCGATCCTGGTCGTCGGCATGGCGCCGGGTGTCAAGGGCGCCAACCGGACCGGGCGGCCGTTCACCGGCGACCATGCCGGCGTACTGCTCTATGAGACCCTCATCCGCTTCCATCTGGCAACCGGCGCCTATGACGCCCGGCCAGATGACGGCATGGAGCTGTCGGGCTGCCGCGTGGTGAACGCCGTGCGCTGCGTGCCGCCGGCGAACCTACCGCAGCCGGTCGAGGTCCGCACCTGCAACCAGTTCCTGACCGCCGAGTTGAAATCGTTGCCGAATCTACGGGGGGTGTTGGCGCTCGGCGTCCTCGCCCATGCCGCAGTCCTACGCGCCTGCGGCATTCCGGCCACCCGGATTCGTTTCCAGCATGGCGCGGTCGTCCAACTGCCCGATGGCCTGCTGCTCGCCGATAGCTACCACGTCTCACGCTACAACACGAACACCGGGCTGCTGACGCGGGAGATGTTCGAGCAGGTGGTGTTCGACCTCATACAGCGTGTCGCTGCCGATCAGCCGCGGTGAGCGCGTTGGCCAAGGGGGCGGCCCCGTTAGCTGCGGCAAACTCGGCTGCCGGTGGCGAGTTATGACATAGCTTGGCAAACCGAAATCGGACGGCAGCCAGATTTGCTGAACGCTGAACCTTCAAGGCGAGATCAACGCTTTGCCGTATTTTAGTCCATCTTGTCTGCTGACCTAAGCGAATCGGCCCTTACTCCGAAGCCGGGTCGGTGAAGCCAAGCCTACTCTAAAAACCGCTGCAAAAATCAAGGAACACCGGTCATGAAAGCGTTCATCGTAGCATTCACCATTCTGGGCGCCGCTCCGGCGCTGGCGCAAAATCCGCTTACGACCACTCAGAGTCCCCCCGCAGGAGGCTCAAACGAGTCGTCGCCGAACACGACGAATAGTGTGCCAAAAACAGCAGGCACAGAGAAACCAACTCAGCAGCCTGGGTCTACGGTTGGTGGCGCAACGCTCACGCAACCCCTAGGCACTTCTTCGTCAGGTAGCGCGGGCACGACCACGGGTACGCCACCGGCTGCGAAATAAGACATGCTTGGCTGGCCTGCGGCGACGAAGCGATGCCGCAGGCCAGCCGGCAACCGCTCGTCTAGGTGCCTACGACCTCACAATGCGAAACCACCGCGGATTGGCAGAACGCTGCACTACCCTGCCGCACCAAAGGTCTAGCCTTCCTTAACGTAATCGGGGCAGAACCCGGGGCGGCACGGCGTCAGGCGGGCTGGCCGCGGCATTGGATGAGGTGGGAAAGAGGCGGGACGGCGGGAGCGGCGGCGACACCGA
>JAABUP010005235.1_pt1 | contig 20039 bp, 21 predicted proteins | sample 5559201 | NCBI WGS metagenome assembly JAABUP01 (sample SAMN10711887, study PRJNA513373) | rock metagenome | isolation source: Antarctica rocks | place: Antarctica
CTTCCCCCTCTTCCTTCCCCCTCTCCCCCCCCCCTCTTCCTTCTCCTCCCCTCCCTCGCTTCCCCTAAGACCTTCCTGCACACATGCAACATCTGTGTTTCTCAAGTATGTGGCACATGCAGACCATTGAAGCAACATTGACACTGTTTGGTGTGCTTCTACCTTGTACACCTTACATGCTGCTAATGGCTTGGTCTTTATCACTGCTTTTTTGCCTCTGACTGGGCTTTGTAAGCCTGCTTGGGGCTGGCCCATGGGGCTCCTTCTGTGCATTGCTTGTGTGACATGTCAACTCTGGTGTTTCCCCATATAGCTGGGGTGTGTCGGCATCCATGGATACTGCAAAGAACACAGCTTGTTTGTGATTGTCGCACATGCCTTGTGCAACCCACCAGTTCTGCAAGTCACCGTGTGCTTTGAAACCCTTCCTGCGTTATCCGTCTAGGCAGTCAACTGGGTCACGGTCAGTGTGTTCTGCATCTACCCATCTCGCACTGGCAGAATTGTGAACAAATACCATGCTTGCTGTCATTGTAGCGTTGGCCATTTTGACAGTTCTCGCTACTTGCTTCCTGGAAATGCTGGTGTTGTTAAGTGGTCATATGATGAACAAATCCTGAAGCCTAAACAACGTTAGTGTGTTGGCATAGGTGATCAGTCATACAGCTATTCAGGAGTTCAAGGTGGGCAGTGCTGAGAGGGGGCGCAGCATGTTTGAAAGCTGCCTGCGCAATTACCCTGCTAGGCTGGATGTGTGGAGCCAGTATCTTGACCAGGTGAGCAGCTTGCCTGTCCAGAGTTTGCGTCCTGTAGATTCAATGGAGATTCGCTGCAACTTTTCGCAGTTTTCTGTCTTTTGCACATGTTGGAAGAAACTATTTAACATACAAAAATATTGGTTCTGGTGGGACAAAATGCTGTACTCCGGCTCTTGTGAAGCATCACCTATGGCATGGATGCATTGCTTGCAAAGAGCTAAAACCAAAAGTGGGCTAGAACATATACCTCCATGCTGGCTGGTTTTTGGTTACAGCTATGTTGTACTGAACTGCATTGACTGAACTCATTGGAGCTGCTCCACTTAAGCCAGTCAAATGGTCTTAGGCGCTTCAGTAATCCTGTGAGCTTTTTCCTGGCAGCAACCTGGAGTGCCGATGTTGTCTCTTTTGGAGAGGCCCTGTTGTGTCCACACCAATGCGATTGCACTCAAGTGGTCAAGGCTCAGTCCAGATGGGCCCAACCTGCTCTTATATATGCATCAGGACTCCATTTGTTGCAGCACATTGTTGCGGCATGGATGTCACTTGTATTGCCGGTTTTTAGTGGTAGCAAACCTTGAACTTACCTATGACAATGACTGCCCCAAACCTTGGAAAGAGCCTGTGTATCATCTGATTATACACAAAAACGTTTCCGGCTGCATTTGTTTTGTCGTTTGCAACATTTACCAAAAACCCAGATGGTGTCTGGTCACCATCTGGTTGACCAGCCGCCAATAGCTGTGTTGGAGGTATGCCCTGAAGCAATCAACAAGGTGCGAGCTTCACAACAAAGACTCCTCTTCATGCATTGTTGCAGGAGATCAAGCTGGGGGAGAAGCAGCGCATTGAAGCACTGTTTGAGAGGGCAGTTCATTTGCAGCTGCCCCCCAAGAAGATGAAGTTTCTGTTCAAGCGTTATTTGCAGTATGAACAGGAGCACGGTGATGCCACAGCAGTTGCAAATGTCAAGAAGCAGGCATTGGACTTTGTGCAGCAGCACATGTGAATGTGAGGCCCTCAGTGGTGATGACTCTGGTAAGATAGGGCAAACCAAACAGAAACGTGTAGCTAGCGCATGTCACAAATGGTTTTTGCTTGGTTTTGAGGCAGGCAGTGTTCCAAGCAAAGTTATTGTGGAGTCCATCTGGCATGATGCCATGCAATTGCTCCTGAAGCAGGTACTGCCGCAGGGCATAACGTAGTGCGCTTACGCCTGTGGGAACTGAAATGCATTTGGGATGCCATTATACTAGTTTTGAATTTTATGTGGATCAAAATGCAGCGAAGACAGGCCGTCATCATGCAACCCAGCAAATTTGTCACATTGTAACAAACGCAACCATTTTTACAAGCTGACATCAAGACGTTTAATAGGACTGGCAGTTGAACCAATGTGTTGCGACTGCTACATGTAGCAGCACACTTCTTGTCTCACAGCACGTCCATCGACATAGACAGCCATTCGAATGAGTACTTCTGTTCTTGAGAATGCAACATCAAATCTGAAAAAAACAAAGTCCTGACCCTATGCAATAGCAGCATTGAATCCTATGTACAGCAAAATGTTTGAACTGGACAGGTGCGCCATCCAGCAGACCAATCAAAACTTAGTCACCTACGCTACTGAGAGCTGCATGGTCACGCAGACTGTGTGTCATACTTCTCTGGAAGTGCAAGTCAGTCAAGCAAGAAGTTGCTTATGTGTCATTAGTTAACTACAAAGGCCGAATCAGCCCTAACATCAAATCTGCTACAATCAGTCAACAGCTTTACAAGCTTATTTGCTTCCAGCTGACACAGCTTGAGCATTATTACCTGCTGACTGAACTGCCACCAATGCCGCTGCTACAGTATCAACATGCAAAGATCCACTATTGTCACAAACTTCAAAATCTGTCATCAACAATACACCGACATAACACCTTCTCCTTTGGTGATGGGTACATCCAAGTCTCTCACCAACCCCAGGTAATGCCACAAAATGAGGGTTACTCAACAACCTGAAGCTCAGTACTCTGAGGTGCTTACTGCCTACCCTGCAGTCTTCTTCTGCTGGCATGAGACCTGGAAGTCTCGTACAAAGGGTTCTCTCCTGTCAGACTATCGGTAGTGTCCAGAACATCAGTACCAAACAGAGGATTGCTGTTGCCAGAAGGTGCTTCAGCAGAGTGAGACTCCCACACCGGGTTTCTCATAGCCCCTACGCTGTCTCGGGACGCTAAAATGTCCTCCCCTGACCCATACAGGGGGTTGGGGTTACCCCCCTGAGGTGACTGACGGCTACGAGACTCCCAGACTGGGTTCCGGCGTTGAGCGTGCTCAATATCCGAGCCTTGAGTGTCAAATATGTCTGAGTCAAACATGGGGTTTGTTGTGCTTGGACCTGTGCTTGGACCTGAAGACAATGAAATCAGGCCTGTCAGCAATTGCGCAGTGCATCTAATTGCCCAAGGGCGGAAGTCAGAGCCAAACTCCTTCGATGACATAAAGAAAATACAGACATGGATGAGTGAATAAATGATTTAAAAGAGCAAAAGCGCCAAAGCTGACTGTATGCAGCTGCCATTGATAGAAGTTGAGGCTTATAGACTACAAAGCAGGCAAAACAGTTGGTACCTAGCGCCTTCATAGTCATAAAATCATTGAATGCAACGCAGTCCAGCATATAGCCACCTCGCTTTCATCGTGTCTTTATTGCCATCTGCAGCCACTGCACATGGGGACTGAGAGTGTTTGCAAACACACCTGAAGGTCCTGCAGGGCTGAGAGTTGAGGCTTGGGGCTGCGTCCCCCACTCCCTGGGGCTCACAAAGGTGTCACTCTCAGGGGTGCTCTCTAACTCCATCTCAGTCATCTCCAGGGGTTGCGACCCTAGGTTGCCTAACTCCAGGGCAGGCAGTAACCCTGTGGTGCCCAAACTGTCACCCCTCCCCCCAAAATAAAAACTGCCAGAGCTGACAAAGTGGGAACTGGGAGCATGAGTCATCCCGCCCAGCTGCGGACTTCCAGCCGGGGATGAAACCAGTCCCTGGGATGGGGCGAGCCCTTCTCCTGGGGACTGCAGCAGTCTTGTTGGGGATGCAAAGCTTGGTCCTGGGGACAGGCTCTGGCTGTTTGGGGATTGCTGGTAAGACATGAAAGGGTGGCCACTGCTGGCATCTGATGGAGAGCTGTACCGATAGTAACTGCCTGTTCCAGTCAAACTGCCAAGTTGATCATCATGCTTGCCAATCACCGGGGCAGCAGTTGCACGGTCACTTGCTTGAGCAACATAAGCCAGGCAAGAATATACAAGCGTTCATGATGACAATTCATGTGCAAATAATTGAGAACATGTACAGCTTGCGCTTAGTACCATGACAGATGCCTTTCTGAGTATCACGCTACCGGTGCTCAAGTCAGGAAGACTGTCAGCTCATGCGTCTGTAGCATGATTGCGTGTCTTGTAACTCACCTTCTGCAACCCTAGTAGGCTCTGGGGAGGAATCTGAGCTCAACAAGGGCATGTTGGACAGAGGGGCATAAGCATCATGCGGCCCCTGGGGCCCTTGAGGCCCAGCTAGGGTTCTAATTGGGCCAAACCCTGCTGGCATAGGCCCTGGTGCAGGCATGTCAGGGTACGTGAATTGGCTGTCCTGCTCATTGCCACTGCTGTCAAAGACGCTCTCGCTGTCAAACATTGCTGGTGACTGCAGAGAACCGAAGAACAGGTCAGAAAACAGGTCCACTGTTTCAAAAAAGTGAGCAATATTGCAGGCAATGATGCAGGCAACATCATGGCAGCGTTGAAGCGCAGTGTGTCATGTGGTGAGGGACAGAAATCGCAACGATTATCATGATTTTGCTCCGTATTTCTTCGCAATGCTGTTGCTCTGTGCTGCAAAATGCATGCAAGCCCTGCAACAGCCCTTTATGTGATTGGGACACAAGGGAAGCATCAGCAAATGCAGCTGAAGGTCGCAAACCAGATTGTAGGAATGCATTCAAGCTCGCCCTTGTAAGTCATGCTTGCAGCAGTAACAAAGACAAACTGCGTCTCATGTCAGCATGCACTTTCCCTTTGAGAAAAATACCTGGAAAACAGGCCCTTGCAATTGTACAGGGTTCATGCTACCAAAAGCCCCTGCTGCAGTTGCCCTAGGAGTCTCAAACTGCCCCTCATCATCAGTGATGGAGCTAGCTCGGCCCGCTGCTGAGGCACGAGGTGTGTTGAAGTCGCTGCCTGGGGGACTGGGCTGGTCCCGGAATGCCAATCCCCGCATGGTTGGGATTGCTTCAAAATCGGAGGATGAGTCAGTATCCCCTGCACCATCATTGCAAAATTATGACTGTCCAGAAGCATGCAACGACAGGCACTGCATGATTTGCTTGTAGCTGTATGAGAGGAAGTTACACATCACTGCTGGAAGATAACGCGCCAGACAGCAGAGCAGATTATGTAATCAAATGAGACAGCTGGCAATGCTTGCAATCAGTGCGCAGTAACACACAAATGCATCTGCAAAAACAAGAATGCTGGATTTCTCTGGTGGGTTTTGAAGACTTAGAAGAGCAGCATACCAATTGGGCCAATGAAGGGGTTTTCATGCTGCACAGGGATGATGGGAAAACTGGTCAGAGGAGGCCCTGCCCCTGGGGCAATTCCACCCTCAACTGCCCTGGGCCTTCCTTGGCCAGCAGCAAACTGCACATGCACATACCACACATCAGTTGTTGCTTTGCAAACGACAGATACAGAAACTGGCTTACCGCTTTAGCAGTTTTGACAGTGTACCATTTACCGTCACAACTTGTGACGTCAGCCTGTCAGCAGCAGCCTAGACCATGCAATGATAACAATACTTTCCTCTTATTTTTAGCCATTGCAATGAGCAAAGCAGCATAGGCAGCATAGGCAGCACAGCACAGCACAGCACAGCACAGCACAGCACAGCACAGCGTGACAAAGAAGGGCCAGGCTCAAGCATGATGCACCACAAGTGCCTTAAGGTGCTGCACAGAATGTGCTGTGCAAGAGAGACAACGCTGTGCAACCAGCTAGCAGATCAGCATGCAAAATGATGCGACAGGTGCCTACAGGAGGCAAAGCTGAAGAGTTATAGGAGGCAACAGACTTGAGACAAGCCAACAAAAGCTTACCGCTTCAGCATAATCAGTATCAGAAAGCATGCTGGAGTTGAGGCTGTCTCCAGACCTCATGTGCGGTGCCTGAAACATTGCAGGACACGGCTTACAACATGCATGAGTCACCACTGAGAGTGGATATGAAGTGAATACAGGACACGACATAGCAGAACAATGACACTCTTTGCACTGCATTCAGCCGCAATGCATGAGGAATCAACTCAACTTTCCCCCCCCACGATGCATAACAAGTGCCAACGTGTCAGCTACATGCAATTGACCTAGCTTCAGTCCCTATCACAGATGAGCCTAACTCAATGTCAATCTAGCATCAAGAACAGGATTCATACAAACTATACAAAGTACCCCAGCACATTGTAGCAAGGCATCAGCAGAGTTTTTTACCGTATACACAGGAGGCATGTAGGTTCTGCTTGAATCAGCAGGGAAAAGGGTTTCCCTAGGTGCTAGGGCTTCAGTAGGACCAGGAGGAACCCTAATGACCTCAAAGTCATCTCCTCTGCTTGAGGAGGTGGTGGTTAGGGTTTGGGTGGTGTCGTACATAGGGTTGGCCTTTTGGCTGAATAGGGTTTGCTCCTGAAGGGTCTGCCGTCTGTCTGTATCCCTGTTCCTCTTGTAACGCTGCGGCAGTCAGCATACATCTTCAGCACTGTTGTCAGTGCATGCTTTGACTGATTTCTTGAGTGATACAAGCTGAGAAATAAGCATTTAGGGATCAGTGGACCTCTGGAAAGGAGCACTGGAATGCTGAGAAGAAAATCAGTGTGCAAAACAAAGCTGCTTGCCTGTCAACGTGTCACTTCTGAGGTTGCAAAACAGCATTGCGCTGAGATGGCATAGATAGCTGGCACAGCAAATGAGCATTCACACGTTCAAAACAACGTAGAGCTTGGCGGTTGTGCATTTGAATGGGTGCACGCAGCTGCCGTGTAGCAGATCAAGTGGTGACTTAGCGCTGCAGCAGCAAGAGTGGCCCTGAATGCTAATTAGCTCATGCTGGCATCTGATCGAGGTGCCGTTGTCAATACAAATGGTGTCTTGAAAAAGACATTAACGACAGAAGATGACTTACTCTGCAGCAGAAGGCCAGGCAGCAGCAAAGAAGAAGAGCCAGCAAGACTCCCAGGGCCACTGGCAACCCCACCTTCAACCCCAGGTTCTTGTGGGACCCCCCATTGCTGGCTGCCAGGGTGGTGGCAGATATTATACTCTGTGGCAACAAAGACACAATAAAATGTAAGCATTTCACTGTATTGAAGCACAATGTAGGTGTTGCTGGCACCTCTAAAGTTGGATGACAAGACAAATAATCATCGCCGCATACTGGAAGCTAAACATGCATCAACCAGATTGTTTGCACAGCGCCTGTGCATTTGAACAGGAGAGGATGGACCATTCTCAGCAGGACGCATGACACATTACTTGAGTTTGAGGCAAAATTTCACAAGTCTGATGACTGCAATGCTGCAACAGACGACAAAGTCAACTCACTGAGGCGGGCGTGATGTTGAGCAGCTCCATTTCAAGTGGATCAGGCAGAATCCCAGAAGCTAGCTGCCCGTTGTTGTAGGCATCCCCAAGGGAAGTCACAACCCCATTGGCATTGGTAGAAGGCAGAAATGCATTGATCCCCAAGGCCGCCCCTGTACTGCTCTGGGATAGCCGCCGGCGCCCTGGGGATTGATCAAGTTGCCCTTCAAGGGTGAATCCTGACAGTCCTGAGTCTAGGGTTTGCAGCAGGCGTCGGGCTGGAGAGCCTAGGGAACCATTGCTGTTGAGGTTGTATGCCGTGACGTCTGAGACGGTGATCCAACAAGGTGGCACATTGGCGATGCTGCCCAGAGCGCTCTTGTAGCCGGTGGCCTTGGACTGATTGAAGGCGGTGGCATTTAGCAAGTAGTTGGTGCCTGTACACATAATCATGACTGTTGCCGTACTGTCTGTAAATCAAAGGTTGCTTCGTATTATGGTTGATAACAAAAATAACAGGGCCAAAAGAATCAGTGAATGCAGATGCCACAGCACAAGAGAATATAGACATGGATGCACAGCATGCACAAATCCAGCGTGTCGAACTTGCACAGATTGTGGAGTTGCCAAATGTCACATACATAACATCTATAAAAAGATAGTTGTTGAAGACAAGTTGTGTGACGCACCTTTGACAAACACCATGTACATGGCTCCAGTGGTTGGCATGCCAGCTGGGCATCCTGAGCTGGGGGCAGGGGCTGGTGCTGCTGGGGATGCCCCAGCGCCTGCAACTCCCAATGCTGATTCATTGCCTGCTGCAGGCGATGTGCCGTTTGCCAATGCACCTTCTGTTGATGCTGTTGCACCACCTGTAGTGTTGGAAGGGGGTGGAGCCGGGGTAGACCCTGGTGAGGGGCTAACCCCTGGTGAGGTGGTGTTTCTGCCAGCTGCTGCTGCCGCTGCAGCTGCTGTGGCAGCGGTCCCATTAGCAGCAGATGACGGTGCAGGTGCAGCTGCTGTTGACAAGGCAGCTGTGCTGGCTGCTGCAGCAGTGGCATTGGAGCTGTTGCTCGCAAGTCCCTGTGCAGCGAGTGCCGCTGCTGTTGCTGCTGTTGACACTGTGGCAGCAGTACCATTTGATCCTGCCAAGGCAGCACCCGAGGTAGCAGACAACGCAGCCAAGGACGCTGCTGTTGCCGCACCAGACGCTGTAGCAGCAGTGGAATTGGCAGAGCCGTTTGAGGCAGCTGCTGTAGGAGACAGAGCAGCCAATGCAGCTGCTGTAGCTGCTTGTGATGCTGCAGTGGTGTTGGCACTGCTGCCTGCAGTGGACGACAGCACAGACAAAGCAGCTGCTGACGCTGCTTGCTGCGCTGCTGTTGCCTGATCTGCCGGGTCAGCAGTTGCATTGGCTGTGCCGGGTGAAGCAGCAGTAGCTGTGGTAGGAAACAGTGCAGCAAGTGCAGCTGCTGACGCTGCTTGCTCCACTGTTGCTGCAGTAGCGTTTGTGAACCCAGCTCCTGTTGCAGGGGACAATGTGGCCAATGCTGCTGCGGCTGCTGCTGTAGCCGCCGTGCTGACTGTGGCATTGGTGACACCACCTGAGGCACCTGCTGCTGGAGACAAAGCAGCCAATGCAGCTGCCAATGCTGCCTGTTGTGCTGTGGTGGCAGTAGCGTTGGAGGCAGGAGGTGACGCTGCTGCCAAAGCTGCTGCAGTTGCGGCTGTGGCCACTGTAGCTGCAGTGGTGGCATCGACAGCAGTGGGCAAGGCGCCTGCTACAGCAGAGCCCCTTGCAAGGCCTTCAGCAGTCAGCGCTGCTGATGTTGCTGCTGTGGCTGCTGTGCCTGCTGTAGCATTTGCAGCTCCCCCTGTTGCAGAGAACAAGGAGGCCAATGTTGCAGCTGTTGCTGCTGCAGTTGTAGTAGCATTTGTGTCGCTGGAAAAGGCGCCTGCAGGTTCACACCACTGACCTTTGCAAACAAAATATAGGCATAGGCGATTCTGCAAGCACCTGCAGTAGGAGTCAATGCGTCTAGTGCAGCTGCTGTTGCTGCCTGTGCCGCTGTAGTGGCAGTGGCATTAGCTGTACCACCGGCTGTGGGAGACAGCGCAGCCAATGCAGCAGCTGATGCTGCCTGGTTTGCTGTAATAGCAGTAGCATTGATGACACCGCCTGAGACACCTGCGGTGGGAAACAGTGCAGCAAGTGCAGCTGCTGATGCTGCTTGCTCTGCTATGGCATCTGAGTCATTGGCAGCACCAGATGCGTTTCCTGCTGTTGCACACAGAGTTGCCAGCGCAGCTGCTGTTGCTGCTGTGGCTGCTGCGTCTACTGTTGTGTTTGTGATACCACCTGAGGCGTTTGCTGCAGGAGACAGCACATTCAGTGCAGCTGCTGCTGCTGCCTGTTCTGCTGCTGCTGCCTGCTCAGCAGAACTGTTCACAGCACCGCCCGGTGCTGTAGCCAATGCTGCTGCTGTTGCTGCTGTCGCCACTGTGTTGGCGGAGGCGTTGACTGACAGTGCTGCCAGTGTAGAGCTGCCTGCAAGGCCTTGAGCTGTCAAAGCTGCTGCTGTTGCTGCTGTGGCAGCAGTGGTGGCAGGAGCAGTTGCAGCTCCACCGCTTGTGGAAGACAAGGCGCCTAGCGTCGCTGCTGTAGCGGCTGTGGTTGCAGTAGCGTTTGCTTCACCAGACATTCCCCCTGCGGGCATTGAGCCATAGATCATATAAATATTCTAGATCCTATTGTAACAGTGAGATCGCCTTTCAAGACAGACCCATGGTGTACAGAGTGATGTGAACATCAAAAGCACACAGCTGCAGCCGAGCATATCAGTACAAACGCTCCATGCATCCTGACAAAGCATTGAGCATACCTGCTGTGGGAAGCAGCGTGGCCAACACAGCTGCTGTTGCCGCTTGTGCTGCTTGTGCTGCTGTGCCATTCGAAGCAACACCTGCTGTGGGAGACAGGGCCGCTGTTGCAGCTACTGATGCTGCCTGGCTTGCGGTGGCAGCAGTAGCAGTAGCAGCGCCAGGTGAGGAGCCTGATGCAGGGAACAGGGCTGCCAGGGCGGCTTGTGTTGCTGCCTGCTCTGCTGTGGCTGCAGTGGCGCTTGCAGTGGCGCCTGCTGTAGGAAACAAGGTAGCTAATGCTGCTGCTGTGGCTGCTGTTGCTGCTGTAGCAACTGTGGCATTGGTAGTGATGCCGGCTGAGGACAGTGAAGCAAGCGCGGCTGCCATTGCTGCCTGCTCTGCTGTTGCTGCTTGTGCTGCTGTGGCAGCATCACTACCTGCACTACCAGTTGAGGCGCCTGCTGAAGGTGGGAATGTAGTCAAAGCTGCCGCTGTGGCTGCTGTGGCAATTGTAGATGCAGTGGCGTTGGTGGTGGAGTTGGCAGCACCAGGCAAGGCGCCTGCCAGTGCAGCACCTCTTGCAAGGCCTTGAGCACTCAAAGCTGCTGCTGTGCCTGCTGTAGCAGCAATAGTAGCGTTCGGAGCTCCACCCGTTGCTGAAGACACTGCAGCTGTTGTGGCTGCTGCGGCTGCTGCAGCTGCTGTAGCATTTGTATCACCAGAGGACACACCTGCATCCAACCAAACCGCCCTCAACTGTGTCGTAGACAAGCTGCAACTTGCAACTCGGTGTCGAACTGCTCAGCAACTCAGAGCAACAAGGGTTCATACACATGTTGTAGAGGACAAGGCAGGCACACACCTGCTGTGGGGGACAGGGCAGACAGTGCAGCTGCCGTTGCTGCCTGAGCTGCTGTGGCTGCTGTAGCGCTGCCTGCTGTGGGGGACAGGGCAGCCAAGGCAGCTGCTGTGGCTGCCTGGTTTGCTGCAACAGCAGTAGCATTCGTGACACCGCCAGATGCATCTGCGGTAGGGAACAATGCAGCCAATGCTGCTGCCGTTGCCGCCTGCTCTGCTAGCGCTGCTGTAGCGTTTGAGGCACCAGTTGCAGCAGGCAATGTAGCTAATGCAGCTGCTGTGGCAGCTGTTGCTGCTGTGGCTACAGTGGCGTTGGTGATACCACCTGAGGCGTTTGCTTCAGGAGACAGCACATTCAGTGCAGCTGCTGTTGCTGCCTGCTCTGCTGCTGCTGCTTGCTCTGCAGTGGCACTGGAAGGTAGCGTTGCCAGTGCTGCTGACGCCGCTGCTGCCGCCACTGTGTCTGCTGTGGCATTGAGAGGCAGAGCAACTGATGCAGAACTGCTTGCCAAGCCTTGTGCTGTCAGTGCAGCTGCTGTGGCTGCTACTGCGGCTGTGGTAGCAGTGGCATTGGTCGATGCAGATGAGGAGTTGGCTGACAATGCCGCCAAGGTAGCTGCTGTTGCAGCTGAGGTTGCAGTGGCATTTGTGGCACCAGTGAGAGCGCCTGCATCCAGCAATGAAATACCACATAAGTCAGAATGAAAGCCTTCACGGCTTCAAAGACAAGGCACGCATGACTTTGAAGTCTCACGCAGGCCAGTTTGTACACACAAAGCAATTATGCCAGCAGCTTCACAATGTAGCCTATCAAGACCATTGAACACAGTGAATGGACTAAGACCTCACCTGCACTCGAAGGCAGGGTGGCTAACGCAGCTGCTGTTGCAGCTTCAGCTGCTGAGCTTGCTGTAGCATTGCTGGCAGCGCCTGTGGCATCTGCTGCAGGAGACAGTACAGCCATTGCAGCTGCTGATGCTGCTTGGCTTGCAGTGGCAGCAATGGTGTTAGCAGCGCCAGGTAAGGAGCCTGAGGCAGGGAACAGGGCTGCCAGGGCGGCTTGTGTTGCTGCCTGCTCTGCTGTGGCAGCAGCAGCATTTGCACTGCCGTTTGAGGCCCCCATCGCAGGAGGCAAGGTAGCTAAGGCTGCTGCTGTTGCTGCTTGTGCTGCTGCAGCAACTGTGGCGTTTGAGACACCGATCGATGCACCATTTGTGGGACTCAGCATAGCCACAGCTGCTGCTGCCGCTGCCTGCTCTGCTGTTGCTGCCTGCCCTGAAGTGGCGCCACCTGGCAGTGTAGCCAGTGTTGCTGCAGACGCAGCTGTTGCTACAGTGGTTGCAGTTGCGTCTGCTGTGATAGGAGCAGCAGCTCCGGACATCCCCTGGGCAGTCAGTGCAGCTGATGTTGCTGTAACAGCAGCCGTGGCAGCTGTACTGTCTGTAGCATCACTGCTTGCAGACGATAAGGAAGCCAGTGTTGCTGCTGTGGCTGCTGTGACTGCAGAAGCAGTGGCGTTGCCAGACAGGAGACCTGCAGTTTAAGGCCCAGTACTGAAGAGTGCATGTCTTGAGTATTCACCTTCATCAACGATTTGCACAAACGAAGACTAATGACAGATACACTGTCAGTCAGCAATACGATGATGCAGCGGCACAGAACAGACGATGCACCACAGCACAACATGCAGCAATGAACAGCACGACACAATGCCTGGCCAGTGTGCCATGTGAAGCGTTATGCCATTTCCATTGGCTCTACTCCGTAGTTGCCAGGGTTTGTTACTTGTACAGCTTGCTTGTGGTCTATAGTCAAGCAGCTTTAACACACCCACCTGCAGCAGGCGGCAGTGAAGCTAATGCAGCTGCTGTTGCTGCTTGCGCAGCTGCGGTTACATTCCCAGCTTCACTTGCAGAAGACAGCACACCCATTGCAGCTGCTGATGCCGCCTGGTCTGCTGTGACTGCAGTGGCATTAGCACCTGCTGTAGGAAACAAAGCACCCAGCGCAGCTGCTGCAGCTGCCTGCTCTGCTGCAACAGCATTGGTGTTTGCTGTGCCAGCTGAGTCATCCGAGGCAGAAGAAGACAGGCTTGCCAACGCAGCTGCTGTTGCTGCTGTGGCTGCTGCGTCTACAGTGGCGTTGGTGATACCGCCCGAGGCGTTTGCTGCAGGAGACAGCAAGTTCAGTGCAGCTGCTGTTGCTGCCTGTTGAACTGCTGCTGCTTGCTCGGCAGTAGCGACCGGGGCTGCAGGCAAAGTAGCTAGTGCCGCTGCTGTTGCTGCTGCTGCTACTGTGTTGGCAGTGGCATTGACTGGGAGCACTGCTGGAGCAGAAGTGCTTGCCAAGCCTTGTGCTGTCAGTGCAGCCGCTGTCGCTGCTGTCGCAGCTGTGGTGGCAGTGGCGTTGTTGCTGCCAGTGATGCTGTTGCTGCCAGGTGAGGAGCCTGTTGGAGAAGACAGGGATGCCAATGTTGCTGCTGCTGCTGCTGCTGAGGTCGCAGTGGCATTTGTGCCAGCAGACAGAGCGCCTGCATTGCCAAGCAAATCCTTCCCAAGATCCGGCAAATTTGTGACTAGGCTTTCACTGAAACATGGGAAGCTGAGGCAACCCCAGGGACCAGGAGAATGACCATCCAGGCACAGGGGGAAAGCACAACCAGGCACAAGGAGAATGTAAACACTGCAAGCCAAAACCACAGCCACATACAGGCAACAGGTGATCTTACTCCGCCGCGGATTTGAAATGGGCCCATTTTAAATTTGCAACAAAATAAAAGGTTGACCAGGAGCAAGCCACCAGGTTTGTAAATTCACCTGTAGCAGGATACAAAGTATCAAGAGCAGCTGCGGTTGCTGCTTGAGCTGCCGCACTTGCGCCAGCATTTGTGTTGCCAGTGGGACCACCAGCTGTGGACAAAGACGCCAAGGCAGCTGCCGATGCCGCCTGGGTTGCCGTGGCTGCAGTGACATTTGCAGCGCCTGGAGATGAGCCTGAAGCAGGGAACAGAGCTGCCAGTGCAGCCTCTGTTGCTGCCTGCTCTGCTGTGGCTGCAGTTGCATTGGCAGCTGCGCCTGCTGTGGGTGACAACGCCCCCAAAGCTGCTGCTGTTGCTGCTGTGGCTGCTGAACCAACTGTGATAGTGCTGATGCCAGACGAAGCTCCTAGGCCTGTGGTCAAAGCAGACAGTGCAGCTGCGCTTGCTGCCTGTTCTGCTGCTGCTGCCTGTGCTGCTGTAGCACCGGCACTACTGGGTGCGTTAGCAGAAGCACTTGCTGTAGCAGGTACTGTGGCCAAGGCTGCTGCAGTGGCAGCTGTCGCCACGGTGTTTGCAGTTGCATTGACAGCGCTGCTTGTGGTCATGGGTGAGGAGCCTGAAGCAATCCCTTGTGCAGCCAGTGCAGCTGCTGTTGCTGCTATGCTGGCTGTAGCTGAAGTTGCGTTTGTACTGCCACCTGTGGACGCCTTTGCAGCAAGCGTCGCTGCTGTTGCTGCTGATCTCGCACTTGCATTTGTAGCAGCCCCTGCACTCAGCAAAGCACTCAAGCTAACCGGTGAGTCACCACAGAGTGATGACAAGAATAGATGTGAGCAGGGACCGCTCAACAACACTTTGCCTATGTGCTCATGACAAGCAGGGTGTTTGTATACCTGCTGTTGGAGACAGTGCAGCCAGCGCAGCTGCTGTTGCTGCTTGAGCTGCTGAGCTAGCAGTAGCATTCGTGACACCACCTGAGACGCCTGCATCTTGTAACAGCGCAGCCAAAGCAGCTGCCGATGCTGCTTGTTCTGCTGAAGCAACAGTAGCATTCGCAGTGCCAGATGAAGAGCCTGTGACAGGGAACAAGGCAGCCAGAGCAGCTGCTGTTGCTGCCTGCTCTGCTGTGGCACTCGCAGTGATACCTGACACAGGAGACAGGGTAGCTAAAGCTGCTGCTGTTGCTGCTGTTGTTGCTGTAGCTACAGTGGTATTAGTGAAGAGACCTGCAGCAGGGGACAAAGCAGCAACTGCAGCTGCTGTTGCTGCCTGCTGTGCTGCTGCTGCTTGCTCTGCAGTGGTGTTGACAGGAGACAGAGTGGCTAGTGCTGCTGCGGTTGCAGCTGTTGCAACTGCATTTGCAATGGCATTTGAAGCAGAAGACAGGGCAAGTCTGTCAGCAGTCAGTGCGGCAGCGACAGCTGCCGCAGCAGCACTCGCAGCTGTGGCATTCGCAGTAGCGTTGCCCAAGGGCAAGGATGCCAAAGTAGCTGCTGTTGCTGCTGCAGTGGCAGTGGCGTTTGTGTCTGCAGTCAAGCTAGTACCTGCATTGACGCAAGTGTGCAGTGAGCGTCGCCATCAGACTGTGATGCAACATAGTAGAATAATATTGCATTGGCCTTCATGCCCAGCTAGTTCTGTACAGTGCTGACATCAACATGCGAGGTCTGTCAACACACCTATTGTTGTAGGCAGCGCAGCTAGCGCAGCTTGTGCCGCTGCTTGTGCTGCTGTGACTGCAGTGGCATTGGTGACACCACCTGAGGCACCTGCTGTGGAAGACAAAGACGCCAATGCAGCTGCCGATGCTGCTTGCTCTATTGCGGCAGCAGTACCGTTTACAGCACCAGAAGCAGGAAACAGTGCAGCAAGTGCAGCTTCTGTTGCTGCTTGCCCTGCTATGCCTGCTGTGGCATTTGAAAGTCCTCCTGACAAAGGCGACAAAGTAGCTAGTGCTGCTGCTGTGGCTGCTGTTGCAGCTGTGGTGACGCTAGCGTTTGTAGTGCCTGGCAGGCCGCCAACAATAGGAGCAAAGATGGCTTGTGCGGCAGCCATGGCAGCCTCTTCTGCTGCTGCAGCTTGACCGGCAGTGACATTTGCAGCACTCAGCAAAGCGCCTGGTGCACCAGGCAAGGTGGCCAGCGCTGCTGATGTTGCTGCGGTTGCTACAATGCTTGGGGAGGAGTCTATTGCAGTCGCCGTTGCTGGAGCAGCAGCAGCAGCAGCAGCAGTGGCAGTCGGGGGCGGCGCTGATGGGCTGACCCTTGAGGAAGGGATGCTTCCTTGTGAAGGGCTCACACCTGGTGAAGGGCTAACTCCCGGTGAGGAGGTGTTGCTAGCAAGCCTTTGAGCGGCCAGTGCTGCTGCTGCTGCCGCCGCTGCTGCAGCTGTTGCATCAGTGGCATTTCCTGCAGCAGGTGAAGGACTTGTTGCTGGGGATGTTACAACAGCTGCAGCTGTGGTGTTTGTGCTTGATGGAGCTGCTGCTGGGGATGGAGAGAATGCAGCTGGTGACGGTGACTGTGCAGCGGGTGACGGCGACTGCTGGGTTGGGGATGGCGACTGCGCTGCTGGTGATGGTTTAGGACTTGCTGGGGATGGAGAGCGCAGAGCTGGAGAAGGCGACTGTCCTGCTGGGGATGGTGAGGACGCAGCCGGGGATTGAGATGTCCCAGGCACTGGTGTGGGACTGGCAGTAGGAGTGGTGGTATTGGCACCTGTAGAGACTCCCCCCACCCCAGCAGCATTTGGTGAAAACAATGGTGATGGAGAAGCACCAGTGGTGTTACTCCCTTGGCCAGCTGCTGCTAGTGCAGCTGCTGCTGCCGCTGCTCCTGCTGCCTCCGGTGTGGTAGAAGTATTAGTAGCTGGTGACGAGGCAGGTGTGGTCGCTGCTGCTGCTGAAGCTGCTGTTTGGCTGATGCCCGGGGACAAAGGAGATGGAGCATTTGGGGACGTGGAGCTGACTCCTGGGGACGCAAAACCCCCTGGTGGAGTGCTGATCCCGGGTGAGATGAGTGCCACTGGTGACGAGCCAGCGCCTGGGGAGGCAGCAACACCTGGAGAGGAGGCATTGGCGTTAGTCCTTGAAGCTGCTAGTGCAGCAGCAGTGGCAGCTGCTGCTGCAGCTGTTGTAGCTGCTGGTGACGTGGAGTTGGTGTCAGCATTGTTTGCAGCTGGTGAAGACCCTGGTGGAGTTGAAGCAAAAGTTGCTGCAGCAAAGGGGGAGGAAGATAAGCCTGGGGATGAGGCCATGCCAGCAGACGGTGATGACATGGCTGCAGCAACTGCAGCAGCAGCTTCTGCAGATGATGTTCCATTGGAAGCTGCTGGAGAAGTAAGGACTGAGTTTGCGCCTGGGGACGCAACAGTGCCTGCAAATGTGGCAGTGCTTGGGGATGCTGACGGGGATATGGATGCACTCAAAGCTGTGGGGGAGGAGCCAAAGGCAATTGGGGATGATGCCGGGGACGATGAAGCTCCAGGAGATGCAGCTGGGGTTGCTGTAGTCCCCAGAGGGCTGGCTTGAGATGCAGCATTGCCTGGGGATGCGGCTGTGCTTGGGGATACTATAGGTGATGGGCTTGCAGCTGTGCCACTAGGGGATGAGTGGCTAGCTTTAGGAGATGAGCCAGCACTGGTAAATGATGGACTTTCTGGGGATGCAGCTGGGGATGCTGAAATTTCAGCAGAGCTAGCTGGGGATGATGCCACAATGGCTGTAGGCGATGACGTGGGGGGCATGCTTGGGGTACCTTGGGAACCAGTGGGGGATGCTGGTGGTGCTGAGGATGAGGACGGGGATGAGGCAGGAGATAGCAGAGCACCTGCTGCAATAGGACAACTTGCACATTCAGGCATTGTTAACACTGTAAGCATTGGTAGCAAACCACAATAAAGGCGACACCCCACTGCAGAATACTTGCTGTGTAGACAAGCAGAAGCAAGAGTACAATAAGTCACAAACTGCTCAATGTGGATATCAGCACTATTGCACACTCAGCCTGACACAGTGTCAAGGGAACCTGCACCCTCCTGCAGATTTGCACAACTTTGCCAAACATGCAGACACAACATCATGCAACGTACAGCCCCTAGACGCTGTAGCCCAATTCTCTGCTTTTTTGACATGAAATAACAGCACAAAGAGCGTTACCAGTGGTTGAGGAAGGAGTTGTGCTGTTGGTGCTTGCAACTGAACCAGGTGTGTGAGTAGCTGCATACTCAGCTGCTGCTGCTGATGCAGCAGCTGCCACAGCAGCTTCTGTGGATACGTTTGATGCCCCTGAACACGCACAACATGATGTCACACATGGCACTTCCAGCTACCGTTGCAATTGCCCTGAAACACAAGCAATCCAAGTGGATATACATGCGCCTGCAATGGACAGGGCTGATGCTTGCTGCTCTTGGTGGGGTGACACACAGGTGATCAAAATTATGGCAAGCACAACTGACACTCATGTAAAGATGTTGCATGGGTTTTCATGAAGGGCAAAATGTGGCAGCTAAACCCCTGAATCCCTGAATGTTGGCAGCATATAGACACATGAGGCGCTGGGCCAGTTGTAAGGATCAAAATGATGCTTTGGCATTGAGACTTGAGATCAAAGACAAGAGGACAACCTGTACCTGAAGGAGACAGGGTTGGTGATGCAGGAGATGCAGAGCTGCCCACAGAAGGGCTGCTGCCTGCCAAGGCACTGCCAGGCGACCCCCCTGGGGTTGCAACACCAGCAACTGGGGATGGTACCAGGGAGCCCGTAGCTCCACTACCTGACCCTGGGGATGATCCTGAGGACCCTGCAGGCCCAGTGCCTGCTCCTGGGGTTGCCATAGTCCCTGAAGAAGTAGCAGCAGGAGAGCTTGATATCCCAGGAGACGAGGCTGGGGACACTGCTGGCCCTGAATCGGGCAACGGGAATGGTGAGTGTCCTGGCACAGAGCTTGGGGATGATGTTGTCCCTGCTGTCTCAGGGACTGCACCAGGTGACATCATGGATGGAGGAAGGGGTTCTGAAGCTGATGGGGGAGGGGGTGAAAGAGAACTTGCAGTGGGGGACGAATTGGTGCTGTGTGCAGCTTCCCAAACAGCTGCTGCTGAAACTGCTGCAGCAGCAACACTGCTGGAATTCATTGACCCCAACGCATTTTGCCCGGCTGCTGAAGATGGTGAGGAAGATGCAGGAGGGGAAGCAGCTATAGGAGAGGTAGAAGATGGGGAAGTGGTCAAAGCAACTATCGATGATGCAGAAGCTACAGAAGAGGCAGCCGCAGCAACGGGTGAGACTGCTGCAGCTGTGGGAGGAGACAAAGAGCCTGCAGGAGAGCTTGTGGGTGATATAGTTGAGGAGGTTGAGCTTGGGGCAATTGAAGTGATACTGGGGGGTGCCGTGGGGTTGCTGGAGGTTGCCACCGGAGCACTGGGGGTGGTGCTACGTGAGAGGGGGGTTAGCAGGGTACCTGGGGGTGTGCTGACAGGGGAAGCAGGAGAAGATCCTGTGCTTGTAGACAATGCTGACGAGGCGAGGGGAGTGTTTGAGAAGGTTGGGGTGGTGGGAGAGGAGCTTGGGTTGGTGCTGTAGGGGCTTGGGGGGGCGCCAGAAGCGGTCAAGGCAGCAGTGCTTGAATTTGCACCTGGGTTGTTTGGGGACATGATTGCAGGTGTGGGGATTGGACTTTGAGAAGTGCTTGGTGAAGCAGCAAAGGCAGCAGCTGCACCCGTAAGGCCTGGGGATGCAGCAGAAGCAGTTGGGGATGCGGTTGGAGAAGTTGAGGGGGTGGTTGAGGAGGTTGGGAGGGTGGTTGAGGAGGTTGGAGCTGCATTTGAAGGGCTCGGGGACGTAGCTGAAGGGGTGACAGAGGTGGGTGAGGAACTGATAGTGTTTGCAGCAGCAACCACTGGTGATGAGGTTGAAGAGGTTTGTGAGGAGCCACCAGGGATTGCTGGTGTACCTGAGCCGGCTGGTGAGGGGCCTGAAGGGGTTGGGGAGGTGTTTGCAGGGGTGACTGGGGCAGGTGAAGGTGTTTGAGAGGTGATTGGAGGAAATATTGAGGTGGATGGCGGAGCTGAGGAGGTGCTTGGAGAGGTTGCTGAGGTGGCTGAAGAGGTTACTGAGGTGGAAGAGGTTGGGGAGGTGGTTACAAGGGCTGGGGCTGGGGTTACAGGGGTTGAAGAGGTTGTT
>JAABUP010005236.1_pt1 | contig 20031 bp, 29 predicted proteins | sample 5559201 | NCBI WGS metagenome assembly JAABUP01 (sample SAMN10711887, study PRJNA513373) | rock metagenome | isolation source: Antarctica rocks | place: Antarctica
TTGCTCTTCTTTTTGCAGGGTTTGCACCCTGTTCTGCAGCCGAGCTGCATCCTCTTCGACTGCCTTGCGAGCCTTCTTTTCATTGGCAATCGTGCTGTTTTTGCTAGAGTCCATTGAATAGCTAGAACCCTCTTGAGCGGGCCCCCCATAGTAATCGCTGTGGCCATGCAATGGTGAAGTAGCCATTGATGCTGTCAAGGCTAGTGCAGCGTAACAGCAGAGCCACTTGTATGACTAAACTGGCCGCTTATTGGCATGTGTTCATACCGACATTGTGCTGGCTGAAGCTTTACAAACGTTCACATCAATCTGGTCTATTGTTGAAGATGAAATCATAAGCACTGTTGCGCCGGAGAGCTCGAGACGTAGCGTCTTCAACTGTACTTGCTGAATCGTCTTTCAACTGTACTTGCTGAATCGTCTCGTGCGAGTGAAAAAGGGTGAGCGGCAAAGAGAACACTTTGGCAGCGGATTGGACGATCAGCGTGCTAACTACCTCGGAAGCTTAATCAGCAAATATCTTGCGAAGCGATGTCTTTTACGCGTCGATTGCAAAACGGGAAATCTGGCTTCAACCGTGTGCTGGTAGAAACGCCCCTGCCGGGCCCTGCCCTGTCCTGCACTGCTGCGTCGTATGCATCGCTAGGAACAACACCATAGGTAGTCTAGCCCTGCATCTAGCAGGGCTGTGGCTACATGTACATGTCACTGCATTCCACGATTTTTTGATCAAGCAGCGCAAATTATTTTCAGGTTTGCATGCGTGCGGGATATTTTTGAGCGTTACAACCAGAACTGTCTGATGGCTGCTTATATAAAAGGCATGTGCGAATCCGTGTCAGTTGTCTGAAGTTGGGTGCACATTGTGACAAGACATAATTTCACTCGCTCTCTGTGTGTCAATCTTTGCGAACGTACAGTTGTGCATGAAAGCTTGTCATGCATGCTTGAGATTTGCAATGTATGAGGGTTTCGCCAGTGCTTTAGGGCTTTGAATACCGAGGAAGCCGCAATATGCACGAGTTGTTGCTTTTGCGCATCAGAACCACCATCTTTCGTCTGCGATCTAGGCCACATCTCAGTATCGATACAAAGCGGTTCAAGCAAACCAAGAGCCATGTTGATTTATACAGACCTGCTGACAGGTGAGACGCGGACAAGCAATCAGTGCAGCTCCAACAGTGATGTGACTTCTGTGGATTTCAAACTGACCGTCGCTGCTGCAATGCAGGTGATGAAATGATTGCAGACTCTTACGATTTGAAAGAGGTCGAGGATGCCTTCTTCTTTGAGGTGGAGGGCTCGGTAAGACACCAACTTGATGCAGCATAGGCTGGTTGTATTTGGTGTCTGAAGTCAGGTCTGTAACGATAAGTGATACTGCAGTGGGTGACGGTCGGTGATGTGGATGTTGATATTGGCGCTAACCCCTCAGCTGAAGAGGCAGACGAGGGAACAGAGTCCACTAGCAGAAAAGTAGTGGATGTAGTTGACTCTTTCAGGCTAGTGGTAAGCTGCAGGTTTGTATCTATGGGCTGCATTGACTGTTGCTTATGCTTTGTACTCACAGTTGTTTGCTATGACAGGAGCAATCAGGATATGACAAGAAGAGCTTCATGGGCTACATCAAGGTACCACAGTAATAAACACAGCATGGCTTTGCCATTCACTGTTATGCAGTGTACTCACATACGCCTCATGTTGCAGCCTTGGTTGACAAAGGTTGTAGAAAAGCTACCAGAAGACAAGCAAGCAGAATTCAAGAGCAAAGCGCAGGCAGCTATCAAGTTCTTGATCAGCAAAATCAAGGACTTACAATTGTGAGTAGCTTTCAGACTTGCTCTGTCAGCACTTTGTGCTGTTCCTGACAACCGAAGCACATTGAGCTCAAAGCTGCAAGAGTTGGCACTCGTTTCAAGCCATGTCATAGCCTTAATTTGCATCTGGGTCTTTGTTTGCATGGTGCAGCTTTACAGATTGCTGCATGCGACTCTGCCATTTGCCTTCTTATCAGACCTGCAGTACTGCTCCAGCTTCAATTGACTCAAATGGTTGCATGCAGCTTCTCTGGTGAGTCCATGGACCCTGATGGCACGCTATGCTATGCGTACTACAAGGAAGGCGCAGCACAGCCAACCTTCTTGTTTCCAAAGTACGCCTTGAAGGAGCAGAAGTGCTAATTCTGCCTGGCCAAATTATCCGTCAACATCGTTTGTAGCTCAACCTCAGTCTAGTTTGCACAAAGTGCTTCGTTGTCTACATGGTCTTTAGCTTATTTGTTAGCAGGTTTAGCTTGTTGCCCATATTTCTCTGCACTTTCATAAAGATTTGAAGGGCACACCATGAAGCCGATTTGATTGTTCACAAAATTGGCTTCATGATTATTGATACAGACTCTGTTACTGATTCAAGTTTTCCTATCCATGCAACGCTAACCCCCGTGCTTCAGTACTGGGAGTAGCGTCTGCCTGCAAGCTGGGTCTAGACCAACATGTGGTGTGGCATCCTGCAATATACATTGCACAGCAAACCCAGTGTTGTAATAGGCCACCTGAAGATAATCACACGTGCATGCCAGACGTCATGATTGAGAGGCAGGAAGGTATGAAGCAGTTCTCCTTCTGCAGCCGCAGATTGAATATCAGTTGCATGCAGAACTCGCAGGTGTCTTCCAGAAGTGGCAGTGTAATTAACAGTGGCAGTGTTATCTAACAGTGGCAGTGTAATTAACAGTGGCAGTGTAATCAACAGTGGCAGTGTAATCAACAGTGGCAGTGTAATTAAAGTCGTCCAGAGCAGATCCCCTTGTTACTGTACCAAGTCATTTAGGACAGGTGCCATGTGCCTTGCTGCATGTCAAAGTCATTCAGGTTTACCCACTGCACAGCGACTGTAGAAACGCTGGCCGACCACGAATATATTGCTGCAGCTTCCATCATGATCTCTGCTTGTGAATCTGTTTCGTGGTGGCAGCTCGACATGACACTGGAGGGCAAACAGAGTCTTCTGTGTGACTGCTGAGAAGTAGTATTGAGATCTGGCTGTTGCCACTGAAGAAGCACTCCAGCAGTTGCCGCTATGAGCATACATGCATCTGCAGTACACCTGCTTATCAATGAAAGGTTTGCTACGCAAATCACGCTTGATGTGTTGTGATGGCTTGCAATGATGCTTGTGACGATCTGAGTGCTGGCAGTATCTCTTGAACATTTATTTTTGCTTCAGGCTGTGCTGACTGTGTGAAGCCACAAAGAAATTGCATCTCAGCAGCAGCAAAAGCTTGTTATGAGCTGTGTCAAACAGATTTATTAGCCAAAACAACTCTGCATATCAGACCTGCTTACAGTCCAACACAAGACAACTATTGAATCTGGCAGCTAGCTATTTACAATCTACCCTGCCGTCTAAAGTGTCAGTACACTTTATGCCAACATGGCCTGAACCTCTTCCAGGGACCTGCCCTTTGTCTCCGGAACACTGCTTTTGATGAACAAAACTGCAACGGCACACATTGCTCCAAAGAAGGCAAAGATGCCAGCAGCGCCCCACTGAACCCTTGCATAGTCAAAGAACTGCCCAACCGCAAAGTTGCACACCCAGTGAGCAGTCATGGCCAATGACATGGCACGCCCTGCATGGACAGACATCATGGCTCGTTGCATCCGCAAACATGAGAGGCACAAGGTTCTGTTGCACTCATGCAACACCATCATCAATGAGACACAATGCCGCCTAACACGCTCAGGCAAACACTGACAGATCAAAGCATCCCATGCAACAACCTTCCAGCAAGAGAGGGCTGTATCAAGATTATGCCATATGCTCACCTCGCATCTGCTCTGTGTTGATCTCAGGCACCAACAGCCCTGGCACAGGGCCAGCCCCCAGGGCAAAGCTGAGCACGTAGGCAACAGTGCCAGCAAAGGCGATGGTACCAGCACTGGAAGCCAGCTGTGGCAGACTCCGGCCAGCCACCATGGCAAACATGGAGATGCACATGCCAGTGAAGCTGACGGTGAGGAGCTGCACGCGGCCTGCCTTCTCGATCAAGCTGCCGGCAATGATGGTGCCCACGACGTTGACCAGGCCAATGGCTGCGCTGGCTGTGGCGGCATTCTGAATGCCAGCCTGCAGCGTGCGTGATCAGGGAGGGAGTGAGTGAGTGAGGGCATGCATGAGTGAGTGAGCGTGTAAGCATGTGTGTGGTTAAGAAGCATGATTGAGTGAGTAAGAAGCATGATTGAGTGAGTAAGAAGCATGATTGGGTGAGGAACAAGCAAGAAGCCTGAGAGAGTGAGTAGGAAGCACAAGTGAGTGAGAAACAAACAACTGTAGCGGGCCGACATGGTATTAGTGGCCTGATGTGCTGTGACAGCTATGCTAAGCACTCATATTTGCATTGATCAGGACTGTGAGCATGCTGCTTATTGCAAGGCACAGAAGGCAAGAGGTGTCCATGAAGCTCAGAGGGTTGCACAGCTCAGTCTGCATGTCAAGCAAGGTATCAGATAGTCGTAGGATTGCATGCCTCACCTCCTTGAAGACCTGTGTAGAAAAGTACATGACGGCATTGCATGACTCACCTCCCTAAAGACCTATGAGAGAAGTACATGACAACATTGCATGACTCACCTCCTTGAAGACCTGTGTAGAGAAGTACATGACGGCGTTGATGCCAGCAAACTGCTGAAGGACAAACAGGGCGATGCCAATCTGCACCCCCCTCACGCCCAGCAACTGGGCTGTGCTCTGCTTAGCCACTGCTGTCTGACCACCTGTTCAAGCAAACAATTGTGAAACGCAGGAAAATGCCAGGTGACTTGCTGCAGTGTCCTGTACACAAGGGCCGGATAACTTGACAGTGTTGTGTAGCAGAGCAATGGAGATACAGAGCACTGCGTCATGCGCATATACTTGCTGCAAGGCACAGGTGATAGATTTCATGGCTAAGTCAGCAGGATGTCATATGATTCAAACATGTCAGCAGGAAAGGAATGAATTGGGCATAAGCAGGCAGCAGGCAGAGCACCTCCGGATTTGGAGTCTCCCAGCTGTGATGCTCCATCAGAGCCCCACAGCTTGCGAGCGCTCTGCTCTGCCTCACTGGTGCGGTTCTTCTGAACAAGCCAGCGCGGGCTCTCAGGCTGGCCTAGCATGCCTGCAACACTCCATCACTCATTTCTTCATTCATCAATTGATCCATCCATCCATTTGTTCCTTTGTTGGTTTGATCATTCATTCATTTGTTCACGCATCAAACATATGTTTTCTTCAAGAGTCAGGTTTGGCACAGTCATGAGTGACTAGTCCTACGCAGCTTACAGTCTACAGCTTCAGGCAGAGTTGCAAGGCTTGCGCTCTTGTGAGAACAACCGGCACGCTGGGCTTTCCCATGCAGCTTTGCATGCATGCAGCTGTACACCTTACATGACCACTCGTGATAACTCATCATAGCAGAAGATACTCGAGTATTTGCTCATGCAAAATGCATTCAGTAGCTGCTATATGAGGTTATAATTGAGCAAGTGTTCTGTGCTGCTGCGTGCTGAATCACTCATGCCTTTGTGTTGCAGCATGCAATCATTAAGTCTAGCAAGAATGCATAGGTGCGTGAGGCGTACTGAAACAAGAAGCTCACCCAGGAAAAGGAGCACGGGTGGGATGGCTGTCAGAGCAAAGATGGTCCTCCACTGTGTTGCTGGGATGACAATGTTGCAAACAAGGGCACCCAAAATTCCAAAGCAGATGACCAGCTGGTTCACGCTGCCCAAAGTTCCGCGCAGGTGTGTTGGAGCGACCTACGCACAAGGAGTTGAGGTTTCATCAAAATACTCGGCTGTCATACTGATGCAGGATAGTAAGGGTATGGAAGGAACTGACTTCTCACCTCAGAGATGTATACAGGGGTGACGGCAGATGTCAGCCCAATGCCCATGCCGCAAAGAAACCTTCCAGCCAGAAGTGCGTTGGCAGAGCCAGCTGTTGCGCACAAGATACTGCCAATCACTAAGGGAACAGCGGACAGCAAGAAGGATTTGCGCCTCCCCAACCCATCTGCCAAGCCGCTGCCTGACGTGCTGCCAATGGTGGCACCAGCTAGCACCATGGACACCATCTGCAGGTCGCAACACTTCTGGTTGCCATGAACTATTGAGGGCAAGTTTGTAGACGCTGCACTTGCACAGCATGCATACATACCGCTCCTCGCAAGCCTGTGTTGCCAGAGAAACCAAGCTCTGCAGACACCGCATCCTGAAGGCCGTTGACAATAGCCACGTGCAGGCCAAAGAGAAGAGCACCCAGGCTGGCGATGGCCACCGCAATCAAGACGGGAGTCAAAGAGCTCTTAGAACTCTCTGGAGAACTATAGGAAGCCTGGATGGAGTTGGTTGCATTCGCTACCACGCGGTTTCTGTGCCCTTGCCTGGCCTTGCGTGACTGTCTGCACTCAGTACTAGCTGATGACGCCAGCTTGCCAACATCTTGTTGCAAGGCTGGTCGTGCCGACTGACGACGTGACGTCTGCCTGACAGCAGCTGCCAGGCGTGTGCTGGAGAGGTGACCAAGCTTGTTTGTCGGCCGTGCTACATGAACAGTAGAGCTTCCCCGCAATACTTGATGCGAGAGCATCGCGGGAAATTACGTCGAATATGTTCTTGCAAAGGTCAAAACGACTGTAATGCTCCAAAATTGTATCACGATCCAAGTCTTTGCAGCTCCGACGTGCCTCTGTAACAATTTGCGCAGTTTTTCACAGTCTGAAGTCTGGTCCGAAGTGTATCTTTGACCATCATCGGCCAAAAGTTGACCGTGAGCTGGCAATGCGATGCACAATCATCCATTCCTGCAGGAGATTCATGTTTGTCAGCAAATGCCATGATGCAATCGGTGCATGCCTAGCAGTCACTGCTGTTCGCATGCTCTATCAGCCCCGCCTGACCTGCACCTAGCCACAAAAGCATAGCATACATGTGGCTGCTGCAAACGGCTCATAATACTTGCATGACCTGTGGTGCCAGTATTCAATTTGTACATGCGTGTCAATTGCATAAAGGCTTTGTGCAAGAACAAAAAAGAAGATGTCGTGACTGTGACCACGTTTCAGTCATGTGAGCGATATCAAAGATTCAGCACGGGTCTGTAGAAAGAGGTAGATATTGTCTAGCAGTGCTGGACTAGCAGACATTTCACGCTTGAATTGCCCAATACTGTGAATGACTGCCTCAACATCGTGATGCAAGTGCCTGGATTCACTCGCTGCAGCATCCAGTGCAACTGGCAGAACTCTTGAATCACAGTGATATCTGTCACTTTATCCAACTATCCATTTGCATGCCACGGGTCAAAGCTGTGACATCACCATGTTGGCAATCTAGGCCTAGCCAGGACTGCTTGAGACAGTTGTGCTAGGCACGATAATGTAAACATAGAATGGCCGCCTCCAGTCCCGGTCGTGGGGAGGACTTGGGACCCCAAGCATGCGATGAAGCAGCTGACATCACTTACCTCACCGTCGGGTTCTGGCGTAGAAGCGCAAAACCAGCCCCTCTTTCATTTCTTGTTCTGCACAGCAGCGAAAAGTTTGTACTTCTTGCCGAGGAGCCCTGGTCTGGACAGCAAGTAAGCTCTTCAGCTGTTGTGAGACCTGTAAGCCTTGCTCATCCTGAAACTGTCCTTGACTCAAGCTATACGCCACTTGCAGGCCCATTCACGGAGGTTGTTCAAGATTGTGAAGCAGCTGAATGCAAAGAGCCCATTCAGGACTTCTTCCTGTCGCGCTGGCAACTATTTGGTGGTGGGCTTTGAAATCAACTGGGAGGATGTGTGTGGTTTTAACTATTACAATCCCCTGTGTCAGCCCGGCAGGGTTGTCATTGAGGCAGCCCATGTGACTAAGCGCCAGTTTCTAACGGTATGACAGTTGCTTTGCCTGGCTACCCATCACAGAGACTCAGAGTAGCTGTGAGAACAAGCAGTGTGTCCTGACTGCAGATGAAGGAAGCACAGAAGTACTACTTGAAGCGTGTATCTACTCCAGACCCTCATTCACCTGCATTCAGCAGACGTGCTGGTGCACACACTTTGAGGACATACGCCTCCTCGCCAAATATGTCTCTGCCCTTAGTTGCACGTGCAGAGCTGACTAGGGCACATCACAAAGCACAGGCGCAGCACCAGCATATTCAATGGCAAGCAGACAGCAACTGGCAACTGCAACCAGCGCCTGCTCAGTCTGCTGCCATGCGCAATCTGGAGCAAACTTTGCCAAGCATGCCCGAACATCAGCAGCATCCCAGACACCAGCGCCAGCTGCTGTGGAAGAGCATACAGCAAGGACTGATGACTGGCATGCTACAGAAGCACATCATCAGCCCCGGCATGGTCACACTGACACAAAGACTTGCCTGAAACATGCTGGTGTTGGAGGCATGTCTCCTCCACAGGCACGAGAAACAGTAACAGCAGTAGCAGCAGCAGATCAAAGCTCTTCTCAGATGCCAGATGCACGCTTTCAAGCCAACAGCGCTCCAAGTGCTGACCAGCCAACGCAAAGCCAGAAAGCTCCAGCATCTGAGGCTGCTGCTCAGTTTGTCTCTGCCTTCTCTGGTGCCAGCCAGCTGCAAGCTGAGGATGAGTTGCGCAGGCAGTCTGGCAGCAGCGAGCAGGGCGTACAGGATTTGTGGCCTGAGACCTGCAGCTGGACTGTGCCTTGTCATGTGTACAAGTACCGTACTGTCACCTTCAATTTTGAGGACCCATCTCTGCCTGGGGTGCTGCAGCCAGCAATCAACGTAAGCCTTTTGCGCTTGTGTTATGCCCCAGCACGACCTTTCAGCAGCCTGACACATTTGGATGTTACACTCACAATGCCCATCATCTTTGAAGACAACAAGATCATGCAACATGTTGCATGTGTGCGCCTCTGTTGAACATGTGTGTCATGTGATAAATGGATGCGCCATGTGGATGCCTGTGGCCGCACAGCCAGCTGCTCTTGTTGGGCTTGCACAACAACAGCAAGCAACTTTGTGTGATAGCGCTGCCCACACGCACAGACTACAGCATCTTGTCCCCTGCAGAACAATGAGAGGCTGCTGAAGTTGTATGAGAGTGGTCTGCCAGTGTGGGCAATCTTCTTGCCCACGTACGGCCTGTACTATCGCCCCTGGATGCGTCGCTTGACCTGGATCCTTTTCATCGCTGTGTCTGTCTTCTCCATGGCATGCGGCTTCTATGACTTGTACAAGAACGTGCCTCATGTGGACAAGGTGAGCTCTCACCGCGTAGCATGCTGGTTGCCAACCCCATCTCAGTGTCAGCACGACAACATCTGCATGTGCGTGTGTTTGGCAATGACAGTCCCAACCTGCTCAGCACAGTCCACTGCAGTATCAGCTGTCGTCTCACAGCTTGCCACCATTCATGCTTGTTTGGCAGCACCTAGTGTCATGACAATGAGCCGTGAAGACACACAGCTAACAGCTTGAGGTGTCAGGATGCTTCTGCTAATTCTGCAGGTGTTGCGAAAGGTTTTGGGCAGCTTCTTCCTGCCCTCAACTGCCATCTTCCACTGGCTGGAGGACCATGCTCAGATCCGGCTGTCCATCCTGCTCACCTACCTCTTCGGCGAGTCCATCTTGTTTGTGCACCTGCTCACCTGGCTAGACCGTGCCTGGAATGTTGCTGGGTATGCCTCTCCACCCCCCCAACTTCTACTCATCACTCACTGCCGTATTGCTGCCAGCAAGCAGCATAGATAGCAAGACACATGATGCGCTCACCAGCACAGGCAGCATGACTGAGAGTCTTAACAGGTCTTCACAGGTTTGCAGCAAGTTGCGCATGTGATGCACCCATTGTGAGATGCCAACTCAGCGCGTCACATTCCAGGAACATCATGTGTCATGTCGTCTTTGGCCATGTGTGCCTGCACTGCACTTGCTGCTCTGAAGTTGGAACCCTAACGCAGATTTTTTAAGAGTCAAGAGACCTTTTCGAATTGAGACCTTTGAATCTTGCCCAACGCGCTCAGTTTCCTTGTTTGAAAGTCCTAACTGTTTGTCGCTCACAGGCGGCCCATTGTCGAGGTGATGGGTCCCCCCCTGGTCTTGTTGGGGTCAGGCCTGGAGCAGTGGGGCAGGCAGCTGCTGCTTCTGGGCCGCAGCTTTGCCACCGCTGCCAGCCTGGCATTCAAGACAGTGATGGGACCGCCAATGGTGCTGCTGGTCGCTGGCGTGCAAGCTGTTGCCCAATTCATGCTGCCTATATGGCAGGTATGCCCTATGCCTTGTCTCCTCCTGATGATGAAAAGCTGCTTTGCAGTTGCTCCAGGCTGCCTAGCTCTTGCACAATTGGCACGTGGGTCTCTGTGTTTGTTGCTGTTTGCTGTCATACAACTGTGGAATTGCTGCAGTTGCTGCTGGCGTCTCACTTTGCAAGCTATCTTGCAGCCTATGCATGAGAAAGACACCTGCCTTGGTCGGCAGCAATGCTGCCGACCAACACATTTTGCCTGATCCCAGCACTGGGCTGTATTGGTTGCAAGTGCACACTGGCCACCTACAAACCAAGAGCTGGCAAGCACAGTGTGCGCAATGGCCTCTGCTGACCATCGCAGTTTTCACAGGCACATGGCAGAAATGTGGCTGATCATTGGCCACAGCTGGAACAAACGAGTAACTAGCTACCATGTCACAGCTGAAACAAACAAGTAAGTACCTAGCTACCACTGCACAGCTGGTGAAACTGTTTGCAGGTGATGGTGGTCATTGTGACAGGGCCAGTCAGCCTGTTGTACGCAGCCCTGAGGTCCATGCAGGCGGCCAGCAGCACACTGTGGCAAGGGGCCAGGCCGCTAGGGCATGCTGCTAGGTCAGCCGCCACTCTGGTGCGCACATCTTCTTTGGCAGCCACCGGCTCAGGTGCTTCCATGGCAGATGTGGGTCAACAGGTCAGTCGACAACAGCCTCTCCCTGCCTTGTCTTTGCGGCCACCGTCATCAGGTCGCAAATTGCAGTGCGAAATGCAACGCGTCTCAAAGTGTGTGAAACATCATGAAAGCATCATGAGGTAACCATGCTGCAATGGGTTTACAGCGAGTGAGGCACTGAGTCTTTCTGTGTGTCAGGGTTGGCATACATGCGTCCACACCTGGTTCAAGCTGTAGGCTATAAATTGCACCTCATAGTTACAGCAACACAGTACGTTTACAGCTGTACAGTATAGTTACAGCAGTACAGTATAGTGACAGCTGTACAGTGTAGTCACAGCTGGAAGAAGCACTGGCAGCTGTAGGTTTGGAGACCTTCCTGCTGTACAGATGGCTCGACATTTTCAGGCTTGTTTGCAATGTTGCTCTGGACTCTTGCGCTCAAGAATGTGTTGCCAACATTGTCACAAACCTCTCTTGCGCTTGCAATCAGGTTGTTTGTCAAGCCTCAGCTGGTCACACCAACGAATGTGATCGTCCAAAAATGATCTGACTCTCTGTTGCCTGCAAAGGCGTGACATTTCCAGATGGACTGAACGCTTGGATGAGGACTAAGCGAGGTCATAAAGATGTCTATAAACAAACACTCCTTTGGATAAACGTAGCCTTGTATGCTAGCTTGTTTGGCTGATTGAAGATGTAAGGTGTGAATGCAGATGGGGTGGTGGTGGAGGTGGATGCCCGGGGAGGCCTGGGAGCTGCTGCGCATCTCCTCCCTCAAAACGCTACGAGCTCTGCAGACCCTAGGCAAGCTTGCCACCCAGCTCGCCTCAGATGTCAGCAAGCACAGGTATGAATAGCACATGGCTCAGACATCAACCAGCACAGGTGTGAATAGGTGTGAGTATCAGCATTGTATTGCTCAGACATCAGCCAGCGCAGGTGTGAATAGCTTTGAGTATCGGCATTGTATTGCTCAGACATCAGCAAGCACTGGTTTGAGTAGCTTTAGTATTTGCATTGTATTGCTCAGACATGTGTGAGCACAAGTAAGTTGTACAGTATCAGGTCACGTGGTGGTAGGCCATGCAATGTCTTCGGCAGTATGCTAGCAGCGATCTGAGCGCACAATGTACTTGTTGAAGGCTGTTGTTTCATGCCTTGACCATATATCAAACCACAAAGCAACATCAGACTACATGCGATGAAACAGCAGCCTGGTTTGCAGCCTGTGACTAAGCTGTTAGCATCCAAGCATCACTCATGGATAAACACATATTTTCATTGGTCAACTGTCACTTGTGAAGTTGCTCCCAGTTGCATGCACATGATCAGTAGATACTATGCAGCCTTCATCACACGGAAGCACAAGCTGATATTTGAACGCATCTTTGCATGCTGATACAGGCTGCAAGCCAGACCAGCTGTGCTGCCACTACGGTCTCACACTCAATCTCTGCCAATGCACAGCTGTTCTGCTTGCAGGCTTACCCTGAGTCGCCGTTTGTGTCGTACTTGGAGACGCTGCAAGAGATGGTGCTATGGAGTGATTATGGCAATTGCATCCCTGCCTACTGCTGTGTATCGTTGGTTTGTGAGCTTTGGTGCTGTGCTGCATCATGCGCCCAGTTGCTTGTCCTCATCTCCTGAAGCTGAGACTGCCACAAATGTGCTTGTTGATGCTACCGATCGACCAATTCTGACTGGCATGATGGCCATTGACAATCATAGCAAAGTTGAATGAAGTCCACTGCATATGGCTGTGCGCAACTACGAAGCTGACAGACCTGCTACACCGTGTGTCACGATCTTTGTACCATATGTTAAGCTGTGCACAACATCTGTGGCCCTGCAACAAGCATTGTATGTCGCTGGATTGTGTTACTACTTTGTGGCATACAACTTGCTGATCTTCTGTCAAGCAATTGTAGCACAAGTCTTGCGTTTCCCTACGTAAGCCTGCATGGATTGATGTTGATCATGAAAAGCTATCGTGGCAGCTTGAAGTGTGCTCTGACGGACAATCAGAGCACCTGCCGTGGATGCTATGCATGTACGGCCCTTATGTTGAGTCTGAAAACTTTCGGCAATGCGTTCATGCAAGCGCTACATTTGGCCGACTAAATATTGCTCAAAAATTGAAGACACGAAACCTTGACTACACAGCTACAGGTTCAGTCAGTGTTCAGCTGTATCAGTTCTTGCGGTCAGAAGTTGGAAAAGCAAAGGTATGCTTGGTGAACGCCCAGAACAGTAAAACAAATTGGATAAAAGAATATAATAGAAGATCACACATACAGACACTATGTACAGTTACTTTCCCACACAAAGCATCCATCGTCTTCAGCTACCACCCCATACAAGACTATATTTTGTAATCCATGCACACTGTACCAACATAACATCCAGATTGAGTACGCTGGCTTGACAAATTCAGGCTTCAGGTGAGGCTCTTGGTCAGTGGGTGCTGAGTTGTGGTGATTTGTGCACAGGCCAACACTCCCATAGCTTGGAGTCTCCAAGTCAGGTCAGTTGCCCTCCTCAATGCGCTGCCAGATTGAGTGATGTTTGACAGGCATGACCCCAGGAGCTAGCAGCTGGAACTTCTGCTCGATCTTGAGCCTGTGACCACCTGTTGACATCTTGATGCGGTCGTGGAACACGGCACCAAAAGGGTCGCCCTGTAGAGCCCTGCATGGCCCAGACATCAGCTGTGTATGACCGGCCAAAATCAGAGGGCAAAACAGCGCAAAGGAACGCAGGACAGGGCAGAAGAAGGCAGGACAGGGCAGAAGAAGGCAATACATGGCAAAAGCAGGCACAAACTCTTGATCGAGCTTCACTGGGAGGCAGCGCAACCCTGGCTGAACAACATATGCCCAATGACAAACTCAAGTCACAATTGCAGCTGCTACTGGTACAACATGTTGGTGGGTGATGAATGAGGTGTACAACCTTGGCAACATAATATGCGCCTACATCACAAAACAATGATGATGCAGATTGCAAATTTTGAACACACGTGGTCAAGGACTACACACGCTCTGAGCAAAAGAAAATATTTTAGGGTTTGACCAAATTGACAGACAAACATCACTGTCTGGGCGGGTGTTTGAGCAAAATGACTATCAAGAATGCCAAGCTATGTTCAGTTGTAGGGTGTGCAGTTGCTGCTGCTTGCCTGCTGTGTTACAACCGTCACATGTACTGCATGTGGTACCTGATGTGTTAAGAGGTGTTACATGTGTTACCTGATGTGTTAGAGATGTTACGTGTGTTACCTGATGTGCACATGTCCCTCTGGGGTAAAGTTGATTTGGCTGCGTAAGACCCCCTGCCGCCCATCACGCCTTGGCAGCTCACACACCTCGCTGTTCTTCAGGTATCGGTCACTCTTCTTGATCTTGGAGTGGCCGTTGTTCAGCGGAATGTTCCACACGATCTCAAACATCTCCATTGTCTCGATGATCTGAAGGCAGAGCCTCACATTGACATGGTCTGCTGTCAGGATGATGCATGACACTGAAGAATCCGCTGTTGTGCAGGAAATGACATCAAAGGTAGCTATGAGACACTGTGCTGAATGATCAAAAGCTGTGCTGCTGCACACCTCTGGCCGCCAGCAGCTGCACTGTTACACTGATGCAATCAGCATGCACTGCGCTATCTCTAGACAAGCGCAGCAAGAATTTGGGCACACACTTTGGTAGACAAAGACTGCCTAGGATACAGCGTGGTAGACGCCAGCACAGTCAAGTCAGACCTCCACAACCTATTTGCGCAGCTCTTTGCAGGCATCAGATACTCTTTGGGATACAGACACATCTCTTTTTTCAGCGCCCACTTCATGGTTTATTCTGAACTCAGAAACACTTGGGGACTAGTGTCAGGCGTTTCCACATTGTGGAGATATGAAGCATAATCAACGATAAATTATCTCCAACAACGGTTTTCACAATTGCTCTACCCAAAGATGCCAAAACATTGAGTAATTGGGGGACAACACTGAACTCGGCCTCAGTTAGCAATGCATAGAGAGAGAAGGTAGGTGGAAGAGGGGCACCTCCATCTCCGCAACCTTTTGGCGAGCCAGGCGCTGCAGGTAGGAGAGCTGCAGCAGGTCGTCCACCTCTGACCCCTCAGTGCCTTGGTTCATGTTCTTCACCCACCTATGGCCCACCACCAAAGCAAGCATCAGCATTGCAGCATCGTCACGCCAGCAAGCACAAAGCATAGCAAGTGGCAACAGGCAGGTCCATGACTGGGTGGAAGCAAACTCCAGCAAGGCTGAGGAGCACTGAGACTGAAGAAAGGGTCCAAAGCTGAAGGCAAGCAGCATTGGAAAAGCAGCACGCAGTGGGCACGAAGCCAGCAGCAATGGGCAGCAGGGCATCAAGCAATGGGGCACAAGAACAGCAGGCACACGGGCAGGAAAGGCAGCAAGCAACAGGCAGGAAAGGCAACAGCAACAGGCAGGAAAGGCAGGAAGCAGCAGGCAGGAAAGGCAGGAAGCAACAGGCAGGAAAGGCAGGAAGCATCAGGCAGGAAAGGCAGGAAGCATCAGGCAGGAAGCATCAGGCAGGAAAGGAGGGCAGAAGAAGGTGACCTGCCAGCCATGCCAGACATGGCAGGCACTGAGAAGGGCGCTTCACCACCAGGCTTGCTGTAATCCACAGTCTGGATGCGCCTGCTGCGCTTTGCATTACCTGTTGCATCCAGCGACGCTGCCCTGCAGCCATTCAAGCCATACCAGCATTGATGGTCTCTCCAGCAATCTAGCACGTGCAGGTGGAAATGCAGTTGAGTCATGTCCAGACCATGCTGCATCTGGTATTTACAACTAGTAACTGCATTTTTGAGGATGATCATCTGTTGTTGACAACACTGATCTCCAATGAGAACCACGAGTCCTTAACGGGCAGCATGGTCAAGGTGCAGTCTATCATGAACAACAGCTTGTTGTCAACATTGACTGACAGGACTTTCGACGCTCACCGGTGTCAACAGGGGCAAGAAAAGCATGCAGGAGTGCCAACAGCACACATCTCCAAGACAGGCGACGCCCTGTCTGGCAAACACAAAACTAGACCTGCCTGACATTGCACAATTACTTGAATCAATTGTCAGACATGATGTATGCCGCCACTAAGCTTTGCCAGGGAATCTGCTGCTACCACTGGCTTCAGAGCCAGCTGCATATGGAGAAAGCAGATGAGAATGAGCAAGCAAGTGCCAAACCTGATAGGGGCGCTGTGCAGCTGCTGGGACTTGTCACGTGTCATGCTGCTGGCGCTGTTCTGCCGGACAGGGGACCCATCAGCAGCCCCCCTGGGGTCCCACTGCTGCTCAGACAGGGGTAGGGAGCCACTGCGGCGGCGTTCCTCCTGCTGTTGCTGGATGAACTGCTGGCGCATGTACTGCTGCTGCTTGAGGCGCTCCTGGGAGGGGGCCATGGGGGGTAGCCCCAGGTTGGGGATGCTGCTGTCTTCAGACACGCCAAAGGAGAAGTCTGTGGACAGACTGCTGCGGCGGTTAGGCCTGTCAGGCGCGGCGTAACTGCAGAGCAGAGAGGGTTTTGGTCCTAGGGTTTGGTAGGGGTGAGGGGTTTGCTGAATAGGGTAATTGCACAGCAGAGAGTGAGCATCCTGCCTGATGTGCCGAATGATGTGAAAGCAGCATCAGACCCAGATTGGATCCACCCAAGCCTTGAATTTTGTTCAGCGCCCAGCAGCCTTGCACCGAGATCATGGGATAGCAAGCAACGCTGGGGATTGTGAGTCCCGCAGAAGACTCAGCAGCCCAGAAACAGGGATCAGAATCAAGCAAGACCCAACACTCTTAAGAGGGAGCATTTCATCAACATGTTGTGATGCAATCCACATGGGATGCTGCATTACATGCAGTATAAGCTGTCTGTCATCATATATGGCACAGTTTGTACGTATCAGCAGTTTGCAACAAATGGGATGCTGGATTGCATGCAATACAAGCAGTTTGCCATCACACATGGCGCAGCTCAGGAGTAACAGGGCAGAGGTAACAGAGCATTTCTTGCAGCGTGCCAACAGCAGGATCACCTCTGGGTGTATGTGGGACGGTGGACGCCATTACTATATGGCTCCACCATTTGCAGGTTGGCAGCCAAGGCACGCCGCGTACCAAAGTCAACATTGCTGCCAGAGCGCCGCCTTTCGACGCTCTTCAAAGGGGGGTAGCTCAGCACAGGCCCCTCATCAGTGCCCTCGATGCCTGCAGGGCCGGCCTCCCTATACTGAGGGGGGGTGAGGTATGGGTCAGGCAGGGCCTGATCCATTGGTTGCCTGTAACTCGTCTGCTGCGGCTGCTGTTGCTGCTGCTGGTGACTATGCCTTGCTGGTAGCTCCAGAGACTGTGTGCCGTAGCCTTGTTGCTGAGCAAGCTGGCTTGAGTCCACAGAGTGCCTGTAGCTAGGATGCTGGCTGGCGCTTGATGAATCCAGTGACTGCCTGCATGGCAAGAAGGACAAAGGGATCAGCAAACACAAACCAACAAGAAAAGGCGGGAAAGAGGCAAATTCAAACGGGTGAGGCAGGTGGTGTAGGAGTAGTTGGGGTCATGGGTTGGGGCTGCTTGGATGGGGTCGGGGTACGGGTCTTGGGTGGGGGCGCTTGCTGCTCATGTGACTGTCTGTACCTGAACGAGCGATGACCAGGTCGTGTGAAGTCCATCGACTGCCTGTAAGGCGTCGGCTGCCTGTGTGGCAGTGAGTCATACGGCTCGAGAGGCTGCAGAAAGTCTGTCGACTGCCTGAACTGCGAAGAGTCAAAAGATTGAGCAGCCGATGGTCTGAAGTCAAAAGACTGCCGGTAGTGTGTTGAGTGTCTGTAGGGTGTCAAATCCACTGACTGTCTGTACCTGGTGTTCTGGCCAGCTTGGCTCAGATCCAAAGCCTGTCGGTAGCTTGACCGCCGGGAAGAGTGTGAATCCATGGAATGCCTGTGTAACATCAAAAGATAGATAGTGGGCTTGCTTCCAGGAGAAGGTGTTGGAGGTACCGGAATCTGCGTCTCGAAATGCTGACTTCACGCTGCTGCCGAGCGCCAGTCTTGCTGTCAAGCATGCAATTGATAGCAGTGATGGTGGCAATATTGGTGTGAAAATGAGAGTGGCAATAGAAATGAGTATGAAGTCCTACTGATGGTAGTGATAACGGCAAGGAGTATGGGTACAAGATAGTGAAAGGAGTGTAGCAGTGTAGACAAAAGCAGTCACTCAGTACTCCTGAAATGTAAAGAACCTGAACTTCATGAAACCTGTATGTATTTCACCGAACGCTATTACCTGAGTTTGATCAAGCCAACAGCTGAACTTGCATTCAGAGAAGTGACAACTGACGCTTCCCACCTGTAGGCGGGCGTTTGGTTTTCACGAGCCTCCTGAAAGCTAGTCTTACGACTATAGCTCACTACGCCATCAGATGGGTCAGCATGCTTCTCAGAGTAGCGCTGGGGGGTGGCAGCGTCACCCCCCGCCCCAGCCCCACCCTGCATCAGCTGCTGGGCTGCGGCCTCGCGCTTGCTTGACTTGGTGGGAGGGAAGAGGGCTTTCTTCAGCTTCTTCCACACTGTGAGCTTCTTCTTTGCAGCCGGAGTGCTGCTGGCTGTGTCAGCATTGACCTGTTGCAACAGACAACTGAATCACGCGTACATAAGTTACTGGCAATATATGTACACCAGATAGCAAGTATGTGGTAGACAGTATTTGCTGAGAGCCAGCTTTATCTCAGGAAGTAGGGCATTGTAGGACATTGAACTCACCCCACCAAGTTGCCAACATGAATGCAAAGAAGTGGCTTTGAGGCAGCAAAGCTCGCCTATCATATGGGCATACAGTACACATCCTATACATTGTTACACCATTGTGTACTTACACCATGCTCTTGTTCACCTGTTGCTACATGCTCTGTACATGTAAACGGGCCAATGGATGCACCTTGACAATATGAAGTGCAGCTGTCACGCTACTATGGTAGTGCAGTTCATGCGCAGCAGTGAAGTCACCAGAAACTCCACTTGCATGATGATGGCAGGCCTGCATTGAGGCCTGACAAGCCCGGGCAGCAGGGATCATACTTCTGCTGTTGAGTGACAGACCATACAGGTAAGTCACGGGAGGGCAGATGCTGCTTAGCCGCCCAGAAAATGAGTCATGCGTACTGCCAGCACATGTCAGCCTCGATGTTCATGCCCTCACAAAGAGTGTACCTGACTGCTGCTACTGTCAGGTGCTGAAGCCCTGCTGACACCCCTCTGTTCCTGGGGGTCAGGGGTCTCTGGCTCATACCCGCCGTCATTTGTCATGTTTTGACCGTAGCTTCTTCGCTGCTGCCCTTCAGCACTAACGCGAGAGGCGCTGCTGCCTTTTGCGGCTGGCTGGTAAGGCAGGGACTGGCTGCGGTTTCTGTTGGCAGGGCTGGGGGCTGAGTGCAGCTGAGCCTGCTTGTTGTTGGTGCCAACCTTGTCTGAAGGGTAGTGCCCTGTGCATGCACCATGCATTCACTGGTTTGTGTTGGATTTTACCAATCTCGCGAACTTGATAGGGCTGTTGGACGGTATGTGCTGAGTGTGATGGCCTGCGGCCAACTTTGCAGCAAAGATAGACTACATGCTCATCTGTGGTGCTCATGGACCCAGGAACTTGCTGTGACATGGTTTTAACAGTGTAAGATACGTATGCGTTGACAAAACCCAGCAGAGTCAAACTTGAGACTGAGGTGCTTCAGCCTGCAAGGCTGTACATCAAGAGATGTTTTGTGCTGCCTTCACAAGACACATGGGTGGCGCAAAAGTGGACTGGCTGCTGCTGGTTGATGTATGCAGTTACACGAACACAAGCCCACAGGTAAATCATGCACACACTCAGCGTGACACATGGGTGGTTAATGGCTTTTCTTGTGACACGGATATGCAGCACACACAAGACAGACTACCTGTAAGGGAGCCCACAGGGGGTGCAGGTGACTGGCCCATGCTGGTGGCGGGTAACCAGGAGTGCGTGGGATTCCAGCTGGACTGAGGTGCCTGATGATGCCCTGGGTGATGCATGTGGTTGTCAGGAGAGGC
>JAABUP010005237.1_pt1 | contig 20025 bp, 19 predicted proteins | sample 5559201 | NCBI WGS metagenome assembly JAABUP01 (sample SAMN10711887, study PRJNA513373) | rock metagenome | isolation source: Antarctica rocks | place: Antarctica
CCGGAACGGGGCATAGGGGGAGGTGCCCAGACCGGCCGACACCTCCAGCCACGCGGCACCGGCGGGTGGGGGAGCGGACGCGTCGGTGCCCGCTCCCGGCCACCACCGCGACACCCCCTTGACCCGGCCGGTGTCGAGGTCGCAGTTGGTGACCAGCGCGCCGTACCCGGGGAGGCACACCTGGCCACCGTGGGTGTGGCCGGCAATGACCAGGCTGGCGCCGTCGGCCGTCATCACATCGAGGACGCGCTGGTAGGGCGCGTGCGTCACCCCTACCGTCAACAGTGCGTCTGGGTCTGCCGGCCCCTCGACGAGCTCATAGCGGTCGTAGTCGAGGTGGGGGTCGTCGACCCCGACGAACTCGATCGACTCGCCCGCGACGTCGACAAGAGCCCGGGCGTTGGTCAGGTCGGACCATCCGCCGTCGAGCATGCCCTTGACGAGGTCGTCGGTCGGGAGCCGGGTGGAGTCGCCGGTGCGGCGGCTGAACTGCGGCGTCAGGTAGAGCAGCGGGTTCTTGAACGTCGGGGCGAAGTAGTCGTTCGAGCCGAGGACGAACGCCCCCGGGATGTCGAACAGCGGCCGGAACGCCTCCAACGCCACCGGGACGGCGTCCGGGTGAGCCAGGTTGTCGCCGGTGTTGATGACGAGGTCGGGGCGCAGGGCCGCCAGGGCGCTGACCCATGCCGCCTTGCGACGCTGGCCGGGCACGAGGTGCAGGTCCGTCACGTGAAGCACCCGCACCGGTCGGTGCCCACGCGGCAGCACGGGGACGCTGCGGCGCCTGAGGACGAAGGCGTTGCGCTCGATCAAGGACGCGTAGCCCAAGCCGCCGATGCCGGCAGCGGCCAGGGTGAGCCCGGTCCGGGCGAGGGCGCGCATCGGGCCATCCTTCCACGGCGCGGACGTCGAGCCGTCTCGAGTGGGCACTCGGACCGCCGTGCCCGCCAATGTGTCGTCGCCGCCTGACAGACTCTGTCCATGAGCACCACCCTGAAGCAGACCCTCCAGTCCGACCTCACCGAGGCGATCCGAGCCCGCGACGCGGTGCGCTCCGCGACCCTCCGCATGGCCCTGGCCGCGGTGACGAACGAGGAGGTCGCCGGGAAGGTCGCGCGCCAGCTGAGCGACGAGGACGTGCTCAAGGTGATCGCCAAGGAGGCCAAGAAGCGCAAGGAGGCGGTCACGGCATACACCGACGCTTCCCGGCCGGAGCTCGCCGACAAGGAGGAGGCGGAGCTCGCGGTGCTCGAGGGCTACCTGCCCGAGCAGCTGTCCGACGAGGAGCTGGAGGCGCTGGTCGCCCAGGCCGTCAAGGACTCAGGAGCAACTGGTATGCCGCAGATGGGCTTGGTCATGAAGTCGGTCCAGCCGCTCGTGGCCGGGCGCGCAGACGGCGGGCGCGTGGCTGGGCTGGTCCGCAAAGCCCTCGCCGGCTGACGTCGTCGCTCAACCCTCCCGCCCGGGGCTGACGGGGGGCCCGAGGGTCAGGGAGGAGGGGGCGTGGCCTGACCCGGTGGTGTCGCCGTCGGGGTCGGCTGTTGCGGGACGAGCGGTTGGGGGGCGGGCTGGGGTTGAGCCGGCGGTTGCGGGACGAGCGGTTGCTGGGCCGGCTGCAACGGCTGCCGCTGTGGTTGTTGCTGCGGTGATGGCTGCTGCGACTGTTGCTGCGGGGCTCCCGGGCCGGCCGAGATGAGGAGGGTCACCACGGAGCCCGGGTTGGCCTTGCCGTCCGGGTCGGTGCCGGCCACGACGCCGGGGCGATACGTCGAGTAGACGCGGCGACCGACGGTCGCGGTGAAGCCCTGTTGCTGCAGGTTGGCGGTGGCGTCTGCCACCGTCTGCCCGATGACGTTGCTGATGGCGACCATCTCACCGTTGAGGACCTTGTCGCTCGGCGCAGGGAAGGGGACCACCGGCGCATTGGCCAGCAGGCGGTCCATGATTCCCTTCCAGGTCGGCGCCGCGATGCTCGAACCGTGCACCACGGGATAGAACTGGTCGGCCAGCCTGACGTTGTCGAGGGTCTGCTCGTTGCGTGGGTCGTTGGGCGTCCCGACCCAGACGGCCGTCGACAGCTGCGGCGTGTAGCCCGCGAACCAGGTCTCGTTGTTGCGGTCCGACGTGCCGGTCTTGCCCGCCGCGGGACGGCCGTTGGCCAACGCACTCGTCGACGCCGTGCCGCCGGAGGTCAGCACGCTCGACATGATGGCCGCAACCCCGTGCGCGACGTCGGGGTCGACCACCTGCTTGCAGTTGCCCTGGCCAGGCGCCGGCACGGCCAGGGGCTTCTGGTCGGGACCGAGGATGGCGCTGACCGGAACCGGGGTGCAGTGGACGCCGTTGTTCCCCAGGCTGCCGTAGGCGCTGGCGACCGTCATGGGGGAGACGCTGTCGGTGCCGAGGGTGATCGCGGACGGAAGGGGCTTCATCGGCTCGCCGTTGGCCCGCAGCAGACCCATCCGGGTCTCGGTGTCGCGGACGTTGCAGGCACCGAGCTGGGACACCAGCTGCACGAACGCGGTGTTGACGGACCTGGCGGTGGCGTCGATGAGCGAGATCGGCCCCTCCTTGATGTAGCTGTCGTTCTTGACCTTCCAGGTCTGGCCCGCGAGGCCGCACTGCGTGGAGTCGCCCGGGAACTCCACCTTGGTGTAGCTCGCCTGCAGATCCGGTCCACCAGCCTTGGCGTTCACCGTCGAGCCGATCAGCATGCCGCGTTCCAGGGCGGTGACGAGGGCGAACGCCTTCTCGGTCGAGCCGAACTGAAAACCCAGGGAGCCGCCGTACCTGGTGTCCACCGCCCAGTTGATGCTCGTCTCGCCCGGCGCTTCCTTGGCGTTGCTGTTGTATCTCGTGTTCTGGGCCATCGCGCGGACCGCGCCCGTCGTGGGATCGATGGCGACGGCGGCCGCGCCGATGTTGAGGTTGTTGCCGGCCGGCACCCTGGACTGGATCTCCTCGCGCGCGGCCTTTGCAGCGTTCATGTCGAGCGTGGTCATGATGGTCAGGCCGCCGCCGTAGATCTTCTTCTTGCGCTCCTCCTGTGTCGCGCCGAGGGCCGCGTTCAGGGACGGGTCGGTGAGGAGGTAGCGCAGGGTGTAGTCGCAGAAGTAGGCGTCGTCGGTAGCGCTGGCGCACGAGCTGACGGCGGGCGTGATCTTGAGCATCTGCGCCAGGGGAACTGCCTTGGCGGCGGTGTAGTCCGCTTCCGGGATGACGCCCAGCTCGAGCATCCGGTCGAGGACCACGTTGCGCCGCGCCAGCGCCTTGTCGGGGCGGTTCACCGGGTCGGTGGTGCTGGGGTTCTGCGCGAGCCCGGCGATGAGCGCGGCCTCGGGGAGCGTGAGGTCCTTGGAGCTCTTGTTGAAGTAGTGCTTCGACGCCGCCTCGACGCCGTAGGCCTGGTCGCCGTAGTAGACGAGGTTGAAGTAGCCCTGGAGGATCTGGTCCTTCGTCAGGTCCTTCTCGAGCTGGATGGAGTACTTCAGCTCCTGCAGCTTGCGGGTCAGGCCCGCGAGGCCGGACCGGGTGACCGCAGCCTCAGCAGCCGCCTTGTCACCCGCCTTCAGCGCCGTGTCCTGCAGCATGAGCTTGACGTACTGCTGGGTCAGGGTGGACCCACCCTGGACCGTCGTACCGGCCGCGTTCGACGCCAGCGCCCGCACGACACCGCGGACGTCGACGCCGCCGTGCTCGTAGAAACGGCTGTCCTCGATGGCCACCTGCGCCTTGCGCATGATCGGCGCGACGTTGGCGAGGGGCACGATGATGCGGTTCTCCTCGTAGGGCGTGGCGAGCAGCTCGCCGCCGGCGGCCAGGATCCGCGACTGCTGCGACAGGGGGGACGAGGTGAACTCGCTCGGGAGGGAGTCGAAGACGTCGACCCCGGAACGTGCCGCAGCGCCTGCGGCGCCGACAGCGGGCATGACCAGACCGGAGGTGAGCAGGCCCATCACGACAGCAGCGGCCAGGAAGGCACCGAGCAGACTGATGATGCTCGCGATGTTCGTCGTGCGTCCGGCAGGCATGCGGCCAGGGTAACGCGGGGTTACTGAACGGCCCCTGAAGCCTCACGGTGACACGTCGAGAGTCCACGCAATCGAGACCAACCCGTCATCTTGACCCCGGCTGGAGGGACATCCGTCGGCGTCCTGCAGGGAGGAACACGTCACCCAGCAGGGTGAGGAAGTAGTCACCTCGGGCGTCGCTGACCACCCGCTTGGGGCATGGTCACGCATCGCGTTCCTTCCTAAGGTCGTCGATGGGGACAATTCTCTCGACGGCTGCGACGGGTGCAGGCACGCGAGGGCTCAGGACGCAGGGGAGCAGGAGACCGATCGTGAGCATCACGACTACGAACACCGGCGACACGACCAAGGCCGAGCCGGCGGGGCTGCGCATCGACTGGGCTCCCCTGGGGAGCTGCGTGCGCACCGACCCGGACGCTCTCTTCGTCCGCGGCGCTGCCCAGCAGGGCGCCAAGGCGATCTGCCAGCGCTGCCCGGTCATCGCCGAGTGCCTCGCTGACGCCCTGGACAACCGCACCGAGTTCGGCATCTGGGGCGGGATGACGGAGCGGGAGCGCCGGGCGATGCTCCGCCGCCACCCGAAGGTCGGCTCGTGGTGGAGCCTCTTCCAGGAGGCGAGGATCTCGGAGCCCAGCGTCTCCTGAACCGCCCGTCCGACGACCCTGCCCGTCCCCACGACTGGCGGCGTCGACCCCACGACTGGCCCGTCCGCGCAACTGGCCCGTCCCCACGACTGGCGGCGTCGACACGACTGGCGGCGTCGACACGACTGGTGGCGCGTCCGATGACTGGGGCCGCGGGTCGTCACCGAGCGGCGAGCGACGCCCCGACCTCACGCAGGCCCTCGATGTCGTGGACGTCCTCGGCCAGCGCAGGCACCTCGACCACGGCCGTCCCCGGATGACCTGCGGTGAACCGCCCGGCGAGGTTGCGCTGGCGGTCCGCCGTCTCGGCCAGGTAGGCGTGCAGCTGCAACAGCCCCGACGTCAGCGCATCACCCTCCTCCGCCCTCTGCTCCGCCGCCGCCCGAGCTTGTGCCGCGCTCAGGCCACGGGCCGAGACCTGCTGGACGCGGTTGATGACCAGCCCGCTGAGCGGCATACCGTCCTGCTCCAGGCGGTCGACGAAGAAGGACGCCTCGCGCAGCGCGTCGCGCTCCGGCGCGGCGACGACGACGAAGGCCGTGCTGTCCTGCTTGAGCAGCGCGTAGGTGTGGTCGGCCCGCTCCCGGAACCCGCCGAACATCGTGTCGAGCGCGCTGACGAAGGTCTGCACGTCGCGCAGCAGCTCGCCGCCCAGGACCCTTGACAACGTCGTCGTCACGAGGTTGACGCCGGCGCTGAAGACCTTGAGGTAGGCGCGACTGCCGGCCCTGGCGGGGGCCGTGAGCAGCCGGATGAACCGCCCGTCGAGGAAGGAGCCGAGCCGCTGCGGCGCGTCGAGGAAGTCGAGCGCCGACCGCGACGGTGGGGTGTCGACGACGATGAGATCCCACGTGGGGCCGGCGCCGTTCCGGGCGTCGTGGTGCAGCTGGCCGAGCTTCTCCATCGCCATGTACTCCTGCGTGCCGGCGAAGGAGCTCGACACCGCCTGGTAAAAGGGGTTGGCGAGGATCTGCTCGGCCTTCTCCGGCGTCGAGTGGGCCAGGACGACGTCGTCGAACGTCCGCTTCATGTCGAGCATCATCGCGTCGAGCGACCCGCCCTCGGACTTGTCGAAGCCGTCAACCGGCCGGGGGGTGTTGTCCAGCTCGGTGAGGCCGAGCGACTGGGCGAGGCGCCGGGCCGGGTCGATGGTCAGGACGACGACGTGCCGGCCCTGCTCCGCCGCGCGCAGCCCGAGGGCGGCAGCGGTCGTCGTCTTGCCGACGCCTCCGGCGCCGCAGCAGACGATGATCCGGGTATGCCGATCGGCCAGGAGTGCGTCGACGTCCAGCCGAGGTGCCCTCGTGCGGGCGACCCGGGCGGCGCTCACGGGATCATCCCCTGCTCGGCGAGCATCTCGGCCAGCTCGCGGATGGCGCCGGCGTCGACCCCTTCGGGCAGCGCGGGAAGCCGGAAGGTGGGCCGGCCGAGAGCGTCGATGATCTTGAGCTGGGCCACCTCGAGCGCCACGCGCATCGCGTGGTCGCGGGCCTCGTCCTCGAGTCCGTCCAGCACTGCCTCGGTGGCCCGCAGACCCACCGCCTCGAGACCCAAGGTGACGGCGTCGCGGTCGATCCGCCCCTTGGCCGCCGCAGCGAGCTGCCTGGCCGGCAGCAGCGGCTCACGCACCTGGTTGATGACCACGCCGCCGATGCGGAAGCTCGCCGCCTCGAGGTCGGCGATCGCGTCGACGGTCTCCTGGACCGGCATGTCCTCGAGGAGCGTGACCACGTGGACGACGGTCTGGGGTGCGGTGAGCATCGTCGTGATCGAGTCGGCCTGCGCCCGGATCGGTCCCACCTTCGCGAGGCCGGACACTTCCGAGTTCACCGACAGGAAGCGCACGACCCGGCCGGTGGGCGGGGCGTCGAGGACGATCGCGTCGTAGGCGGGCCGGCTCCTCGCGTTGCGTCGCGGCTTGCCGTCCTGGCCCCGGCGGTTCGCCTCGAAGACCTTGCCGATGAGCAGGACGTCCCGGACCCCGGGCGCGATGGTGGTGGCGAAGTCGATGGCGCCGAACTTCTCCAGCACACCCCCGGCGCGGCCGAGCTTGTAGAACATCTGGAGGTACTCCAGCAGTGCCGGCTTGGCGTCGACCGACAGGCCGACGACCTCCCCTCCGCCCGGCGCGTTGGCCACCCTGGCCTCGGTGGCGGCGAGCGGGGCGACGTCGAAGGTCTGGCTGATGCCCTGGCGGCCCTCGACCTCGACGAGCAGCACCCGGTTGCCGCCGCCGGCCAGGCCCAGGGCGAGAGCGGCCGCGACGGTCGTCTTCCCCGTGCCCCCCTTGCCCGTGACGATGTGCAGCCGCACGCCCTCCCACCCCGACGTCCTGCGAGCGCTGTCCGGCATGTGCCGACCCTAGCGCCGAGCCGAGGCGAGCCCGGCGTCAGTGCCGGGCGAGGGTGGCCACGACGTCGAGAACGGTCCGGAAGGCCGGGTGCCGTGGGTTGATGAGCTCGAAGTGCCCAGCACCCGGTATGCCGTGCAGCCGCACCTCCGCGTGCTGCTCGGCGGAGCTGCTGACCTTGCTGCGGTAGGACTCGGAGACGACGTGGGGCACGGTGCGGTCATCGGCACTGTCGGCACGTGCAGGGCTGGGTCCGCGTCGGCCCAGGAGCCCGTCACCCCATCCGTCCAGGGACCGCCCAGGAATGCCTGGGGGGCGCCGCCGCCGAGGTCCATCTCGGCCGAGAGTGCCAGGTCGACGCAGCCGGCGAGGCTGACTGCTCCGGCCAGGCCGTGCGCCCAGGGCTGGGCCGCGGCGAGGGCGACGAGATGACCACCCGCGGAGTGGCCGACGAGGAGGCACCGGTCGGGCAACGTCGGGTCCGCCCGGATAGCGCGGATGGCTGCCGAGACGTCCTGGAACGTCCCCGGCCAGCCGCCACCCGGCATACCGGTGCGGCGGTACTCCACCACGGCCACGTGGTAGCCCGCGTCGGCGAAGCCCTGGGCCTGGGGAGCCGCGTGCTCGCGGTCCCACTCCGCCCGCCAGAACCCGCCGTGGACGACGACGACCGTCGCCCCTGACTCCGGGGCGCTGGGGAGGCGGACGTCGTAGACCTGCGCCGGGTCCTGCCCGTAGGCGGTCGTCCTGTCCGGCGGCGGGGTCGAGGCGGTGGGTATGCCGCTGGGGGCCGGCGACGAGGTCATGCGCCGATTCTCGCAGCGCTAGAGTCAGCGGCATGACGAAGTGGGAGTACGCGACCGTGCCGCTCATCGTGCACGTGACCAAGCAGATCCTCGACCAGTGGGGCGAGGACGGCTGGGAGCTCGTCCAGGTGCTCAGCGGCGCCGACGGCGGCAACCTCGTCGCCTACCTCAAGCGAGAGAAGGCCTGACATGAGTGCTGTCGAAGACCGCCTGAAGGACCTCGGGCTCGACCTGCCCGACGTCGTCCCGCCCCTGGCGGCATACGTCCCGGCGCTGCGCCAGGGCGACCTCGTCTTCACCTCGGGGCAGCTGCCCATGGTGTCGGGTGACCTGGTGCAGGCGGGCAAGGTCGGCGACGGTCACGGGCTGATCCCGGCATCCGACGCCAAGGCGCTCGCCGAAACCTGCGCCCTCAACGCCATCGCCGCCATCAAGAGCGTCATCGGTGACCTCGACCAGGTGACCCGCGTGGTCAAGGTCGTCGGCTTCGTCGCGTCGGACCCGACCTTCACCGGACAGCCGGGCGTCGTCAACGGGGCGAGCGAGCTGCTCCACAAGGCCTTCGGCGACGCGGGCGTGCACGCGCGCTCCGCCGTCGGCGTCGCGGTCCTGCCCCTCGACTCTCCCGTCGAGGTCGAGATCATCGTCGCCGTCCGAGACTGACCTTGCCCCGCCGCGAGTTCCCCGTCGGGGTGCTGGGCCGGCGTGCGCGGGCCTGGCTCTCCGGTGAGGTGGCCGAGGTGGCCCGGCCGCAGCCGGCCGCCACCGTGATGCTCGTGCGGGACGGCCGTGACGGCGTCGAGGTCTTCATGCTCCGGCGGGTGCCCTCCATGGAGTTCGCCCCCCGGATGTGGGTCTTCCCCGGTGGCCGGGTCGACCTGCGCGACGACGCGCCTGACCTGCCCTGGGCCGGTCCGGCTCCTGCCGAGTGGGCCGAGCTGCTGGGCTGTGCCGAGGGGATGGCGCGGGCGCTCGTGGGCGCGGCCGTCCGCGAGGTCTTCGAGGAGTGCGGCGTGCTCCTTGCCGGTCCGTCTGCCGACTCCGTCGTCGTAGACCTGCGTTCACCGGAGTGGGACGGTGAGCGGGCCGCGCTCCTGGACCGACGGCAGTCGCTCTCGGAGATGCTCGTCCGGCGAGGGCTGGTCCTGCGGTCCGACCTCCTCGCGGTCCGCGCACACTGGCTCACGCCGCCGTTCGAGCCGAAACGCTATGACACGTGGTTCTTCGCTGCCCTGCTGCCGCCCGGACAGGTCCCCGATGACGACACGACCGAGGCCGACCAGGCCGACTGGACCGTCCCGGCCGCCCTGCTCGAGGCCCATCGCGGTGGAGCGGCGCTGATGCTCCCGCCGACAATCGTCTGCGTCGAGGACGTCGCAGCTGCCCCGACGGCCGCCTCGTTCGTCACCTCGAGGTCGGTCCCCGAGGCGATCACGCCCGGCGTGGTCCAGCGGGACGGCGACGTGCTCATGAGCGTCGACCTGCCCTGACCGCCTCGGGATAGGGTCGCCGCGTGATCAGAGACTTCCCGACGGGCAGCTCGCCGGCCTTGCGCGCTCGAGTCGACGCCCACGCGAAGTCCGGCAAGCGGGACCTTCAGCGGCTGCGGCCGGCCTCCATCGTCATGATCGTCCGGGACGGCGCGGAGGGGCTCGAGCTTTTCATGCTCAAGCAGGTCGGCATGATGGACCAGTCGCCCGCCACGGTGCTGCTGCCCGGAGGCGGGGTCGACGGCCGGGACGGTGACGACGCCCTCCCATGGGCGGGCCCGGACGCCTTCGAGTGGGGGATCCGGCTGGGCACCGACAAGAGCGGGGCCCGGGTGCTCGTCGTCGCAGCGGTGCGGGAGGTCTTCGAGGAGTGCGGCTTCCTGCTCGCGAGCAAGGAGGAGGACGGGCCCCTCGTCGACGTCGCCGGGGAGATGTGGCGGGCCGCCAGGGAGGGCCTCATCGGTCGGGAGCTCTCGCTCGCCGAGCTCCTCATCGGACACGACCTCGTGCTGCGCTCCGACCTGCTCCGGGCCCATGCGCACTGGGTGACGCCCGACTTCGAGCCGAAGCGCTACGACATGCGGGTCTTCGTCGCCAGGATGCCCGAGAGCCAGGCAGCTGTCGTCACGAGGCGTGACCCTCTCACCGCCGGATGGTTCACACCGGCCTCCATCATCGCGGCCCACCAGGCCGGGGAGGTCGTGCTCACGCCGACCGCCCTGGTCTGCATCGAGGACGCCGGCCGGTTCGCCTCGGCTGACGAGCTCTTCGACCACACCCCGGTCATCCGGGCGATCGAGCCGACCCTCGTCGCGGCCGAGGACGGCAGCATCGTCCTGCGGGTCGACACCGACGGGCGCCCTGAGGAGCCCGACCAACGCGGCGAGGAGGCCCACCAACGCCGTGAGGAGCCCGACGGGGCGGCCGAGAAGTCATGACCCCCGGGACGCCGACTGTGTGGGCCTCCGGCCCGGTGACCGAACGGACCCGCTGCGTGCTCGCGCCGAACCCCGGGCCGATGACCCTCGACGGCACGAACACCTGGGTCCTGCTCGAGCCCGGTGCGCAGGAGGCCGTGGTCGTCGACCCGGGACCGCTCGACGAACCACACCTGCAGGCGGTGCTGGCGACCGTCGAGCGGCTGGGGGCCCAGGTCGTCCTGACGCTCATCACCCATGGCCACGCCGACCACGCGGAGTCGGCCGACCGGTTCCGTGAGCTGACCCACGCTCCGGTGCGCCGGCTCGGCCCGGGTCACGACGACCTCAGCGAGGGGCAGCTCCTCACCGTTGGCGGGCTCGAGATCACGGTGGTCGCCACCCCCGGTCACACGAGCGACTCGCTCTCCTTCCTCCTGCCCGCGGAGAACGCCCTGCTCACCGGCGACACGATCCTCGGCCGGGGCACCACGGTGGTCGCCTGGCCGGACGGTGAGCTGGCGGCATACCTGGAGTCCCTGGAGCACATCGAGGGCCTCACCGGCTCCGGAGAGGTGCTGCGCATCCTCCCCGGCCACGGCCCGCAGCTGCCGGAGGCGGCAGCCGTCGTGCGCTCCTACCGCCAGCACCGCGCCGAGCGTCTCGAGCAGGTGCGCGAGGCGGTGGCAGGCGGGGCCGGCGACGCGTGGAGCGTGGTGGAGCGGGTCTATGCCGACGTGCCGCGCGAGGTCTGGCCGGCCGCCGAGCTCAGCGTCCGGGCCCAGCTGGACTACCTCAGGCTCCACCCGTCCGACGACTGAGCCCCCCGTTGGGGATCGGCGCGGTCGCGACGTATCGTCGGGAGGTGGTCGAAACCTCCCGCCATCCCGAACCCGCCACCATCGCCCAGCTGCGCGCCAGCGGTCATCGCTCGCGCACCGTGAAGGCCGAGATCCGAGAGAACCTCGTCCGGGCCCTCCGGTCCGGCGAGAACCCCTTCCCCGGCATCGTCGGCTTCGACGGGACCGTCCTGCCCGACGTCCAGCGGGCGCTGCTCGCGGGGCACGACTTCGTCCTGCTCGGCGAGCGCGGGCAGGGCAAGACCCGGCTGATGCGCACCGTCGTCGGCCTGCTCGACGAGTGGTCCCCGGTCGTCGCGGGGTGCGAGATCCACGACGACCCCTTGGCGCCGATCTGCTCCCGTTGCCGCTCGCTCGTGGCGTCCGACGGCGACGACACGGCCATCGAGTGGCGCCACCGCGACAACCGCTACACCGAGAAGCTGGCCACCCCAGACACGAGCGTCGGCGACCTCGTCGGCGACGTCGACCCGACCAAGGTCGCTGAGGGACGCACCCTCGGTGACCCGGAGACGATCCACTACGGCCTGCTCCCGCGGGCCAACCGCGGCGTGTTCGCCCTCAACGAGCTGCCGGACCTCGCCGAGCGCATCCAGGTGGCCCTCTTCAACGTCCTTGAGGAGCGCGACATCCAGGTGCGGGGGTATGCCGTGCGGCTGCCGCTCGACGTGCTGGTCCTGGCCTCCGCCAACCCGGAGGACTACACGAACCGGGGGCGCATCATCACCCCGCTCAAGGACCGGTTCGGCGCGGAGGTCCGCACGCACTACCTCGACGACGTCGACGAGGAGGTCACGCTCGTCAAGCAGGAGGCCGGGCTCGTCGCCGCGGTGCCGGACCACCTCCTGGAGATCATCGCCCGCCTCGTCATGGAGCTGCGCACGTCGTCCTCCATCGACCAGCGCTCAGGCGTGTCAGCGCGGTTCGCCATCGCCGCAGCCGAGGGGACAGCGGCCAGTGCCCTGCGCCGGGCAGCGCTGACGGGCGAGGAGGACGCCGTGGCCCGGATCGGTGACCTGGCCGACGTGCTCCCAACACTGCGCGGCAAGGTGGAGTTCGAGATGGGCGAGGAGGGGCGCGAGCTCGAGGTCATCGGGCACCTGCTCCGACTCGCGACGGCGGCGACGTTCCGCGACCGAGTGGCCGGCAGCGACCTCAGTGGGTTCACGACGCACTTCGAGGATGGCTCGACCGTCGAGACCGGCGACCTCGTGCCCGCACTGACCCTCTTGGAGCAGCTCGGCACGACGCCGGGACTGGCCGCCGTGCTCGAGCGGGTCGGCATCGACGAGGAGTCCGTTTCGCCCGGGCAGGTGGCTGCCGCAGTCGAGTTCGTCCTGGAGGGGCTGCACCTGACTCGGCGGCTGTCCAAGGTCCAGGCCGACGGCCAGACGATCTACGGGAGCTGACTGATGGCGTCGCGCGAGCATCGAGCCGGTCGCTACCGGTACGGGTCGTGGGACGGGGGGGCGGACCCGCTGGCCCCGCCCTTCGACGTGCGCGCCGCGATGGACGAGATCGGCCGCGACGTGCTCGGCGGGTCGAGCCTGTCGGAGGCGCTCGAGCGGCTCATGCGCCGGGGACTCGGTGACCGCTCCGGCCTGGATGCGTTGCGGCGCGAGATCGCCCGGCGCCGTCGCGAGGTGGAGCGCCGCGGCGACCTGGCCGGCACGATGAGCAAGGTCCGCGAGGAGCTCGACCGGGCACTCTCCGCGGAGCGCGGCTTCCTCGCCGGCCGAGAGGGTGACGAGGCCAGGCTCGCCGAGATGACGCTCGACGCCCTGCCGGCCGACACGGCCGGCGCGGTCCGTGACCTGTCGGACTACCGGTGGCGCAACGCCGAGGGGCAGGAGCACTACGCCAACGTCCTGAAGATGCTCCGCGAGGAGGTCCTCGACGCCCAGTTCGCCGGGATGAAGCAGGCCCTGAGCGGACAGGACCCGGCCGCGATGGGGGCCGTGCGCGAGATGCTCGCCGACCTCAACGCCTTGCTGGCAGCGCACGCTCGCGGCGAGGACACAACCGACCTGTTCGAGCAGTTCATGGAGAGGCACGGGAACTTCTTCCCCGACCGGCCGGGGGACGTCGACGAGCTCATCGACTCGCTGGCCCGCCGCCAGGCCGCCGCCCAGCGGATGCTCGACTCCCTGTCGCCGGAGCAGCGCGACGAGCTGGCTTCGCTGATGGCCCAGGCGATGCAGGACGCGGGTCTCGAGAGCCAGATGGGCCAGCTCGGCGACAACCTGCGGGCGCTGCGGCCGGGGATGTTCCGCGGTCGGCAGCGGGCTGACATCGACGGGTCGCGGCCGTTGGGCTTTTCCGACGCGGTCGGCGCCGTGGCCGATCTCGCCGACCTCGAAGCGCTGGAACAGCAGCTGGGACAAGGCTATCCGGGTGCCTCGTTGGACGACGTCGACGTCGAGGCGCTCGAGCGGCAGCTGCCTGCCCAGTCGGTGCGCGACCTCGCCGCCCTGCGTGACCTCACCGCCGAGCTCGAGCGCCAGGGCTACGTCCAGCCCGGACGCGACGGTCTGGCGCTCACCCCGAAGGCGCTGCGCCGGCTCGGGGAGACGGCCCTGCGCCGGATCTTCCAGCACCTCGACGCCGAGGCGGTCGGCAGCCACCAGGACCCCGCCTCGGGCGGAGCCGACGAGCGCACGGGCGCCTACCTGCCGTGGCAGTTCGGCGACGAGCGGCCGATCGACGCGGTCCGGACCGTCCAGAACGCCGTGTTGCGCCGAGCCGGGGGTGCGGCACCGAGCCTGCCCTCGGAGCCGGCCGCACGGCATACCGGGACTGCTCGGCGCGCGGCGGTCAAGCTCGACGTCGAGGACTTCGCGGTCGCCGAGACGTCGCGGCGGACTGGCGCCGCCGTCGCGCTCTGCGTCGACCTGTCGTTCTCGATGATCCAGGAGGACCGCTGGGGCCCGATGAAGCAGACGGCGCTCGCGCTTGCGCACCTCGTCTCCACCCGGTTCCGGCAGGATGCGCTGCAGATCATCGGGTTCGACCGGCTCGCGCGTCCGCTGACGGCGATGCAGCTCGCCGAGGTGGAGCCGGAGTGGATCCAGGGGACCAACCTGCACCACGCGCTGCTCCTCGCCGGGCGCCACCTGAGACGGCACCCGGACGCCGAACCGGTGGTGCTCATCGTCACCGACGGTGAGCCGACGGCCCACCTCGAGCAGGACGGGAGCCCGACGTTCCAGTGGCCGACGACGCCGGCCACGGTGCGCGCGACGGTGGGCGAGGTCGACGCGATGACCCGGTACGGCGCCGCCCTCAACTTCTTCCTCCTCGGCGACGATCCGGGGCTGGCCCGGTTCGTCGACTCGGTCGCGCGGCGCAATGGCGGTCGGGTCTTCACCCCCGAGCTCGGTCAGCTGGGCGAGTTCGTCGTCGCCGACTACCTGCGGGCCCGTCGGGGCCGACGCCGCTCCGCCTGAGCCGGACCCCTTGTGGCCCGAGCCGGGCACCTCGCCGCCCGCTCAGGTATCACCGAACCACCCCTTCGCGACCGAGATGGGCGATTTTGTGATCCCGGAGGAGGGGTGGGAGGCCTGTCGGGGCGAGTTCGGGGTCCGTCAGCGGGCGCGGCGCTTGAGGCGGTCGACGTCGAGGATGAGGACGGCGCGGGCCTCGAGCTTGAGCCAGCCGCGCGTCGCGAAGTCGGCGAGCGCCTTGTTGACCGTCTCGCGGGAGGCACCCACGAGCTGGGCCAGCTCCTCCTGGGTGAGGTCGTGGCTGACCATGACGCCGTCCTCCGCCGGGCGGCCGAACCGCTCGGCGAGGTCGAGCAGGGCCTTGGCGACCCGGCCGGGGACATCCGTGAAGACGAGGTCGGCGAGGTGCTCGTTGGTCCGGCGCAGGCGCTGAGCCAGGGCTCCGAGGAGCGCCTTGGAAACCTCCGGGCGCCCGGAGAGCAGTCCCGTCAGGGAGTCGTTGCGCAGGCCCATGAGCTGAGTCTCTGCCACCGCGGTGGCCGTCATCGTGCGAGGCCCGGGGTCGAAGAGGCTCAGCTCACCGAACATCTCACCCGGTCCCAGGATGGCGACGAGATTCTCGCGGCCGTCGGCGCTGGTCCGGCCGAGCTTGATCTTGCCCTCACCGATGACGTAGAGGCTGTCGCCCGGGTCGCCCTCGCGGAAGAGGACGTCGCCGCGTTCCATCCGGGTCGTGCCCATCTGCGAGAGCAGCGCCTGGCCGGCCTCGTCATCGAGCGCGGAAAACAGCGGCGCCCGTCGCACAACGTCGTGGTCCACGCCGCTCAGTGTGCCACGGCCGGTTCTGGAGCCGCGGACCGGCCACGTACGCTGAGGGGGTGTCTGTCGCCCCGACCACCGAGTCGCCTGTTGCGCTGACCCGTCGGGCCCGGAAGATGTACCGCCACCTCCACGAGCGCTACCCCTACGCCCACTGCGAGCTGGACTTCGCCACCCCCCTCGAGCTGCTCGTGGCGACGATCCTGTCGGCGCAGACGACCGACGCGCGGGTCAACCTCGTCACGCCCACGCTCTTCGCGAGATACCGCACCGCGGCCGACTACGCAGCGGCCGACCGAAGCGAGATGGAGACGATCATCCAGTCGACGGGGTTCTTCCGGGCGAAGACGCACTCCCTGATCAGCCTCGGAGCCGCTCTCGTCGAACGCTTCGGCGGCGAGGTGCCGGGCCGCCTGTCGGACCTCGTGACGTTACCGGGGGTCGGCCGCAAGACGGCGAACGTCGTCCTCGGCGACGCCTTCGGGATCCCCGGGATCACCGTCGACACCCACGTCGGCCGGCTCGTGCGCCGGTTCGGGTGGACGGCTGAGGAGGACCCGGTCAAGGCTGAGCACGCGGTGGGGGCCCTCATCCCGAAGAAGGACTGGACGATGCTCAGCCACGTCCTGATCTTCCACGGCCGGCGCACCTGCCACGCCAAGAAGCCCGCGTGCGGCGCCTGCCCGGTCGCCCGGCTGTGCCCCAGCTATGGCATCGGTGAGACCGATGCTCAGAAGGCGGCGAAGCTGCTCAAGTACGAGCTGGCCCCCGGCGCTCAGCTCCCTCAATGACCGGTATGCCGTCCCGCGCCGGACCGGGGGAGACGCTGAGCCCTCGGGCCACCCCCGGCGGTTCGGCGCACCCCGCATGGCTCGACACCTTGATGAAGACCGCCGCCGAGACGGACCCGTCCTGGTTCAGCAGGTTCCTGCCACCGGACGAGGGCGGTCGTGAGTCGGCCGTGCTCCTGCTCTTCGGCCCGGACCCCACCGGCGCCGACTCGGTGCTCCTCATCGAGCGCAGCCACGACATGCGCAGCCACCCCGGCCAGGTCGCCCTACCGGGCGGAGCCGCTGACCCGGGAGACGGGGACGTCGTGGCCACCGCCCTGCGCGAGGCCAGCGAGGAGGTCAACCTCGACCCAGCGGGCGTCGAGATCCTCGGGACCCTTCCACCGCTGTTCCTCCCGCCGAGCGGGTTCGTCGTGACGACCGTCGTCGGGTGGTGGCGCGAGCCGTCGCCGATCTCGGTCGGGGACCCGGCCGAGGTCGCCCAGGTCCTCCTCGTCCCGGTTGACTTCCTCGTCGACCCGGCCACCCGGCATACGGTCATCCACCCGTCGGGATATCGCGGACCGGCCTTCGCGCTCGGTGACGACCTCCTGCTGTGGGGGTTCACGGGCGGTGTGGTCACCAAGGCGCTCGAGCTGGCGGCCCTGGACCGGCCATGGGACGCCGCCGTGACCAGGCCGCTGCCGGACCGGTTGAAGCGGGACCGCCGATGACCGGCAGCCTCCTGCTGGACATCATTCTGGTCCTCGTGCTGGTGAGCTATGCCGTGACCGGCTACCGACAGGGACTCGTCGTCAGCGCCTTGTCGCTGCTCGGGTTCCTCGGCGGTGGCGCGCTGGGGATGTGGATCCTGCCCTCGCTGCTCCACAACTCGCAGTGGGTGAGCGACCGCGAGGTCGTCCGCATCGTCTTCCTCGTCCTGGGGGTCTTCCTTCTCGCCTCCCTCGGCCAGGGGATCATGGTCGCCGTCGGGAGACGTGCTCGCTCGCGGGTCCGGGCCAGACCGCTGCGGGCCATCGACTCCCTGCTCGGCTCCGTGGCAGTCGTCGCCGCGGTCTCGGTCCTCGTCTGGTTCATCGCCGGGGCCGTCCGAGGGGGCGCGCCGGCGCCGCTCGCCCGGGCGATCGGGGAGTCGCAGGTGCTCCGGACGATCGACCGGGTCGTGCCCCCTGCCACCGGGCAGCTCTTCGCCGGCTTCCGGACGATGCTCGACCGCAACGGCTTTCCCCGGGTCTTCGAGGGGCTCTCGCCGGAGCCCATCCAGCCCGTCGAACCGCCGAACGGCGGAACCGCGGCCGGCCCGGCGATCAGGGCCGTCGCCGGGTCGATCGTCAAGATCACCGGGGTGGCCCAGGCCTGCAACCGCGGCCAGGAGGGCAGCGGCTGGGTCGCCACGTCGCAGAAGGTGGTGACCAACGCCCACGTCGTCGCCGGCATGAACGAGGCAGGTCCAGGTCCAGGGCGTGGGGCGGTCCTATCGCGCGACGGTCGTCGTCTTCGACCCCAAGCGCGACCTCGCCGTCCTCCAGGTGCCGGGTCTGCAGGCGCCCGCCCTGAAGGAGGGCGGCGCCCTGAACACCGGGGACAGCGCGGTCGTGGCCGGTTTCCCCCTTGATGGGCCGTTCCGCCTCGACCCTGCCCGGGTCCGGCGTACCCTGACCGCCACGGGATCCGACATCTACGGCCAGCCCGGTGTCTCCCGGGAGATCTACTCGCTCTTCGCCCGGGTCGAGCCCGGCAACAGCGGTGGTCCACTGCTGTCCGAGAGCGGTCAGGTCGTCGGCATTGTCTTCGCGAAGTCCCTCGACGACGAGTCCACGGGGTATGCCCTCACCCTGACGGAGGCGCAGCCGGTGCTCGACGCCGCGCAGGGAGCAACCAACGGGGTCCCCACGGGAGCCTGCTCGAGCGACTGAGCCATAGGGCCCCCCAGGCGGCCCACGGCTGGGGCCCATGCTGGGCCGGGTTGGCTGAGTGCCCGGCGGGAGACAGGGTCAGCCGAGCGACCGCGCCAGCGAGGCACCCACTGCCCGCATCCCGGCGAGCACCTCGCTGCGGCCGCCAGCGGCATCGGTGTCCCAGTTGGCCAGCACGGCGAACGAGTATGCCGTGCTGCCGATGCCGGCGCTGGCGCCCGTGGTGCCGCCCGAGACGTGCCCGACGTCGGCCCGGACGCCCTGGTCGGTCCCGGTCTTGTTCCACAACGCCACCCGCGGCCGGTCGGCTGTGCGGTGGGCGAGGGGGTCGAGGTCGAAGGCACCGGCGACCATGGAGAGGTCGGTGTTGCCGGACAGCCACCCCACCACGTGGTGCGAGCCCCGGATCGCCGGGACGCCGTTCGCCATCCGGTGGACGAGCCGGGTCAGCTCATCGGCGCGGCCGGTCGAGAGGGTGGGCGGGTCGGCGACGCCGCGGCGGGACCGGACCTGGTCGAGGAGTCTGGTGTCCCTCAGACCACAACTCTCCCGGAGGATGTCGACGGACTGCAGCCCGATGTGGCGCAGGAGGACGTTCGTGGCCACGTTGTCGCTGACTGCTCCGACGAGGGTTGCCACGTCGTGCAGGGGGAGCAGGTCGGTGCGCATGACCTGCCAGACGCCGGAGTCGCGGACCGAGTCGTCGGCCCGGGACAGGAGGACGTCCGGGTCGAGGGTCCCGTCGGTGATCTGGCGAGCCGTCTCGAGGAGCAGCAGGATCTTGCCGATGCTCGCGGTACGCATGACCCGAGTCGGGTCGTGCTGCCAGACCACCGTTCCGGCGGCGTCACGCACGCACGCTGACCACTGCAACCCGTCGGAAATGGGGAGGGGCGTGACGTCGAGCGGTCGTGCATCGCTCGGACGCGCGTCCCGCATGGGCTCGACCTCAGGCATCCACGGTGTCGAGCCAGTCGACGATCGCGGCGCTGACCCGTTCTGGGGACTCCTCGGTGAGGAAGTGCCCCGCTCCCTCGATGAGCTGGTGGGCGTACGGACCGGTGACATAGCGCGCGGAGCCGTCCGTCGCGCGGGCCACGACGCATCGGTCCTCGGTGCCTTGCAGGTGCAGAACGGGTTGCTCGATCGGTCGACGGATCCGGCGGTTGAAGAGCGGGCCGTCCTGACGGAACTGGCTCCGCCCGAACCAGCGGTAGTGCTCGGCCGCGGAGTGGGCCACGAACGGCATGGCCATGGCGTTCACGTACCGCGTCGCATCGTCGGGCGAGGGGTACTCGCCGAAGGGAGAGGCCCACTCCCTCAGCAGGCTCTCGATGTAGCTGCCGTCCCGCGTCATGGCCCGCTCCGGCACGAACGGCCGTTGCATGTCGAGGAGGTAGCGGTTGGCCCGGCGCTGCTCCATCGAGCGGTAGGACGCCCGGCGCATGACCCGGGGGTGTGGCATCGAGAGGGACCCCACGGCTCGGGTGGTCCCGGGCTGGAGGCTCGGCATCGCCCAGGCAACGAAGCCTCCCAGCCCCTGACCGAGGACGATCGCGCTCTCCTCACCGAGGGAGCGGATGATCTTCGCCGCGTCGGCGGTGGAGGTGTAGGTGTCATAGCCACGCGGGGGTTTGTCGGACGCGCCATAGCCCCTCAGATCCATGGCGACCGCGCGCCATCCCGCGTCCGCGATCGCCAGCATCTGGTGGCGCCACGCGTACCAGAACTGCGGAAAGCCGTGCATGAGCAGGACAACCGGTCCCTCGCCGAGCTCGGCGACGTGGAAACGGGCGCCGTTGGCCGAGACGAACCGGTGCTCCCACGGGCCGTCAATGAGCACGGAGGCGGCATCAAGGGTCATGGGCAGCAGGCTGGCCTGTCGACTCGGGCGGACGGTGTCGGCGGGTGGGCGCGGTCGGCGGCTGGGCGCGGTCGGCGGGTGGGCGGTGCCGGTG
>JAABUP010005238.1_pt1 | contig 20021 bp, 17 predicted proteins | sample 5559201 | NCBI WGS metagenome assembly JAABUP01 (sample SAMN10711887, study PRJNA513373) | rock metagenome | isolation source: Antarctica rocks | place: Antarctica
GCTACACGTCACGCGGCTACAAGCCAGCCGGCCCGAAAACCATCGCCCGGGGTCTCAGCCGTCTCGACACCTTCCTCAAGGGCTGGGACATGGCACTTCGTTCCGCAGTTCTGTGACGCCCGTAGCCAATCGGCCGGGTTCGGGAGCGCCCGCCAACTCGCGATGTAGCTGCGGATTTCGTTGATGATGGGGGTGGGATTATACTCTTGGTCTTCCGTCGAGAGACCATCCGCATCAGGCATAACAAAGCTGACTTGACCAGACTTGTGCTGCTTCTTGCGCGACTTTGGCACCGGAGTGATCAGCTTGGAGCGACGCCGACCGGCTACCGCAGGCAGGTTTTGCGGTTGTCCTTCCTCATCGAGGGCATGATGCCGTGAGGGAGGCTCGTATGGAGAATTGAGAATTGGGCAGTCGTAAAAGCTCGCTGACATAGCGCTGCCCATCCTGCGACTTGGGATCAGTGGATCATGCCACCACCGCCCATCATCGTTGACATTTCGTTACGATTGAGTCTAGCTAAAACTTAAGGTTGAAATTACGGACTTTATATAATCGCGAGATATAACCGCGTGCCGTCACCACACGGACACGTTTGCTGCACGAAGATCCCAATTTTCTGGTCGTATGAGCGCCTAAACTCTCCGGGGTGGGAGTGGCATAGCCGTGGCCACCTGGAGGGGCGAGGTTGGTCAGGGTGTTGCCTGAGCTTTACAGCAGGCAGCCTTCTGAAACTCGGAAGTACCTACTGCGCGCAGAGCCGTGAACGTCACTCCGTTTGTGCGATGTCGGCCATGCACGATGCTACCGGCACACAGGTGCGTGCCAAGAGGCGCTTGCAGGTCAGTGTTGATGCCTAGGCGATGCCTAGGCGCAACAGTGCAGCGGTTCAAGCGTGGGATTTGGCTGCTAACTAATTGGGAATGCTGGTGCCGACGCTCAGGATTGAACTGAGGACCTGCTGATTACGAATCAGCTGCTCTACCACTGAGCTACGTCGGCCGCAGGCGCAGCATATAGCGGGGATGCCTACATGCCGCAACCAGCCGCCGCATGGGGGTGCTGACCGGCAGCCGTATGTGTTATGCAACAAACCTGCGTCCCGCAGCCACGTTTCCCGCAGTCACGTTTGGTCCCTCAATGTCCGATCTCGCCACCTATGCCCTCGCCGGCCCAGATGCCGCGATGCGGGAATGCCCGGAGTGCGGGTTGTTCCAAACAGTGCCCGCCATGCGGCCCGGCAACGTGGCGGCATGCACGCGGTGCGGCGCCCTGCTGCGCCGCCGCCACCGCGACGCCCTGGGCACGACCCTCGCGTTCAGCATCACCGGACTCGTGCTTTTCACGGTTGCGGCAACCACGCCGTTGCTTGGGCTGCGCCTGGCCGGGCAGCAGCGGAACACGACCCTGTTCTCGCTGCCGGCCGCGTTCGAGGACCAGGGCATCTGGCAGTTGGCGATCGTCGTCCTCGCCACGACGCTGGTCGCGCCGGTGCTGAAGCTTGCGCTCACGGCCGGCGTCATCATCGGGGTGCAGACCGGGACCGCGCCGTCCACCCTCGCCGCCATGGAGCGCTGGCGCAAGCGCCTCACGCCCTGGGCCATGATCGAGGTGTTCCTGCTCGGCGTGTTCGTCGCCTACACGCGCCTGGCCGCGCTGGCCGAGGTGCAGGTCGGCCTGGCGCTCTATGCGCTCGGCGGGCTGATGCTCGCGATCGTCGCGACAGACGCTTGGCTGGACGAGCACGCGCTCTGGGAGGCGATCGGGCGGCTGCGGCGCACCCCGGCTCCGATGGGCATAGGCCCGCTGATCGGCTGCGACAGTTGCGGCCGGGTGGGCCGCGCGGCGCCGGGCGCCCTCTGCCGGCGCTGCAACGCGCCGCTGCGTGTGCGCAAGCCCAACAGCATCGCGCGGACCTGGGCGCTGTTGCTCGCGGCTGCGGCGCTGTATGTTCCAGCCAACCTTTATCCCGTCATGACCGTCATCCGGTTCGGCCGCGGGCAGCCCAGCACCATCCTCGGCGGGGTGCAGGAGTTGATCGAGTATCGCATGTGGCCGTTGGCGCTGCTGGTGTTCGGCGCCAGCGTGATGGTGCCGGTGCTGAAGCTCGTCAGCCTGGCCTACCTGCTGATCGCTACCCAGCGCGGCGCGACCAAGCGCCTGAAGGACCGCACGCGGCTGTACCGCATCATCGACGCGCTCGGGCGCTGGTCGATGATCGACGTGTTCATGCTGTCCATCCTGGTGGCGCTGGTGAGGATGGGGCTGCTGGCCTCCGTCATCCCAGGCTTGGGCGGCGTGTGCTTCGCGTCGGTCGTGATCCTGACGATGCTGGCCGCGTTCAGCTTCGACCCGCGCCTGATGTGGGACGCGGCGGGCCAAACCGGATGCGACGAAGCAGAGGCTGAGGCATGAGCGACACGGCACCCCCGTCCAACCCTGGCCCGCCCGACCCCGAGAGGCTCCCCGAGCGGCCCAACGTCCGGGCTCCGGAGCCGGAGGCCAAGGTCCGGCGCAGCCGCGTCTCGCTGATCTGGCTGATCCCGCTGGTGGCCGCCGTGATCGCCGCCTGGCTCGGCTACCGCACCGTGTCGCAGCAGGGTTCCCTCGTGACCCTCAGTTTCCGCAGCGCCGACGGCCTGACCGCCGGGCAGACCAGGGTGCGCCACAAGGCGGTCGAACTCGGCCAGGTCGAGACCATCCGGCTGTCGGACGACATGTCGCACGTCATCGTCACCATCCGCATGCGTCGGGAGGCCGATCCCTACCTGACCGACATGGCGCGGTTCTGGGTGGTGCGCCCGCGCCTCAGCTCCGGCAGCCTGGCGGGGATCGAGACGCTCGTGTCCGGCAGCTACATCGAGATGGACCCCGGCGGACGCGACGGCGCGCGGCGGACGGAGTTCACCGGGCTGGAGCAGCCGCCCGGCGTCCGCACCGGCGAGCCTGGCCGCACCTTTGCCGTTAAGGCGCAGCGGATCGGCTCGCTGGGGCCAGGCGCCCCGGTGTTCTACCGCGACATCACGGTGGGCGAGGTGCTGGGCTACGACATCGGCGACGGCACCGGGCCGGTGACGGTGCAGCTTTTCATCCGCGCGCCGTACGACAACTTCGTGCGCAAGGGCACGCATTTCTGGAACGCCTCCGGCGTCTCGGTGCAGCTCAGCAGTGAGGGCGTCCACGTCGAGCTTGCGAGCATCCAGGCCCTGCTGTCCGGGGGGGTCGCGTTCGACTCGCCGAGCCGCCAGGCCCAGGCCGACGCGCCGCCTGCGGAGGCTGGGACCGAATTCCCGCTCTACAACAACTACGCCGAGGCGCAGGCCTCTGGCTACTCCAACAAGCAGGAGTTCGTCACCTACTTCGAAAGCTCGGTGCGCGGCCTTGCGCGCGGCGCGTCGGTCGAGTTCTACGGCATCCAGGTCGGCACCGTGACGGAGGTCGCCCTGGAGCTGAACCCGGCCAACGGCGACGTGCGGGTGCGGGTGCGGCTCGAAGTGCAGCCCGAGCGCATCCTGAGCGAGAGCGCCGTCGCGAAGACTGACCCCATGGACGTCGCGCGCCGCCTGGTGCGCCGCGGCATGCGGGCGCAGTTGCAGACGGCGAGCTACCTGACGGGCCAGATGGTCCTGGCGCTCGATTTCGTGCAGGACGCCGCCCCGGCGGAGCTGGCGGTGAACGGCACCGACGTGGTGCTGCCGAGCAGGAGCGGCGGCCTCAGCAACATCCTGGTCGCGGCAGAGGACATCGCGGGCAAGCTGGGCCGGCTGCCGCTCGATGAAATCGGGCAGAACCTCAACGGCGCGCTGCGGTCGGCGTCCGGCGCGATGGCCAGCGTGCAAGACCTCGTGAAGAAGACCGACGCTGGGCTCACCCCGACGCTGCGGCGCCTGCCCGAGATCACCACGGGGCTGCAGGAGGCAGTGGCGAAGGCGGGGCGGACCTTCGGGTCGATTGACGCGAGCTATGGCAGCAACTCGCAGTTCCAACGTGAGTTGGAGCGGGCCATGACCCAGGTGGGCGACACGGCGCGGTCGATCCGGCTGCTGGCGGACTTCCTCGACCGGCACCCCGAGGCATTGGTCAGGGGCCGGGCCGGCTTGGCAGCTCAGTGACGGTGCCTCGATTGCCAATGTCCCGGCGCGGGGTACTCGGCTTGGCGCTGGCGGGAGGCGTCGCCGCTTGCAGCTCGCCGGAGCCGGCGTACTACACGCTCGCCGCCGTGCCCGGCGTGGCCCGGCCCGGTGGCCCGGCCCAGGTTGAGCTGCACCGCGTCGGCCTGGCCGGCTACCTCGACCGCTCGGAGATCGTCCGGGCCAGCAGCGCCTACTCGCTTCGCCTGAACGGCTCGGAGCGATGGGGGGAGCCGTTTGGCGACCTCGTTGCGCGCATCCTGGCGGAGGACCTCAACGTGCGCCTGCCCGGTTCCAGCGTGTTCACGTCGGCCGGGTCGATCACGGCGGAGGCGGATGCGACGATAGAGATGGACGTCCAGCGCTTCGACGCCGACGCGGCGGGCCAGGCGGTGCTGCTGGCCCAGGTGGCGGTCTCGCGCGGCCAGGCGCGGGCTTCGGCCGTGACGCGCGTGTTCCGCCTGACGGCGCAGCCGGCCACCCCCAAGACAACGGACCTGGTTGCCGCCATGAGCGCCGCGCTCGGCCAGCTTGCGGACGGTATCGCAACGATGCTGCGGGCGGCAGAGCCTGCTGCCCACTCTCCCTCGACCAGGGAAAAGCGTAGGAAATCAACGAAGTGAGCCAGCCTGCCCGCTGCCGCGCGCCGCTTTCAAGCAGTCGTTGACGGCGTCGCGCAGGGAACTCGTGAAGTAGTCGGCGCCGATCCCGGATTGCGTCGTCTCGTCGGTCAGGGCGGCGTCCTCCGAGGGCCACAGGCCGACGAGGATCGGGGTTCCCTGCGGCAGCCGGCGGCGGAGCCGTTGCATCAGGTAGCGCAGGTGCGCCGGGCTGCCGCTGATGTCGAGGTAGGAGATGCAAACCATCGCGACGCCCTCCACGTCGAGCGTTTCCACCCGGTCACGGGACACCGCCTCATGGGGCGCCAGGCGTGCGCCTAGGCCATGCTTGCCGAGAAGCTGCACCAGCATCGTCGATGCCGCCTCCTCCAAGGGGCTGCGCCCGGCGACGCAGAGCACGGGCGCATCGCCGCGCCAGGCCGGCGCAAGCTCCGTGGCCGGAGGCGCTGCGCCATCCGGGACCGGGTTGTTGGGCAACAAGCGCCGCTCGGGAGCCGGGGCGAGCGGGCTGTCGTCAGGCTGCGGCGTCTTTTCGGGCGGCTGCACGTCGTCGTGGTCCGCCAGCCCGTTGACCAGGATCTTGATCGTGTCCCTCACCCGGTTGAGCTGGGCATGGTCCAGCACGCCACGCTGGCTGTCGTTGGCGGCGAGCTGCAGGCCCTTCAGCGCGACCTCGTCGTAGTAGGTCGAGAGCGACCGCCGTTTCAGCGTCCGCTCGGCCTCGTCCTGCATCTCGTCGACGTCGCCGGCCAGGATGCGCTGGTAGAAGCCCTCGGTCGGCGTGAGCGCGGGGGTGTCGCCCAGCAGCACGTCCAGGAACTCCAGCCGGTCGACGTGCCGCCCCAGCGTGACCAGGCAGAGCGTGAGCGGCGTGGAGAGGATGAGGCCGATCGGACCCCAGAGCCACGACCAGAAGATGGCCGCCACGATCACCGAGAACGCCGACAGCCCCGTGCTGTGGCCATACACCAGCGGCTCGATGATCTGCCCGGTCAGCCCCTCGGCGACGGCGAACAGCCCAAGCGTCCACAGCGGCATGGACCAGCCAGGGGCGACGGCGGCGGCCAGCGCGAACGGCAGCAGCACGGCGATGAACGAGCCGACATAGGGCACGAAGCGCAGCAGCGCCGACAGGATGCCCCAGAGCGCCGGGTTCGGCACGCCGATGAAGAACAGCCCGGCGCCGATCACGACGCCGAAGCCGGCGTTGATGCAAAGCTGGGTCAGGAAGTAGCGGCTGAGCCGCCGCCCGCCGTCGTCCATGGCAACGGTCGTCCGCTGCATGTCGGTGGAGCCGAACAGGCGGATCAGCCGGTCGCGGAGGTCCTCTTGTTGCAGCAAAGCGAAGATCGCCACCACGAAGACGATGCCGAAGGTGGCGAGCGGCGAGAGGATCGGCGACAGGTAGCGCTCGGCGAAGGTGAGCGGGTTCGTGGCGGCCTGCTGCGCATTGGGCGCCGGGGCGCGTGGCGGCGACGCGGGGGCCTGCGTCGACGTGGGCGCATCGTCTGCAGGCGGCCCGGCACGGTTGCCGATCTTGTCAGTCAGGCGCGAGAGCCGCCCGATGGTGGCCTCGCGGACGTTGTCGACTTTCTGCTCCACCGTGGCGGCGTACTGCGGCAGGCTGTTGGTGAGCTGGGCGAGTTGGGAGCCGATCACGCCGCCGAGCGCCAGGACGAGGCTGATGGCAGTGAGCACGGCCAGCAGCACCGCCGGGACCCGGCCCAGCCGGAGGCGGCGCAGCAGCGCCACCAACGGGGCGAGCACGAACGCCAGCAGCAAGGCGAGCGTGATCGGGACCAGCACCTCCTTGCCGAAATAGAGGGTGGCCACGATCAGGACGAACAGCGTCATGCCGCGGGAGGCGTCCGCCGTGGCGGCGGACGCGGCCTCGGCGTCGGGCTTTGCCGCGCTGGAGTTAGGCACGCTTGTTGAAGTCCTGGACGACCCTTGCGACGCCGTAGGCGGCCAGGCCAAGGCCCACGGCGATCCCGACCGCAGCCAGCGGATGCACGCCGAAGCGCCGCCTGGCCACCGGAGCGGCCCGCGCCGCCACAACGGGCGCCGCCTCGGCGGAAGCGCGCCCCATGAAGCGTTGCAGCAGGGCGATGATCGGCTCCCGGTACTCCGCGGCAAGCTGGACGTAGCCGAGCAGCTTCTGCATCCCGTCCCCGGCCTCGTTGGCCACGGTCTCGGCCGCAGGTCTAAGGCTGTCGGGCAGCAGACCCTGCAGTTGGTCCCTGAGTTGGCCGGCCTGCCGGTTGTGGCTGGTCGCGTCGGAGCGTTGGCGAGCGGACATCGAGCGGTTCCTTTGCGGTTGCGGGTCAACTGAGAGCGCGCCAGGGCGTTGCGCGGTTCCACCTGGGGTGCCGGGCAGCCGTCACATGACGGCAACATCGAGGATGCCGACCGTTCGACCCCACGCAACCCATTCAAAAGTTGGACTGCAATGGCCCACATGAAGCCGCCGCTGGCCGCCGCGCCCGAGGGTGCGCCGCCCAGCCATCCCCGGTCCCTGCACGACCCAGCCGTTCGAGAACACCGCCGCGCGATGCTGTCACTGCCGCACGCCGCACCGCTCGCCGCCTATGCTGCGGAGCTGCGGAAGCGTCCCGGCGTCGAGGTTCCGGACTTCGACCCGTTGGACGGCGGCGTCGGGGCGCAAATCCTGTTCCTGCTGGAGAAGCCGGGTCCGACGGCGGCCCAGGCGGCGTCGTTCGTCAGCCGGGACAACGCCAGCGCGACCGCCGAGGCGATGCACCGCTTCATGCTGCAAGCCGGGCTGCCGCGGACGGACACGGTCATCTGGAACGCGGTCCCCTGGTGGAACGGGACGATCCGCGTCACCGCGGCGGAGCGCGCGGCCGGCCTTCAAGAGCTGCGCGGCCTGCTCGCCCTGCTGCCGCGGCTGCACACGGCGGTGCTGGTCGGACGGACGGCGGCGCGGGCGCGTCCCGTCCTGGATGGGCTGCGCCTGCTGGAGAGCGCGCACCCCAGCCCGCAGGTGCGGGCGGGCTACCGGGTCCTGTGGGACGCGATCCCCGGCATCTGGCACCAGGCAGCAGAGCCACACGAGTAAAGGCGTGTCACCTCGGCTGCCGCACCTGCGCCAGCAGCGCCGGGACGAACAGCAGCGTCGTCAGCAGCGTGCAGCCCAGGCTCAACAGCAGCAGCGCGCCCATGCTGGCGGTGCCGGGGTGGCGGGACAGCGCGAGCGAGCCGAACGCCGTCGCGGTCGTCAGCGCCGAGAACAGCACCGCACGCGCCGTGGCCGAACCCAGCGGATGGTCGCGGCCAGCGCGCCAGTTCATGACGAAGTAGATGTTGAACGACACGCCCACCCCCAGCAGCAGCGGCAGCGCGATGATGTTGGCGAAGTTGAGCGGCAGCGGCAGCAGCACCGCCGCGACCACCGTCAGCATCGATGACAGCAACAACGGCGCCAGGACCAGCAAAACGTCCCCCACCCGGCGCAGCGCCACGGCCAGGATGACGGTGATCGCGATCAGCGCCCAGATCGCCGCCACGCGGAACGCCGCGACGATGGTGTCGGCGCTGGCGGTGATCGAGACCGCGGCCCCCACCGCGTCCGGCGCGACCTCGTGTACTTGGTTGACGAACTCGTGCAGGCCGTCGGGGCCCATGCTGTCGTGCTTCGGCACGATCTGCAGCCGGGCGCGGTCGTCCGGCAGCACCCAGTCGCGGGCGATGTCGGGCGGGATGTCGGCCTCGGTGGTCGGCGCGGCGGACAGGGCCACGCGCAGGCGGTCGAGCTGCATCGGCAGGAACCGGGTCAGCGCGGCGTCGGCGGCCAACAGGGTGCTGTCGGACGCCTTGGCCAAGGTCGCGAGGTCGGCGGCGATGGCGGCGAGCGTGCTGCCCGCCGGCAGCTTGTCCAGCACCCCTTGCAGCGCCGCCGCGGCCGACTGCGCCGCCTGCCGCAGCGCCGCCGCGTCGGGCCGCGGCCCCGTCGGATGCACGTCGAGCGTCGGACCCAGCAGCGTCGCGGCGTCGGCGAGCAGCGGCAGCTTTTCGGCCTGGTCCTCCGGCACGAAGCTGCTCAGCGTCAGCACGTCGGCCACCAGCGGCAGGGGGCGCAGCCGGGCGGCCAAGCTGGCGGCCTCGGCCGTCGAGCCCACGAGCGCCTCCATGGTGTACGGGTTGGTGATCGGGTCCTCCATGAGGTCATGCAGGGTGCGGACCGCCTCGGTCGTCGGGTCCTTGGTGTGCAGCGGGTCGCCGTCGAAGACGAGTTTCGGCAACGACGCCGCGCCGGCGATGGCGAGGCACACGCAGCAGAGCAGGATCGGCTTGCGGAAGCGCACGAGCGGCCGGTCGAGCCGGCGCAGCCACGCCAGGCCGACCTCCTCGGCCCCCGCGCCCGGCTTGAACACCACCAGCAGCGCGGGCAGCACCGTTATGGTGCAGGCGAACGCGATCAGCATGCCGACGCCGGCGATCAGGCCGAGCTGGGCGACGCCGATGAAGCTCGTGGGCGTGAAGGCCAGGAATCCGGCAGCGCTGGCGCAGGCCGCGACCAGCACCTGGTGCCCAGCGCGGAGGCCGGTGCGGTCGAGCGCGCCAGGGATGGTCGGGCTTTGCAGCCGCTCCTCCCGGAAGCGCGCCGTGACCTGGATGCCGAAATCGACCGCAATGCCGACGAACAGCACCGCGAAGGCGACCGAAACCAGGTTCAGCGTGCCGACCGCGAGCGCCGCGAAGCCCGTGGTCAGCAACAACCCCAGTATGAGGCTCAGCAGCACCGGCACGATCAACCGCCAGCTCCGCAGCGCCAGGAACAGCAGGGCGGCGACAAGGACCATGCTGCCCAGCAGCCCGGCGGCGGCGCCCTGGGCGACGGTCGCGAACTCCTCGTCCTCCAGTGCCACCGACCCGGTGAGGCGCACATGGGCGCGCCCGCGCTGCACGAACTCCAGCTTGGCGGCGGTGTCGCGTATCACTTGGGTGGCGGCGGCGCCGGGCTGCAATGTGCCGAAGTCGAGGCGCGGCTGCGTCAGCACGAAATGATACTGCCCGCCCATGTCCGCGACCGACCCGGCGAGCAGCCGCTCCCATGACAGCGGCTCCGGAGTGCCCGCCGCCGCCTGCGCCAGCGCGGTATGGAAGCCCTTGAGCGCGGGTTCGAACGGCTGGAGGTTCGCCTGGCCGACCTGCACGCCCTCCGCGATCAGCGACAGCGCGCCCAGCAGGCCGCGCAGGCTCGGGTCGGCGGCGAGCTGGCCCAGGAACGGCTGCGCGTCGATCGTCTGGTCCAGCAGCGCCGAAAGCTTCGCAGGCTCCAGGAACAGCATCCCGTTGCGCTCCAGGTACGGCGAGGCGTCGGGCCGGCGCACGCCCTTGAAGTGCGCCGTGTCGGGCGCGAGCGCGGCGGCGAGCGCTGCGGCGGTGGCCTCGCCCTCCTCCGGCGTCGCGCCGTCCACCACGGCGACCAGCAGGTCCTCGTTCTGCGGGAAGGCGCGTTGCAGCTCCATCCCATGCTGCCGCCAGGGCAGGCTGGCGGAGAACAGGCCGGAGGTGTCGGTCGTGACCCCCAGCCGGGCCTGCGCCAGCCAGATGCAGCCGGCCGCCAGCAGCAGCGCAGCCAGCAGCACGGCCCGGGCCTGGCGCACGCACAGCCCGATCCAGTTGGCGAGCATGCTCGGCCGGGGCCGGGTGGGAGCGAGCGGGGGGGCGGGATGCGTTGGGCTCAAGCTGGCGTCTCCAGGCTGCGGGCTGGGCGGCGCTCCAGCAGGTGCCAGGCTATCAGGGCCGGGACGCCCAGCGCCACCTCCCGCAGCCGCTTCATCAGGCCGAGCGCGATCGCGACCTCGGGCGCGAGGCCGAACAGGTGGCAGATGAGGACGAGGCCGCCCTCGGCCACGCCGATGGCGCCCGGCACCGCAAAGCCCGCGGCCCTCGACGCTTGCCCCAGGCTTTCGATGGCCATTCCCTCGGCGAACCCTATGCTATGGCCCAGCAGGTGCAATGCCAGGCAGACCTCGATGCCGCCCAGCAGCCAGGACACGCTATGATTGAAGCACGCCTGCGCCAGTGGGCCTGGCGCGCGATACAGGGCGCGGACGCTGGCGTCCAGGCCGGCGATCTCGCCGGGCGACGTCCAGCCGAAGCGCCCGGAGAGCCGCATGATCCAGCGCTCCAGCAGGCCCGTCATGCCGAACCACTGCCCCGCCACGAACGCCGCCGCCCCCAGCAGCGCAAGGGCGGCGGCGCCCAGCACGTAGCCGGGGATGCCGCTCTCGCCCACGAGGAGCGCCAGCAGGGCCAAGCCGATGAGGGTGAACAGGATTTGCGTCAGCACCTCCATGGTGATGTCCCCGACCGACCCGGCGACGGCGGAGACCAGCCGGAACCCGCGCCGGTGCAGCAGGCGCGCGGCCACGACCCCGCCCCCAAGGTGCGCCACGGGCAGCAGGGCGTTCACGCCCTCCCTGATCCAGCGGAGCGTCACGAACTCGCCGAGCGAGGGCTGCGGCGGCAGCGGCCGGGCGATGGTGCGCCAGGCAAGGGCCGAGAAGAAGATCTGCGTCCAGTGGAACAGCACGACGGCAACGATGCCCCAGCCGGCGCGGGCGAGCAGGTCCGCCACCTCGCGCACGCCATAGCTCGCCAGCAGCCAGGCCGCGAGCGCCACGCCAGCGAGGGTGCCGAGCGCCGCCCCCCACCTCATGCGCGTTCCGGTGGCACGGCGCCGCTGTCATCTGATCCCATGGGCAGCGCCTATAGCATGCGTGCCGGCGCCTGTGCCCTTCGGATCAGTGACATTGAGCGGAGGGGCCGCGCGCCTTATAACCCCTCGATACCGCCACGGCAGGACAGGGCAGCGTGAGGGACAGTACGGACATCGCCCACCAGCTTGAGGCCGCCGCAGCCGCGTGCGAGCGCGGCGGCGTGCGGTTCACCGAGCTGCGCCGGCACGTGCTAGGCCTGGTGCTGGCGGCGGACGGGCCTGTCACCGCATACGGCCTGCTGGATCAGTTGCGCAGCACGCGCTGGAACGCCGCGCCGCCCACGGTCTACCGCGCGCTCGACTTCCTGTTGCAGCAGGGGCTCGTCCACCGGGTCGAGCGGCTGAATGCGTTCGTCGGCTGCGACGAGGGCGCGTCCCATGCCCACGCGGCGCAATTCCTAATCTGCAACAGGTGCGGCGCGGTGGACGAGGTCGACGACCACGCCGTCGCGGACGCGGTCGGCCTCGCCGCCGCCGCCAAGGGTTTCACCCCGGCGCACGCGACCATCGAAATCGAGGGCACCTGTGCCGCCTGCGCCGTGTCAACAGCGTAATAACCTACGCGCGATAACAAGCCATAACATACAACTTATAGTAGTTTCCTCGGGTATGCTCTAGGGATGGCGCGCGAGCAAAATGCTAGGCGGTATCCAGTTGGCCACATCAGGCGGGACCATACCCTTCCAAAGCACCGGCCCGATCGGGCACCGGTCGCGGATGCGCGACCGGCTGCTGGCCGGCCCGGCGGCGCTGGCCGACTACGAAATCCTTGAGATGCTGTTGTTCCTCGGCATTCCCCGGCGCGACACCAAGCCGCAGGCCAAAGGATTGATCAACCGTTTCGGCAGCCTCGCCACGGTGCTGACCGCCGGGCACCGGGCATTGCGGACGGCGGGGCTGGAGCAGCGGGCCATCGAGGCGTTCGACCTGGTGGCCGAAGCCGCCGCGCAGCTTTCGCGCGCCGACCGCGGCGAGCGGGTGATGCTGGGGAACTGGATCGCGCTGGAGCGCTACCTGGACCTCCCCGCCCACATGGTCCAGCCGCCAGCCTTCAGCGCGCTGCTGCTCAACAACCGCAACCAACTGCTCGCCGAGCACCGGTGGCAGCCCGACGTCGACGCGGCCACGCTCGGGCGCGAGATGCTGCGCCACGCCCTGGAGCGGCACGCGACGGCGATCATCCTGCTGCGCAACCAGGCGGGGGCAATGCCTGAGCTGACCGGCGCGGACCGAGCGCTGCACAGGCGCATGGAACGGGCCGGCGCGGCGCTTTCGGTCATCGTCCACGACTTGGTGGTGATCGGCGGCGGCGACTGGATCAGCCTCCGGCAGCAGAAGTCCCTGCACTAGATGGAGTGGCGGCGGTGGATCGGCGCCGCCGCCGCTGTCGCGCAGGCCCCGAGTGCGCCGGCGTTCGACGCCCTGATCGACCTGGGCATCGACGGCTTGCCCTCCGGCGTGGGCCGCGACGCCGCGGTTGTCGCGGCCAAGAACGCCGTCGGCACTCTGCCAGGGGCGGGGTGGATCAGCGTCGAGCTGCACCGCCAGGTTGCGCCGGTCGCAGCGCGGGTCTTTCCGGCCGGAACCAGCGACGAGCAGGCCGGGGACCCGTGGCAGAGCCTGCGGTCGCGGGTCGAGGCGACCGCATTGCAGGCTGTCTCGGCGCTCCGGCCTGTGGCGGCCGATGTCCCGACGCCTCCCAACCGGGAGGGCGCGACGTTCGAGGAGGCGCTGGCGCAACGGCGCAAGCTCGACTACGGCCCCGCCCTCGGCCAGCCGAAGCCGCTCGCTGGCTTTGGCGAAGCGATGGCGGCTCCGTTCGACGCGCTGGACAAGCTGGCGGCGCTCGCGCTGCTGGTCGGCCAGTCCGCCCGGGCAGCGCCGCCCAAGCCGGTCGCCGCCGCGTCGCCCGACGTGGACCTGGTCGCGCGGCTGCTGGGCTTCGTGCTCCCCACCGACGGCAGGGCCGCCGCCGCCGCCGCCATGCAACGCTTCGGCAGCTTCGCCGCCGTGCTCGCAGCGCCCGAGACGGAGTTGCGGCGGGTGCCCGGCCTCGGCACCCACGGCATTGCCGCCATCAAGCTGTTCCACACTGCCGCCGTGCGGCTGGCGCGGGCGGGCGTGACGGGACAGCCGCTGCTGGAGAACAGCGAACGCCTGGTGGCCTACCTGTCCGCCGTCCTGGCCCGCGAGCGGATCGAGCAGTTCCGCATCCTGTTCCTCGACGACCGCGGCATGCTGCGGGCCGACGAGGTGCAGGGCACCGGCACCGTCAACCACACGCCGGTCTACCCCCGCGAGGTCGTGCGGCGCGCGTTGGAGCTTGGGGCGTCATCATTGGTGCTGGTCCACAACCATCCGAGCGGCGACCCGGCCCCGTCCGACGACGACATCGACATGACCCGGCAGATCAGCGAGGCGGCGGAGGCGCTGTCATACCAGTTGCTGTAAGAGCTGACCCCTGCCCTCGGCGTGATGCGCAGGCCAGATCGGGCCGCGAACACCGGCAAAGTCAGGTCGAGACTTATGGCAATTGGTATCAATCGCGGTCCGCGACCACTACATCATCGGCAACGGCCGCTGGTTCAGCTTTCGCGAGGGCGGGCTATTGCCGTGAATTCTGGCGTGAACAGGCACGCCAGCGCATAGGCCGCGCCGCCCAGCATTGTAATCCAGACGCTGACCGGCCAGTCCGTGACATAGGCCAGCGCCAGCCCGGCCCAGGTCTGCGCCACCGCCAACGCCGCCGACAACGCAACCCCCTGCCCGAGCCGGTGGGCCAGGCGGTGCGCCGCAGCGGCCGGGGCGACGAGCAGGGTGAACACCAGCAGCACGCCGACGACCTGCACGCACAGCGCGGTCGCCAGCGCCACGACCGCCAGGAACAACACTGACACCAGCCGCATCGGCACGCCGCGCGCCTCCGCCAGCTCTGGCTGCAAGGTGGCGAACAACAGCGGACGCGCGATGGCCGCGAGCGCCACGAGGCTAACAACGCCCAGGCCCAGCAGGGTCCAGATCATCCCGGCGTCCACGCCCAGGACGCTGCCGAACAGCAGCGCCGTCGCCTGCGCGGCATAGGCGGTGAAGAAGTGCAGGAACAGCAGCCCGAGGCCGAGCGACAGCGACAGCACCATGCCGATCGCCACGTCCCGCCCCTCCGCGCGCTCGCCCAGCAGGCCCATGCCGACGCCGCCCAGCACCGTGACGCCCACCATGCCCCATAGCGGCGGCAGCCCAACCAGGAGCGCGCCGGTCGCGCCGGTGAAGCCCACATGCGACAGCGCATGGCCGGCGAAGGTCTGGCCGCGCAATACCAGCAAGTAGCCCACCACGCCCGCGACCACGGCGACGACCGTTCCGGCCAGGGCCGCGTTGACCATGAAATCATACTCAAGCATGCAGGGGACCCACGCAGGCGTGGGCGCGCTCGACCTCCTGCCCGCCGGACATCACGAAGATGCGTCCGGCCGCCCGCACCACCTCGATGTCGGCGCCGTACAGGCGGGACAGCACGGGGCCGGTGATCACCTCATCCACCGTGCCGATCGCCGCATGGCCGCCGCCGAGGTAGAGCACGCGGTCAATGGCGCCCAGCAGCGGGTTCAGCTCGTGCGCGCTGAACAGCACGGTGACGCCGAGTTCGCGCACCAGCCGGCGCACCAGCGCCACGATGGCGTGCTGCCGCCGGGGGTCGAGATTCAGCAGCGGCTCGTCCAGCAGCAGCAAGCGCGGCTGGCCCAGCAGCGACTGCGCCAGCAGCAGCAGTTGCCGCTCGCCGCCCGACAGCGTGCGCAGCGGACGGCTGGCCAGGCCCGCGGCCCCGACCAGGCCCAGCACGCGGCCGATCTCGGCCCGCTCGGCGGCGTCCAGGCGCGGCAGGCCCCAGCGCTCGCCATGGACCGCGCCGGCCAGGAACGCCTCGCCGCTCAGCCGCATCCCGCCCGGCGCGCTGCGGGCCTGCGGCATGTAGCCGATGTCGGCCGCGCCGCGCGCTGCCGGGCGGCCCAGCACATGCAGGCTGCCGGCGCTGGGCGCGACCAGGCCCAGCAGGGCGCGGAACAGCGTGGTCTTGCCGGCGCCGTTCGGACCCAGCACGCCCACGAACTCGCCGGACCCGATGGCGAGCGTCACGTCGCGCAGGATGACGCGGCCAGCGATGCCGATCGTCAGGCCGTCGAGTTCCGCCGCGCTCAAGGGGCGCCTAGCGCCTGCTCCAGCGCGTCGAGCTGGGCCAGCATCCACGTCTGGTAGGTCAGCCCGGCCGGCTTGGTCTCCGCGACGCCGACGACCGGGACTTTATTGGCGCGGGCCAGCGCCACCATGCGACGGGCGGCGCTTCCGCTCGCTTGGCTGTTGTAGAACAGCGCCCGCACGTGGTGGAGCCGGAGGTCGGCCTCGAACGCCGCCACGTCGGACAGGCGAGGCTCCGCGTCGTTCATCACCGCGACCTGGAACCGCTCGTTCCGCATGACAAGGCCAAGGGCGGACGCCATCAGCCCGAACACCGGCTCCGTCGCCGTCACTGGCACGCCAGCATATCGGCTCCGCAGTGCCGCGATCCGGGCATCGAGGGGGGTGAGCGACGCCAGGAACGCTTGCAGCCGCGTATCGTAGTCGTCGCTGTTGGCCGCATCGGCCTGCGCGAGCGAGGCTGTCAAGGCATGGGCCACGACGAGCATGATGGCCGGGTCGAACCATAGATGCGGGTTGGAGCCCGGCGCACGTCCGCTTAGTTGGCCGGCGTCCACGACCTGGCGCGTCGCCTTGGGGGCACCCGCCAGCAGGCGCCGCATCCAGGGGTCGTAGTCCGCGCCGTTCAGGACCAAGATGGCGGCGTCCGCGATCTGCCGCGCGACCGAAGGGCTGGCCTCGAACAGGTGCGGGTCCTGCGCGGGATCGCCCATGATGCTGACGACCGCAGCATGCGGCCCGGCGAGCTGCCCGGCCACGTCGCCGTACACGGTCTCGGCTGCGACGACCCGCAACGGCGCCTGCGCCAAGGCCGGGGCGCAGAGCAGCAGTAGGAGAGCGATGATCGGGCGCATCGCATCCTGCTATAATATAACATTTACCTTGTAAACGCTTCTGGGCAAACGCTTCGGGCCAGGCGGCCCCAACCGGCATCCTCCTACGGCGCGAAGGTGCGCACGGCCCAGCGGATGAGTTCCCGGTCCAGGCCGGTTCGGCAGTCCTTGATGTTGAACCGGGTGGCGAACAGCACCGGCGTGGCGCCGCCGTTTCGAGGTTGCGGTCCGTGAAGCCGAGATCGAGCAACGACGAATAAACGGCGGGCGGCAGCAGGGCCGGAGCGGACCAATGCAGCAGGTTCGGGCCGGTGGAGTAGCAGGAGCCGGCAAGGTGGCGTGGACGGACTTCGAGCACAGCGATCACCGCTGTTCGCGCAGTGGCCGGCTCAGGAACGCGCAGCCGGACAAGCCAAACCGCCATGGTGTTTCGACCCCGCGCGTGATGCCGATGCGCCGGCCGGCTACCACTCGAAGCGGTTCCGGCCGGCCCCTGACCGCGAATGGCGGCTGGTCGAGCGGCCGTCCGTCCAGCGCGCCTGTTATGCCCAGGGCCTGGCTCAAACGACCGGGGCCGCTGCAAAGCTGGAGCGGATCGGACACGCCCCGGCGCTCCCGCATGATGGCCAGGCCCGCGACAGGCTCCAGCGCCCTGATCAGGACTGCGCTGCCCGACGCCTCGACGCCGCATACAAGGTTCAGGCACCAATGGATGCCGTAGGAGCGGTAGACATAGGCGTGGCCGGCCGGCCCGAACATGGCCGCGTTGCGCAGGGTCCGGCCGCGGAAGCTGTGCGAGGCCGGGTCGCTGCGGTCGTAGGCCTCTGTCTCGACCACGGTCCCGCCGATGCCGTCGACCAGCAGCGTGGCTCCGATCAGGTCATGGGCGACCTCGGGAACGGGCCGCTGGAAGAAGGCGTGGGTCAGGGCTGGGGCAGGGTGCGTCATGCCCGGCCAAACCGTTGGGCGTGGGGCGGGTTGCGCCGGGCCTAGCCTTGGCAGCGGGTTTGGGCACCTGGCCATGGTCCTGATCATCCCCATCTCTCGGCTACAATGACATTCCCCATGCGTTTCCTCATCGCCGAGAGCGAGACCCCGGACGCGCGCGAGCGCCGCCGGGCCAATGTCGGCCGCAGCAGCGGCGAGACCTACGCCGACACCCTGCGCGCCATCGAGCACGGCGCCCTATGCGACATGATCCGGCCGGCCGAGGACGGCGCCGAGCTGCCGGAACGCGAGGGGCTGCAAGCCTACGACGCGGTGTTCCTGACCGGCTCGCCGCTGCACTTATATAAGGATACGGCAGAGGTCCGCCGTCAGGTCGGCTTCATGCGGGCCGTGTTCGCCTCCGGCACGCCGTCCTTCGGGTCGTGCGCCGGGTTGCAGGTGGCGGCCGTCACGGCGGGCGGCACGGTGCGGGAGAACCGGCACGGGCACGAGGCCGCGTTCGCGCGCCGCATCACGCCGACCGCAGCCGGGCTGCGCCACAAGCTGCTCGCCGGCCGGCCTGCCGCCTACGATGCGCTGTCGATCCACTCCGACGAGGTGGAGCGCCTGCCTGACGACGCGACCCTGTTGGCGACCAACGGCGTGACCGCGGTGCAGGCGGCGGAAATCCGGCACGATGGCGGTGTTTTCTGGGGCGTGCAGTATCATCCGGAGTTGCCCCTGGACGAAGTCGCCGGAGCGCTGCGCCAACAAGCCGACGACCTCATCGAGCAGGGCCTCGCCCAGGACAAAGCGGCCGTGGAGGCCTACGCCGCATCGGTCGAGACGCTGGGCCGCATGCCAGGGCGGCGAGACCTTGCGTGGCAGCTCGGCCTCGACAAGCAGGTTACTGACCCGGCACTGCGCCAGGCCGAGCTGCGCAACTTTATCGGGCACTTGGCTCACCCTGCCCGCAGCAGGCGCGGCCGGGGCTGATCCAGCCCCGCCGGGGTCGCCGCCTCAGCTTGCCCCGGTCGTGCCGTCAGGCTCTGCCGGCACTGGGGCGACGCCCATCGAGTCCGCGTGCCGGCTCCATGCCAGCCATGTCTTGTGCAGCGCGCCGCGGCCCCAGGCGGGGCGTAGCGGCGCCCGGCTGAGCAAGGCCATCCTGTCGCGCATAGAGAGCAGGGCGTACTTGACGAAGCGCCTCGCCCTGACGTTTTGGCGCTGGAATGCCCAGAGTGGCGAGCCGTTCGTCGTGATCGACCGGCGGAACCGCGCAACCCGCAACGCTCCGCGGTCGCTGCGGCGCTTTGCCGCGTCATTATAGTAGGATTGCAGCGCCGCCGCCGATGTGTCGTCGGCCGCGAGCCAAGCAGCGGCATGGACGGTCAAGCGCTCGACATCGACCAGCAAGCGGCTGATGCCGGTCCCGGCGGCTGGGCAGGGGGTCTGGAAAGCGTCGCCGATCAGGACGATCCCGTCCCTATGGTGCTGCCGTGCGACGGCGATGTCGCTGGTGCGGCATTGCACCTGCTCGACCGTGAAATCACCGAGTTCGTCGGCCAGGGCGGGCAGTGCTTCCAGCAGCGTCTCGTGCGGCGTTTGGCGGAGCTGGCGCACCCACGGGTCGTGCGGGTCGCTGTAGAGGAACAGGTTGCCGCGCAGCACGTCCTTGCAGGGGAAGATCGTCAGGTAGTCGATGCCGTCAAGCAGGCCGTTGCCATAGTAGACCAGAACCGAGGTGTCGGCGGCGGCGCACTTGGACGAGCGGATGTCGAACCCGACCGTGGTCGAATGCTTTGCGCTGAGCGTTTCGTAGTCGATGCCGAGCTTCCGGCCGAGTTTCGTGTTCAGCCCGGTCGCCATGACCACCAGCTTGGCCGCAACCGTCTGGCCATCGTCGAGGCGCACGGTCGAGACCGGGCCACTTTCGACGTCGGTGACACGTCCGACGATGAAGCGCACGTTTTTTGTCATCTTGTCCCGGAGCGCCTGCACGATGTCCTGGTACGGCAGTCCATAGTGCGGCGCCAAAACCGACGACAGTTGCTTGCCGAGGCTGAAGTTGCGCGCTCGGGGCACGATCCTGGCGCCGCTGATCGAGTCGATTTCCAGCCCAATATTCTGCAAGAACTCTATTTGGTCCCCAACAAGCTGTTCTGCCCTGAACTCGGCGGGATAGGCAGCATAGCGGTCAATGACCGTCACTCGAAAACCCTGTTGGTGCAGCATAATCGCAACAAGTGATCCGCTTAGGCCCGCACCGATTACTACGATGTCTTGCATGACAACCCGTCAAAGAAAAGTTCTTGTCTACTCTGGAGGCATGAACGTTCGGGTGCTCGACGCACCTCTGGCTTTGCGTAAATGTCCGCAGCTTACTTCAACATCCTTTTTTAGAGACTACGTAAAGTTAATAAGAACTATAGAAACACAAAGATGCTTCTATCCTGAATAATTCACGAGGGTTGGTGGGCATGGTACAAGCCGTTGATCCAGCGTAGAATGTGGTTCTCGAGGCCAATTCTACGGATCCGGAGCGCCATGCCCGCCAAAGTTGAGCTTA
>JAABUP010005240.1_pt1 | contig 20019 bp, 21 predicted proteins | sample 5559201 | NCBI WGS metagenome assembly JAABUP01 (sample SAMN10711887, study PRJNA513373) | rock metagenome | isolation source: Antarctica rocks | place: Antarctica
GAGCCTCCAGCGCAAGTTCAAGATCGGCTACACGCGGGCCGCGCGGCTCGTTGAGATCATGGAGGCGCGCGGCATCGTCGGCAGCCAGGACGGCGTCAAGCCCCGCGAGATCATGCTGCACAAAGAGAACCTCGACGTCTTCTTCGCTGGCGTGGGCCAGGGAGACGTGGGGCAATAGTGGATAAAGTCACTCCCTACGCTCTCCGCAGCGCTTGCGTAGCCGGTGCAGCAGCGCTCACCTGGGCGCTGTCTGTTAAGTCGGAAGGCGATCCCGATTGGCGGATGTTGCTGGTCGCTGGAGTCGCAGCGGCAACAGCGTGAAGAGAACGCAAAATGAAGACTCTCTACTACCCAGACACCGACTCGCTCTACATCAACCTCAGCGAGAAAACAAGCGCCGAGTCACTAGAGGTCTCTCCGGGCGTCGTGCTGGACTTTGACGATGCGGGCCACCTTTGCGGTATTGATGTGGACCATGCCAGTGAGAACTTGGACCTATCCCGCCTTGAAGCCGTCTCCCTACCTGTTGGGGCGGCCTCCTCGGCTCCTGCGTAACAACGGGGTAAGGCAATGATCCATGACTGATTTGTTTCTACGTGGACGTCAGGTAAAAACTGTCTTCGATCTCCTGGGCGACAAAGAGAACGACATCACGTTCAGTGTCGGCTGGGCACTCGCGCAATGCGACGACTTTCTCACTCTACTTCTTAAACGGTTGTTCGCAGATTATGATGTCGGTGAAGTTCAGGCTGTCCAGTTGCAGCAATCGGGAAGTTCTGGGTTTACTGACATTGAGATCATCACAGATCACGCTCACGTCATAGTGGAAGCCAAGCGCGGCTGGGACCTGCCGGAGGACATCGAGCAACAGATAACGAAGTACGCACGGCGCTTCGCGGCGGGTTACAAACACAGCCTTCTGGTCGTCATGTCGGAGGGGGCAGATTATTATGCTCTCCCCAGGCTGCCGCAACAAGTCAGCGGTGCTCCGGTATGGTACTTGAGCTGGCGGGCGGTTGCCTCTCTCGCAACGGAGAGCCAGAGGGCTTCAGGCCACGCCGAGAAGCGCCTGTTACGAGAGCTTGTACAATATCTGAAAGGCATTATGACTTCACAGAACCAAACATCCAATCAAGTTTATGTCGTCGCTCTCGCTGGCGGCAATCCTGATTGGTCAGCGTTATCGTGGCAAGACATCGTGACTCAACAGCGTCGATATTTTCACCCGGTGGGCGGCAGCGGCTGGCCCAAAACGCCCCCCAACTACATCGCGTTCCGCTTTGACGGCAGACTGCAAAGCATCCACCATGTAGACAGCTACATCGTCGTCCCAGACAGAGAGGCGATGGCGGCAGCATTCCCCGAGATGCCCTCAGCATCGTGGGCGGCACAAAACGTCTTCCCGAAGGCACACTTCCTCTATACTCTGGGGCCTGCCATAGCCCCCGCGCATGAAGTCAAGACAGGTAGCATATTCCGCAGTGGCAGAGTGTGGGTCGCCCTGGATTTGTTACTGACGAGTCGAACTATTTCCGAAGCGCGTGACCTCACACAGCAACGGTTAAATCAGGGGGAGTAACATGACGATAACGCCGAAGTTGAAGCCCGAAGTAGAAGCGGAAGCCCCACACGAGGCCGCCGCAGGGGACGCGGTTTTGCAGGAATACATTAGCAAGCTGATTGCGGAGACGGTCAAGCGTCAGCCGCCGTCTTTGTCCCCCGAAGAGCAGCGAAAAAAGAATCAGGCAGCGATAGACCTACTTAATCAGTGGGATGAGGAAGACAAGACGGACGATCCTGAAGAGATCGCGCGGCGACAGGCCGAGTGGGAAGAATTTAGGTTAGGGATGAACGCAGCCCATACATCAAACCGGGTCATCTACCCATGAGCGCAGTCGTCGTTCTTGACAGCGGCCCAATCGGTCTGCTTGCGCGGCGGAAAGACATTCCGGTGGTGGAGGTCTGCCGTCAGTGGCAAAGGAGTTTGCTGGCTCGGGGCGTTCGCGTCATCCTGCCGGAGATTGTGGATTACGAAGTGAGACGCGAACTCAGTCGGCTGAACGCCGTGTCAAGCCTCGCGCGGCTGGATAGCCTGGCGACGCTGCTGGAATATCTGCCGATCACGACCGAGGCCATGCGCTTGGCGGCTGCTCTGTGGGGACAGGCGCGGCAGCAGGGCAGGCCGACAGCGGACCCGAAGGAGATAGACGGCGACGTGATCCTGGCGGCGCAGACAATTCTGCTGGATGCGGCGGACGCGGTGGTTGCGACAACCAACGTCGGGCATCTGTCACGCTATGTAGCCGCGCGGCACTGGCAGGACGTGGCTTGAAGCGCACCCCCGGACTGGCTTTCATCTTTGTGACGCTGCTGATCGACGTGCTGGGCGTCGGGCTGATCATCCCCATCCTGCCCAAGTTCGTCGCCACGCTGTCCGGGCGGGGCCTGAGCGTCGGCGCGCGGGACTATGGGCTTCTTTTGGGGCTGTACGGGCTGATGCAGTTCGGGTTCGCACCCGTGCTCGGGGCGCTCTCGGACCGCTATGGGCGGCGGCCCGTGCTGCTGGTGGCCCTGGGCATGACCGGCGTGGAGTACGTCATCCAGGCGATGGCCCCCACCCTGACCTGGCTCTACATCGGGCGCATCCTCGCGGGCATCACGGGCGCGAGCTTCACCACGGCCTCGGCCTACATCGCCGACGTCAGCCCGTCCGACAAGCGGGCGCAGAACTTCGGGCTGATCGGGGCGGCCTTCGGGGTCGGCTTTATCGCCGGCCCGGCCCTGGGCGGCCTGCTGGGGAGCCTGGGGCCGCGCGTCCCGTTCTGGGCGGCGGCGGGGTTGTCTTTCATTAACCTGCTTTACGGCGCGCTGATCCTGCCCGAGTCGCTTCGGCCCGAGAACCGCAGGCCGTTCGCGTGGCGCGAGGCGAACCCGGTCGGCATCCTGACAGTCCTGGGGCGTTACCCCGTGGTCAAGGGCATGGCGTGGTCGCTGGTCGCGAGCAATCTGGCCGTCCAGGCGCTGCAATCGACGTGGGTTTTGCTGATGACGTCGCGGTTCGGTTGGGGGCCGCGCCAGAACGGGCTGTCGCTGGCCGTCGTCGGAGTCGTCGCGCTGATCTTCCAGGTGGGCCTGGCCCGCGTCCTGCTGCCCAAGCTCGGCGAACGGCGGACAGTGCTGATCGGGCTGACCGTGGGCGCGGCGGAGTACCTGGCCTATGCCCTCGCCGACAAGCCCTGGATGATCTACGCCATTATGTTCGCGGGCGGCCTGAGCTACCTGTCGGGGCAGGCGACCCAGGGCCTGCTCTCGCGCCAAGTCGGCGACGACGCCCAGGGGGCGCTGCAAGGGGCGCTGACCAGCCTCGCCAGCCTGACCGGCATCGCCGGGCCTGTCGTCACGACGATGCTGTTCTCCTACTTCACGCGCGCCGGTGCGCCGGTCAAAGTCCCCGGCATTTCTTTCTTCCTGGCGTCCTTTCTGGACATCGTCGCCGTGCTGATCGCCGTGCGCGTTTTGCCCCGGCAGGAAGTGGACCCGGCCTGAGAGGGTGTAGAGAGGCCCCCCGCCCCGATTCTGGGGAGCCGGAGCCAGAAGAGGCCAGGATTGTTTTCTTCTCCGGCACCCCAGAATCGGGGCGGGGGACCTTCCCGCATCCCAATCCCGTGTTATAATACACCATGCATCTTGCCCGTCTTTCCCTGTTGGCCTGCGGCCTGCTTCTCGCCCAGGCATGCGGGGGGCAGGCGCAGGCACCGCCCGCGCCCGTCTCCGCCGCCATGTCCGCCCCCAATGCCGTGCCCGTCACTGTCCCCGCTTCCGCGCCCGACCAGCCTGGCCCGACCACGCCGGCTCCCCTGCCGCCCATCGTGACGGCCCCATCCGGCCCCGCCGCCGCACCGCCGCCCGTATCATCGTCGGCCTCGCCCGCCAGCGGCATGGCGCGGCCCTTGCCGGACTCGGTGCGGACGCCCCCGCCCGCCGAAACTCCCCCTCCCACCGAGACGCCGCTACCGGGGTCTGGGGACAACCCTGCGTTCGCGGGCAACCCCAGCGCCGACCCGAGCCAGTCAGTCGTGCTGGACAACGCCGACAGGTTCGAGCAGATCACGCCGAACCTGTGGACCGGGCGCGGCCACGTCCGCGTCCGCTACAAGGGCTACGTGCTGACCGGCGACCGCGTGGACGTGGACACGGACCGGGGGCTGGCGACGTTCACCGGCCACGTGCATCTGGTCGCGCCGAACGGGCAAACCGTAGACGCCGGGCCGGCGGGGAAGCTGAACATCAACCTGCGGCGCGGCACGTACACCCTGACCGGCGCGCGGTCCGTCATCACGCCGGAGCAGACGCCGACGCAGATCGGGCTGATCCTGCCCCTCTACGTCTACGGCGGCGTCGTGCGCGGGCGGCCCGGCCTCATCGACGCGCGCGGCGGGCACTTCACGACCTGCGACTTCCTGGACCCGCACTACTCGTTCACGGCCCGCGAGGCCTACATCATTCCAGGGAAGCGATTGGTGGGCCGCAACGTCTCGTTCTTCCGCAAGAACCAGCGGCTGTTCACGATCCCCTACGTCTTCTTCCCGCTAGACCAGCGGCTCCAGCGGCAGACGCTGTTCCCCGAGGTGGGACAGACGCCCGACGAGGGCTATTACATCAAGTTCGCCCTAGGCTACGCGCTGGCGACCAGCCTGCCGGGCATTCTGCGGATCGACGAGTTCCAGAAGAAGGGGACAGGGCTTGGCTTCGACCAGACCTACGGGTCGGCCGAGCGCCCCACGCGCGGCAGCGGCTTGTTTACGCTTTACAACCTCTACGACCGCAGCCTGGGCGTGGACGACCTGAACGGCAGCCTCAACCACACGCAGCGGCTGGGCACGGTCAGCGTCGGCCTCAGCACCCAGTACCAGCAGAACTCCTACTTCGCCGGTCTGACCAAGTCGCAGTCCCAGAACACCAGCCTGAGCCTGACGCGCGACGTCGGCCCGCTCACGTCGTCGCTCCTGACCACGCTGACTCAGAACTCGTTCGGCCTGGGCCGCTCACAGACCCTGACGTCGTCGCTGGACCAGACCTACCGCCCCTCGGGGACGTCCAGCCTCGAAACGCGCTTTGACTTCTCCCAGTTCAACACGCCCAGCTTCGGCGGACTGGGCGGGGACAACCGGCAGGAGCTGGACTCGAACCTGGACTACCGCAGCGCGGGCCGGCTCGTGGATTTGGAGCTGCTGGCGACCAAGTTCACGCAGCTTTCGAGCAGCAGCGGGTCGTCCCAGTTCTTCGGCGGCCTGGAGCGCCTGCCCGAGTTCCGGGTCGCCACCGACGCCCTGCGCGCGTCGTTCCTACGCCGCTTCCTGCCCCAGACGACGCTGATGGACCTGTCGCTGGGCGCATTCAGCGAGCCGGCGTCACAAACCAAGAGCCAGCGCGCCCGCTTCAACCTGGACCTGGGCACGACCACGCGCCGTCTCAACGGCCGCAGCGACCTCGACTACGGCGGCTCGTTCCAGCAGGGCGTGTATGGCGACAACACCGCCCAGTACGTCCTCAACGGGCGCACGGCCTACCGGCTGCGGATCGGCAGCAAGTCCACGTTCGGTGCCACCTACACCTACCTGCGGCCCTACGGCTACACGCCGTTCCAGTTCGACTACGCCGGCAACACCAACCTGGCGGGCCTCAACCTCGCCCTCCAGCAGTCGAACAAGCTGCGCCTGACGGTCGGGACGGGCTACGACTTCAGCCGCGAGGGCAGCCAGTTCGGCCAGCGCGCCACGCCCTTCCAGACCGTCTCAGCCCAGGCGCTGTACGCGCCCGTGGACGCGATCCGCTTCCGCACGACGGCCTCCTACGACCTGAACTTCAGCCGCCTGGTGGACTTGACGAACTCGCTGCGTGTGCGCGGCTCGGACCAGCTTTCGCTGGACCTGGCGGGCCGCTTTGACCCCCGGCTGCACCGATACACGACCATCAACGGCGACGTCAACCTGCCGTTCTTCCGCGATCTGTCCGAGGACGCCGGCTACCGAGTCCGGGCCATCGGCGGCTACAACGGCGTCACCAGCCGCTTCGACTACAAGGGCCTGGCCCTGACCCGCTCGTGGCACGACTACGAGGCGTCGCTCACCTACCAGGATACGCCAAACGGCCTGCGCCCCGGCTCGACCCTCACGCTGAACTTCCGGCTGAAGGCCTTCCCCGCCTTCGTCCCCTTCGCCACCGGCCAGTACGGACAGGCCCTGGACACCGGCATCGGCGAGACACTCTAAACTATGAGAGATGAGAGATACAGGAGGTAGCGATGAGGGTTCTGTTTTCCGGCGACCCTTTCCACCCACGCCAAGCGGATGAAGCCTATGCAGGCGAGGCGGCGGCAGCGGAGCGCCGGGGCATCGCCTGGTCTCCGCTCAACTTCGAGGCACTCGTTTATGAACAGGATGCGTCCCAGGCCGTCAAACGCGTCCCGCCCGCCGGGGGAGAGGACGGGACAACCGTGTACCGTGGCTGGATGCTCACGGGGCCGCAATATGGTGCTCTCTCCAAAGCACTGGCGGCGCGGAGGGTTCGTCTTGTCAACACCCCCGCCGAGTACGAGTTCTGCCACACCCTGCCGGGTTGGTACGGCTGCCTAGAGGGAGAAACGCCGCGCACGGTCTGGACCGAGGCGAGTGAAGACCTGTCGCTTCCCCACCTTATGGACTGCCTCCGGCCCTTCGGGACCGGCCCCGTCATCGTCAAGGACTGGGTCAAGTCGCGCAAGCACGAATGGTATGAGGCCTGTTTTATCCCTTCAGCGGGCGATGAAGCGGCCGTCGGGCGCGTCGTACAGCGGTTCCTGGAGCTGCAAGGCGACGACCTTAACGTGGGATTGGTATTCCGCGAGTTCGTGCCGCTGGAACCGCTGACAACACACGCGCGGAGCGGGATGCCGCTGGCGCGCGAGTTCCGCCTGTTCTTTCTGGACGGCGAGCTTCTGCTGGCGACGCGCTACTGGGACGAAGGAGATTACCCAGACGAGGCACTGCCCTTGGATGATTTCACAAGGCTGGCGAAGAGGGTCCAGAGCCGGTTTTTCACAATGGACGTGGCAAAGAAAGCTGATGGTGGCTGGATAGTGGTGGAGCTAGGAGATGCCCAAGTCGCCGAACTACCGCCACACGCCGACGCAGAGGCCTTCTACGGCTTGCTCCAGGAACGGCTGACAGCCAGCTGACGCCCGGTGACCTTGCCACTCAGAGAAGGACCGTATCAGACGTTTGCCGGCGGTGCCGGAGAGGTAGAGCAGGAGCGCGTTTGCGGCGCGGAGGGGGGAGGCTCAAATGGAAGTCGGGATCGACAGCTTCGCGGCGGTGCTTTTGGACGACGGCGAGGGTGCCCCCGTCAGCGCGGCGGAGTCGATGCGCCGCCTGATCGAGCGGATCGAGCGCGCCGACCAGGTGGGCCTGGACGTGTTCGGGGTTGGGGAGCACCACCGCCCGGAGTTCCTCGATTCGGCCCCCGCCGTCATCCTCGCCGCAGCGGCGGTGCGCACCCGGCGCATCCGGCTGACCAGCGCCGTGACGGTGCTGAGTGCCGCCGACCCCGTGCGCGTCTTCCAGAACTTCGCCACGCTCGACCTGATCTCGCAGGGCCGCGCGGAGATCGTCGCCGGGCGCGGCTCGTTCACCGAGTCGTTCCCGCTGTTCGGCCTTCGGCTCGAAGACTACGACACGCTCTTTGAAGAGAAGCTCGGCCTGCTCCTCCGTATCCGTGACAACGAGCACGTCCACTGGTCCGGCCGGCACCGCGCCGCCCTAACCGGCCAGGGCATTTACCCCCGCCCGATGCAGAACCCGCTGCCGGTCTGGATCGGGGTGGGCGGGACGCCCGCGTCGTTCGCCCGCGCGGGCGCGCTCGGCCTGCCGCTGATGGTCGCCATCATCGGCGGCGAGACGCACCGCTTCCGCCCCTTGGTTGATCTCTACCGCGAGGCAGGGCGGCAGGCGGGACACGCGCCCGATCAGCTCAAAGTCGGCCTGCACTCGCTCGGGTATGTGGCGGAGACCGCGAAAGAGGCCGTTGACGACTACTTCCCCGGCTACGCCCGCACCTTCACCGAGATCGGCAGGGAGCGCGGGTGGCCGCCCGTGACGCGCGCCCATTTCGACGCCCTCCTCGGCCCGCAGGGCGCGCTGCTGGTCGGTGGCCCCGAGGAGGTGACCGCGAAGATCGCCCGGCACAGCGAGGCCCTAGGCGGCATCTCCCGCGTGACCTTCCAGATGGACAACGCGGATTTGCCCCGCGAGAAGCTCCTGCGGTCCATCGAGCTGATCGGCACACGCGTCGCACCCGCCCTGCGCTAGGTGCCTACAGCCCACGAGACCAAGCGATTTCATCACCAAGCGATTTCATCACCAAGCGATTTCATCCAGGCCCTGATCGGCCTGATGCTCGGGGCCGCCGGTTTTAGGGCCGAGTCAGCCGCGCGGCTCCCCCTCCAGCTCCCCTTCCAGCAGGCCGTAGGCGTGGTGGTCGCGCCAGCCGCGCTCGGGGTGGCGGAGCATATGGCGCATCGTCCCCTCGTGCTTGAAGCCCAGGTGTGCCAGCACGTGCCGGCTGGCCTCGTTCTCGACGTCGGCGTAGGCGACGACGCGGTGCAGGCCGCCCGCCGCGAAGGCATGAGTCAGCAGGGCTTGGGCCGCCTCGCCCATCAGGCCGTCGCCCTCGAAGTCGGTGCGGAGCATATAGCCGAGTTCGGCGCTGCCGTTGACCATGTCCCACTCGGTCAGGCCGACGCGCCCGACGAGGTTGTGCGGCCCGGACAGGAGGACGTAGTGCCAGGCGGTGCCCACGGCCATCGCCTGCTCGGCCTGCTGCAAATACTCGCGCACGGCGGCGGGCGTGCTGGCCCCGGTCCAGTTGAACCAGTGCGAGAACGAGGCGCGGGACACGTCGATCATCCGGCAGACGCTTTCGGTGTCCTCGGCGACCATCGGGCGCAGCGTCAGCCGTGGGGCGTGCAGGACGGGGAGCGGTGGCTTCATGCTTTGATTTTACCCCGGCTGCCGGGGAACGACGATATAGCCTGCCGTCGTGTCGCCGATGACCTCGGCCCCCGCCGCCCCGTGCCACCAGTACCAGAGGGTGATGTAGGCGCACGTCAGGGCGTCCATGCCGTCCTCGGTCCGCTTGAGCGTCCCGGCGATCTGCCCCGACACGTCGGCGGGAGGCCAGTCGGCATCGAGACTCAGCGGCGGGTCGTGCGCCGTCAGGCCGCGCAGCAGCCGGCTGTAGTCGTTCATGGCGGCCCAGCGGCTCGGATAGTCGCGCCCCGTCTTGGCCTTATATTTGAGCGTCTTGTTCAGCCCGAACAGGACAACGTGGGCGGGGTGCGGGAAGACTTCCATCACCCGCCGAACATCGGTCGTGCGCGGCGCGGCCAGGCTCGGGTCGTGCGCGATGCCCAGGCCCGCCAGCCGCGCCACCAGGCGCTCGCCGCGCACATCGTTCCTGAACAGCGTCCGGTTGGCGGGGTGTGCCCCGGCCTGAAACCGGGCGAAGCGCCGCCCGATCTCCGCCTCACAGGGCCGCTTGCCGGCCCAGTTCGACACCAACAAGGGCGCATCCACGCCCAGCAGCAGGCCCTCGCCGCCCGCCGAGTCGCTCCAGCGATGGACCCACGCCAGGATGTCGTCGTCGTCCCCCAGGGCGTCCTCGTGCCCGGCCACGGTCGCCGGCCCGTCCCTGGTCCAGCGCAGGGCGCAGCCGCCGCTCGTGTTTTTGGCACCCCACGCCAGGTCCAGGCCGAGAAACAGCATGATAGGGCGTATGTACCCGGAAGATGGGGAGGGAGAACACGAGGCTCGCCCCTACCCCAGTTCTTCTACCTTGCCGAAGGCGATCTTATCCTGCGCCGTGTGCCGGACGGGGACGACGCAGGCCATCGAGACCGTGCCGCGCCCGAAGCGGCGGTTGAGCGCGTCCACGGCGCGGGACGCCCCCAGGCGGTCGGCCTGATCCTCGAACGTCAGCGGGGGCGTGACGCAGGCATTGGGCAATAGGTCGTACAACACGACGCCGACCTGTCGGATAGATAGGAACTGATGTTCCCATAACGTCCCCAAGGCAGACATCAGCGTCCAGGTGTCCGCGCAGGAACTCAGCCGCGCTTTGGCACCCCAGGCCTGCCCGTCCTCGGCCCGCGCATGAACGGCCAGCCCGCGCGCCTGGAAACCCAGATGCCGCATCCGCTCGGCGGCCTTTTCCAGCAGCCTGCGGACGACCGCGCCCGCGCCCGCGCGCGTGCGAAGAGGGGGCGGCAGGACGTGCGAGTGGCCGACGGACCGGCGCGGGGCCGGTGGGGCCGAGACGTCGTGCCCGCGCAGCTGGTGCCACCAGCGCTCTCCCAGTACGCCGCCCCAGACTGTCCGCATCTGCGCCAATGTCAGACCGTACATCTGCGCCGTCGTCCAGACGCCCGCGGCCTGGAACCGCGCCTCCATGCGCCGGCTGATGCCGGGGAAGTCCGCCAGCGCCAGGCGCGTGAGCTTGTGCGGCAGGTCGTCCTCGTCCAAAACGACCAGGCCGTTCGGCTTCTGCATCTCGGCGGCGACTTTGGCGAGGAACGGGTTCGGCCCCAGCCCGACCGAGCAGTGCAGGCACTCGCCGACTTCGGCCTTGATGCGCGCCTTGACGTGCTCGCCGAGCCGCAGGGTGTCGGACAGCCGCCGCTCGTTGGCCCACAGCCGGCACACCATCTCGTCCACCGACCACACTTCCGAAACGGGCAGACACCCCTCGACCGTGGCGACGATGCGCGCATGGTATTCCCGGTAAGGGCCGTGCTTGGCCTCGACGATCCGCAGGTTCGGGCAGAGCCGCCTGGCTTCGATTACCGGCGTCCCCGTCTTCACCCCGCAGGCCTTGGCCTCATACGACGCGGCGATGCAGCAGGTCGTGTCGGCCAGAACCGGCACGACCGCGACCGGCTTGCCGCGCAGTTCGGGGTGCTCCTGCTGCTCGACGGAGGCAAAAAACGAGTTCATGTCCAGAAACAGCCATTCGACGGCCACGAGGGTAGACTCCCTTCTACTAAAGCCGAACCCGATTGTAGCAGATGTCTACTATCCGTGTCAAGCCGACAGGGGGCGTCTTTGATAAGGGCAGAGGGGTATAATAGGCGAGCCCCTCTGGTACACGAGCAAACCGTGAGGGTGCCGCTGTGCGCGGCGAAAGGGGAGCGGCGGGATGAGCACTTTGGAGATCGAGTTGACGCCGGAAATGGATAATCGCCTACGCGAAAAGGCAAGACGCAAGGGGCTGACCGCCCCGGACTACGCCCGCGCCCTGGTCGCTGAAGGTTTGCAGCAGGAAGTCCCGGAACAGCCAAAGCACAGCATCATGGAATTGGAGGGGCTTGGCGCAGAGATATGGAAGGGCAAAGACGGCACACCCGCTGACGCTCAGGATTACGTCAATGAACTCCGCCGGGAATGGGATCATCGCCCGTGACCAAGCTGGCGCAGGCACTCGACGGCGTGAGCCGACTGGGTTTTGATACCGCGCCGATCATCTATTTTGTGGAAAGACATCCGGCCTTCATCGCTGTCGTCCGCGAGGTCTTCCGGCAGGTAGATGTCGGCGCTATCGCCGGGATGACGGGCATGGTCAGCCTGGCAGAAGTCTTGGTCAAGCCAAAGAGCCTCGGCGACGCGGCACTGGCATCGGCATACCGAGGGCTGCTGTTCGGCAGCCGAAACTTCTCCGTTCTTCCGATCAACGACGACGTAGCAGATCAAGCCGCCGATCTTCGTGCCAGATACAAAATGAAGCTGCCGGACGCCTTACAAATCGCTTCCGCACTGGTGTCCGGTTGTGACGCTTTCTTGACCAATGACAGCACCGACATGAAGCGCGTCCAGGAGATCCGCATTTTGGTGCTGAAAGACTTGGAACCATGACCGAACTGACCCACGTTGACGAGCAGGGCAAGGCGCGGATGGTGGACGTGTCGGGCAAACCCGCGACGTGCCGCGTGGCGACGGCGCAGGCGGTCGTGACGATGCGGGCCGAGACGCTGGAACTGATTCGAGGCAACGCGCTGGCGAAGGGGGATACCCTGGGCGTGGCGCGGGTGGCGGGCATCCTCGCCGCCAAGCGCACCGACGAGCTGATCCCCCTGTGCCATTCGCTGCCGCTGGCCGACGTGTCCGTGGACTTCGAGTTCGGCGACGGGCGGTTGGTCATCCGCACGTCGGCAACGACCACGGCCCAAACGGGCGTCGAGATGGAGGCGCTGACGGCGGCGACGGTGGCCGCCCTGACGGTCTACGACATGGCGAAAGCCGCCGACAAGCGCATGACCATCGACGGGGTACACCTGGTCTCGAAGACCGGGGGGAAGAGCGGGGATTTTTCATGGAGCCAGTCCGAGAGCCAGTCCGAGAGTCGATCCGAGTCGGGGTCCTGACGGTCAGCGACCGTTGCAGCCGGGGCGAGCGCGAGGACCTGTCGGGTCCCGCCGTCAAAGACGCGCTTGCGGGCGAGCAGTTCGTCATCGCCCTGGAAGCCGTCGTGCCGGACGACAAAAGAGCCATCGCCGACACGCTGCGGCGCTGGTGCGACGAGTACGGGTGCGACGTGGTCCTGACCACGGGCGGCACGGGTCTTGGCCCGCGCGACGTCACGCCCGAGGCGACGCAGAAGGTGCTGGATCGGGACGCACCCGGCCTCAGCCGGTTTTTGCTGTCGGAGGGCCTGAAGCAGACGCCGTTCGCCGCGCTTGCGCGCGGCGTCGCGGGCGTGCGCGGCGCGACCCTGATCGTGAACCTGCCCGGCAGCCCCTCCGGCGCGCGCGACGGCGCGGCCAGCCTCGCCCCCCTCCTGCCCCACGCCGTAGACGTCCTGCGCGCCCGCGAGACCGATCACCCAACGGGCTTGTAACAAGCCCCCTCGAAGAAGGGATTGCTATGCCCACCCTCGTTATCCACGCGCCGCACTCCGAGGCGCAGCAAAACCAGAAGCAGAGTTTCAACCAGACGGTAGCGACCGGGAGAGGCGACGGGTACGCCATCAGCAGCGGCCTGTTCGGGAAATTGTCGCCCGGTGATGATGTCATCGTCATCTGCAAGGTGCATAAGAAGCAGGCGGCAGGACAGATCAAAGAACTCATCCCGACGGTAAAAACTGGGACCGGAATGCAGCGGTACGACGTGCTCATGGCGAACCTGGAGCCGGTCGCCTATGTGCACGGGAACACCAGGCTAGACCGCAACGGCGTGGCTGTCATCTAGCCTTGCCAAGTCGAAGCGGGAACATCATGCTCACTTATGACGAAGCCCTCGCGCAGATTTTGGGCGGCATCGCGCCGCTTCCACCCGTCGTCCTGCCGCTGGCGGAGGCGCTGGGATGCGTTCTGGCCGAAGACGTCACGGCCCCGTTCCCCCTGCCGCCGTTCGCCAACAGCAGCATGGACGGGTTCGCGGTGCGCGCCGCCGATCTGGCCCAGATGCCCGTGACACTGCCGGTACAAGGCGACATCCCCGCCGGGGCACTGTCGGTGCCCGCGCTGGATGCGGGGAAGGTGCTGCGGATCATGACCGGGGCACCCATTCCCCAGGGGGCGGATGCGGTCGTGCCCGTCGAGGAGACCGAGGCGGCGGGGGGCGGCGTCCGGTTCCGCGAGACCGTCACAGCGGGGCAGTGCGTCCGGCCCGCAGGCGAGGACGTTGTCGCGGGCAGCGTCGTGCTGTCAGCGGGGGAGTTGGTCCGAGCCGCCCACGTCGGCATGGCGGCGTCGGTGGGGCGGGCGTCGCTCTGGGTCCGCCCGCGCCCGCGCGTGGCCGTTCTGAGTACGGGCGATGAGCTGGTCGAGCCGGGGGCGACGCTCCAGCCGGGGCAGATTTATAATTCCAACGCCTACGCGCTGGCGGCGGCAGTGGCCGAGGCGGGCGGGGTGGTGACGCACCGGATTCATGCGCGGGACACGGCCCCCGCCCTGCGCGCGGCCCTGGACGCGGGCGCGGGCGCGGACGTGCTGGTGTCGAGCGGCGGCGTCTCGGTCGGCGACTACGACTTCGTCAAGGACGTGTTCGCGGAGCGCGGGACGCTAGATTTTTGGCGGGCCGCCATCCGCCCCGGCAAGCCGGTCGCCTTCGGGCGCTGGGGCGAGACGCTCTTCTTCGGCCTGCCCGGCAACCCGGTCTCGTCGCTGGTGACGTTCGAGCTGTTCGCCCGCCCCGCCCTGCGGCGGCTGGCCGGACGGGTGGACGCGGCGCGGACCCCCGTTCAGGCGACGCTGACGGAGGACGCCGCGCACGCGCCGGGGCGGCAGAGCTACCAGCGGGCCGTCGTCACGCCCGATACGGTCACGGGCAGGTATCTCGTCCGGCCCCTCTCACGCCAGGGATCGGGGATGCTCAGCGCGCTGGTGGAGGCGAACGCCCTGCTCGTCCTCGCACCGGACGCCGCCCGGTTCCCCGCGGGTGCCTCGGTCCCCGTGTTTCTGCTGGATTAGTTTCCCTTCCTAGAGAACGCTGGAGGGGTCGCCATAATCAGAGTCAATGGCATCCCTGACGGCGGTGGAAATGGGCGAAACGGGCGTGGCCCGCGCGGCGGACGGGCGGCTGACGGCAAATGGCCTGGGCGCGTGCGTCGGCCTGTGCCTGTATGAGGCCGCCGCGCGGATCGCCGTTCTGGTCCACGTCGTCCTGCCCGCCACGCTCCCGCTTTCCCCCGCGCGCCCTTCTTCGGCCGCCCATCCGCCCTTCACCCCCCCACCCGGCAAGTGCGCCGACACGGCCCTGGCCCATGCCCTGGCCGAGATCGTCCGGCAGGGAGGCCAAGTGGGGCGGGTCGAGGCGGCCCTGGTGGGCGGCGCGCAGATATTCTCCGCGCCCGGCGGGGACGCCGCCCCGCCGTCGCGTCTGGAGATCGGGCAGCGCAACGTGCTGGCACTGAAAGAAGAACTCGGCAGGGCCGGGGTCACCCTGCGCGCCGAGGACACGGGCGGGCATGGGGGGCGCACCGTCGCCTTGGACGCCAGCACCGGGGCCGTCTCGGTCCGCCCGGTGGGTCTGGGCGAGCGGCTTTTGATCACCCTAGGCCAGCAGGTGCCGGAGGAAAAGACTCCGGGGAGAAAGACGCCGTCTTCCGAAGCGGTGTCGCATGGAGAAGGGGTGTTCGCCTGTGCCGCCTGACGTAACGCCCGATCTGATGCCCGATGCCCGGCTCGAATCGCTGGTGCGCCAGGTCAAAGACCTGCCCGCCCTGCCCGAGGCGGTGACGCGGGTGGTGCAGCTCACCAACGACCCCAAGGCGGGCGCGTCCGACATCGCCCGCGCCCTGGCCTCCGACCAGGCCCTGACCGCCCGCGCCCTCAAGCTCGCGAATTCCGCCTTCTACGGCGGGAGCCGGCGAATCGGCACCGTCTCGGAGGCCGTCGTGACCCTGGGCATGCGGACGACGCGCAACCTGGCCATGGCGACGGGCTGCCAGGAGATGCTGGAGCGCGCGGTGTCAGGCTACGCCCTGCCGCGCGGGGCGCTGTGGCGGCACTCGCTCGCCTGCGCCACGGCGGCCCAGGCGCTGGCCGTGCGCGCCGGCTTCCGGCAGGCCGAAGAGGCCTTCGTGGCCGGCCTGCTGCACGACATCGGCAAGGTCGTCCTGAGCACGTATCTGAAGGAGCAGTTCGTGCGCGTCCTGCTCCGGGCCTCAGCGGGCGACGTCACGTTCAACGAGGCGGAGCGGGAGATATTGGGCTTTGACCACGCCGAAGCCGGCGCGTGCCTCTTGGAGCGCTGGAAGCTGCCCGCCTCCTTGGTGTCGGCGGTGCGATTCCACCACGCCCCCGGCGAGGCCGGCGACTCGTCCCTGCTGCCGCGCCTGGTCCACGTCGCCGACGCCGTCAGCCTGACGCTGGGGGCGGGCCTGGGCTGGGACGGCCTGGCCTATGCCCTTGATCCCGACGCCCTGCACCGCCTGGGCCTGACCGACGAAGACTTCGAGCAGGTCGCCGGCCAGACCTGTGACGCGCTGACCCAGGCCGGAACGGGCCTCTAGGGGCGGCTTTCTGGGCGTCCATGAAAAAAGAAGCACCCGCCTGACGGCGGGTGCTTCTGATGTTTTGGCGGAGCGGAGAGGGTGGGATTCGAACCCACGGTGACGTTGCCGCCACATCCGCTTTCGAGGCGGACGCACTAGACCAGCTATGCGACCTCTCCGTGTGAATATTCTCCCTCTTCAAAGGGGCTGGGCGGGATCGAACCGCCGACACCTCATTTAGGAAACGAGTGCTCTATCCACTGAGCTACAACCCCACGGATTAGGAAGGCGACGGTATTATACCGGCACCGGGCGCGGGTTGTCAATCCGCGCGGCTTTCCTTGGCACGCTCTCAGGCCGCAGTCCGCGCCTCAAGACAGGCGGCGACCAGGCAGGCAAGGGCGACCACGAGGATGACCACGCGGATCGCATGGAGCGTATCCCAGCGGCCCCGTTGCTGCTTCCAATCTTCCGGCAGACGCTCCAGGTCCCAGCCGCTCACCTGGACATTGATCCGCACCGGGCCGGCGACGGTGTAGAGGATCGAGAACAGCCACAGCGCCGCCGAAATGCCCGCCAGCGGTGCCGAGGCCGCCCGCGCCGCATGAAGCCGGTAGGCGACGATCCCCGTCAAAAGCAGCGTCGCCGCGTACCAGAACGGCATGACGGCCCCCAGCGCGCGGGCGAGTGCTTGAACGGCGGCGATATGCAGCCGGTCGTCGAGAGCGCGCAGCCGGGGATGCACGAAGGCGCTGATGCAAAGTTCGTTCCCGACCATCAGGCCCGCCACGATGATGGCGGCTGTTTGCAGGGCAACAGAGAGCATGTCCTTCGCCTCTTCGGGTCCTTCGCCTCTTCAAGAGCGTTCACTTGCGTGAGAACAGCGGCCCGTCCTCTGGGTAGAGGACGGGCCGCTGCGCGTTCCGGGCGGGACGGCGGGGGCTACATGCGCCCGTACAAAAGGCCCATGTCGGTCAGGGAGCCGTCTTTGTTGACCAGCCCCGCCGAGCTGAGGGTCCAGGTGCCGCCGGGATCGGCCCCCGTATACCAGGCGTACCGCGCCACGTACCAGCGGCTGTTGAGGGCGGGTACGACGATCCTCATGAAGTTCTTCGCCTCGTCCACCGAGACCGGGTTGGTCCCCGACCAGTCGGCGGGCGCGAACTCGGTGATCCAGAGCGGGTGCTGCCAGTAGCGGTTGTGGAGGTTGTCAATGTAGCTCAGGAACTGGTACGGGTCACGGACGTAGCAGTGGACCGCGATGAAGTCGATCCGGTAGTTTCTCGCCGAAGCCCCCGCCATGAAGTCACTGAACCACTGGCCGTTGTCGTCGGCGCAGGCCGGGCTGCTGACGGGGATGCCGAGGTTGGACAAGTACTGGAAACCGTCCAGGGCCGAAGCGACGCTCAGGTTCGCCTGATCGGTGTGGTCCGGCTCGTTGAAAGCCAGGAAGTTCTTGACGCCCGCCTGTGCCTTCCTGCCGTTCAGCCAGGCGGTGCTGTCGCCGCCGTAATAGCCCCATTCCATCGGCACGAACTCGGTGCCGGGGGGGGCATCCGTCGGCTCGTCCGCGCCCCAGGTGTAGTACCAGGAGTTGTGGATGCCCCAGCCGGCCCACTCTTTGGCGGTCATGCCTTTTTTCGGATTGACGAGGATCTGGGACGGGCCGGGGTCGTTGAGCTTGAAGACCTGGTTGTCGCCCCCGTAGTAGGCGAAGATGTTCAGCGTGTCGCCCAGCGCGGCGCTGTTGCCGTTGCGGACATCGAGCGTCTGCCCGGAGGCGGCCCCCGCGCTCGACGGGACAAGCCGCGAATAGCCGCCGCCGACGTCCTCGAAGTACCAGCGCTGGGCCGGGGCACCGTTGTCGGTATAGGTCGTCACGTTGGTACCGTTCGCCGTCGCCCCACCGGCGTCGTCCAGCATCTGCAGGGAATTCGCGGCGGAGTAGGCCGCGACGCTGTAGAGGTTGCCGCCGGTCGTCCCGACCAGCCACTGCTGGTTGGAGGTCTGGTTCGCGGTGAAGAGTTGGACGTTCGTGCCGTCGCCGTTGCCGAAGCCGACCACGTCCAGAGACAGGTTCGGGTTGCCCCGCGTCGAGATTCGGTAGACGCCCGGCGTCGGCTGCGGCGCACCGGGCGGGTCCAGCCGGAACACCTGGTTGCTGCCGCCGTAGTAGGGGTAGATGGCCGTCGTCGAACCTGACGCGGCCCCTTCGGCACCGCTCATGTCCAGGGTCTGGGCGGAGGCGATGCCCGCGTTCTTCGGGATGATCCGGTAGAAGCCGCCGCCGATGTCCAGGAAGAACCAGCGCTGCGCGTCGTTGCCGTTGTCCTGGTAGGTCGTGACTTTGTTGCCGTTGGCGATGCCGCCGTTGTTGTCGTCCAGAACCTGATTGGTGCCGACGCCGGAATACGGGTGAAGCTTGAAAGTGCCGTCGGCCTGCTTCTCGACCAGCCACTGCTGGTTGCAGGTCTGGCCGGCCGCATAGAGCTGTACGGTCGTGCCGTTGCCGTTGCCGAAGCCCAGCACGTCCAGCGCCAGCCCCTGCTGGCCCTTCGTCGTCAGCCGGTAGACGCCGGTGGTGGGCACCGACGGCGCGTAGGTGATGCCCAGGGCCGCTTTCAGCGTGGCTGCGCTGTAAGCTGCCGAGAGGTAGGCCGTGGCGCTTCCCGGCCCGCTCAGGTTGCTGGTCGTGACCGTGAACGCCGCGCCCGTCGCGCCGGCGGGGACGAGCACCACGGGCGGGACCTTCGCCAGCGCGCTGTCGCTGGCGAGCGCCACCGACACGCCGCCCGAGGGCGCGGGGGCGTTGAGCGCCACCGTGCCGATGCTGGACGTGCCGCCGACGACAGGGCTGGGTGCCACCACGAGGGAATACGCGGAGGGATAGACGGTTTTCGACCCGACGCCGCCGTCGGCGTTGATCACCCAGATCTGTGCCGTCTTGTCCGCCCCGGCCCAGACAAGGCTGACGGTGCCGGCGGGACCGGCGATGACCCCCTTGGGAGAGAACCCGGCGGGAGCCACGAAATTCTGGAAGGTAAAACTGGTGTCTGCTCCGACCTTCCACAGGGAGACCGTGCCGTCAGCCGGGTGACTCCAGAAAATGCGCGGCGAGTTGGTGCTGTCCACGACCATGCTGATCGGCGACCAGCCGGCGTAGGGGCCGTAGTCGGTATTGGATGAGCCGGTGTCGGCGTTCCCCCAGAGGGAAATCACGCCGCTCGTGTTGACCCACAGGATGCGGGGGGCGTTGTTGGGGCCGACCGCCAGGAAGGAGGCCGTCCAGCCGGCATAGGGGCCGTTCTCAGAGTGGACAAAATCCCCCGCGGCGTTGACGCTCCATAAAGACTCGGCCCCGTTGGTGTTGGTCCACATGACGCGCGGCACGTTGTTGCCGCCGGCGGAGATCGCCACAGCCTTCCATCCGGCAAACGGCCCGTAGTTTTGAAAGCTGAAAGCGCCGCTGCTCTCGGTCAGATTCCAGAGCGACATGGTGCCGTCCACGTTGTTCCACAGAAATCGGGGGACGTTGTTGCCGCCGGTCGCGATTCCGACAGGACTCCAGCCGGCATAAGGCCCGTAGCTGCTGACAGCGACGGGGCTGCTTGCGGTGGTACGCCAGTAGGAGATGACCCCGTCCGGGTTGGCCCAGGCCAGACGTGCCACGCCGTCGGAGCCGCCCGCAAGGCCGCTCATCACCGGCCCGGAGGCCGCCGCCGGCGGCATCGCCGCCGCAAACGCGAACGCAGAAAGTACGAGCAGAGCCAGGGCGCGACCCACGGCCGCCCCACCCCGCTTCTTACCCAGTGACGCCGCAACGGCAGTGCGGAGTGCGCGACGGGAGTCGCCAAGAAGGCTTGAATAATTCATAACCTAAGTTGTGTTTCTAGCGTCCTGCCGTGATGGTGAAGGCCAGTACGGTCAGGAAGACCTTTAACTCGAAGCCGCGCGGCGTGACGGCATGAACCGTGCGCCCCAGTGCCGAAGCGATCT
>JAABUP010005241.1_pt1 | contig 20013 bp, 21 predicted proteins | sample 5559201 | NCBI WGS metagenome assembly JAABUP01 (sample SAMN10711887, study PRJNA513373) | rock metagenome | isolation source: Antarctica rocks | place: Antarctica
GTGTGATGCAGGGCCAAATGCCAAGCAGTGTATGATGAACTCCACGAGAAATTCAGGGCTCTTGAGGAGGAGTACCGATGATCCTTTGGCCATGCAAACACAGTGTCATTTGTTGCAATGCATTGCAATCAGCAGCAGGTTTGACATTAAATCAGGGCGAGCAAGCAGCTTGTATAAAAGCAGAGAGAGTTGTGGTTTTATGAGAGCATACATTTCAGGTCACCTGATGAGACACCAATGTCGTTGTTGCAAATTCTGAAGTGAGCTTTGAGGGTTTGCTTGCTTTCACACTGTCACACAGACTTCTCTGATACTTGCACTCAGCCTGATTACAAGCTGTAAAACGTCTTTTATGCTCTTACACAGTCTTGCATCAAACGCACGCACATTGGCATCCCACGGGCTGTGCATCTTGCATCAGTAACGCAATCACTCCTTGCACAAACTACCCTTAATGCACGTCGACTTCCATTTATTGTTTATTGATTACTCGTAGCACTGCAGCTTCAGGCACTTTACAATGTGTGCCAGGCTACAGCAGTTGTATCCACTGATTATTGAGCACACTGTGATTTGACTGTGTGCTCAGGGAACTACCACGCTCAGGGAATTACCACTATCCCAAACACAACGCTTGTTCAAACGACATGATCTCAGACTGCACTCTTATAAAACAAAAAGTTAAGTTCAGTTTTACAACACTGGGATTGTTTTAGTCCAAAAATTATGCAGGCTGTCTGCAGATGGTTCATATACACACTGTCACAGCAACTCCCTCGTGATTCCCAGCAAGATCATGTGAACATGATGTTTCTTGCTGGATTGGGTGATGCTGTTGCTTGAAGCATTTCAGCCTCCATCTGCCTTGCAGGTTGCATGCGTAGAAGGGAAAAGGCAGGGCCAATAGCAGTCATTCAAGTATCTGAGTACAGTTCTGAGATCTCGCCCCTAGAAGCCTCTACATGCATGCCTGACAGAGGCAGCCATGCTCAAAACAACACAAGCCCTAACATCATACAAAAATAATAAAAAACACCTATTATGGGTTCCCTACCAAACACTGTGCATGCTACTCCAAAGCAGAACAAGCCTGGTCTATATATATATATATACACCAGATCACATTACTGCGGTTAGTATCAGCTCATGAAAACATTGCAGCTCCATTTAGGGTTGCCAGCACCTACCCATTGATGATTGTACTGTGCAGTGCTGAGGCGATATGTGGTTGGACCACAACGCAGTGTGACAGCATCTTTGCCTGTGTCCCCCAGTCATTTACTATTTGGCTATTCTGAGCAATCAGCTGAGACAGTCATGCTGCTGTCAGATGGCATGTGGTGCATCACAGCAGCCGGCTTAGCATGCGCAGCGGCTGTCAAAGAACCTTTGCGCTGTCTTCCCCGGGCTGGGGCTGCAGCATGGGGCCTTGATGATGCAAAGGGGGCTCTCCCTTCAGGCTGCCCATCAATGCCCACCATGTTTCCCTTCCCATTTGGTGCTCTCCCTTCGCAGTGCCCACTGCTTGCCATCACGCTGCCCTTTGCACCTAATGCCGTCCCATCTCTGTGGTAAGACCGCCGTGCATGAGGCACATACAACCCCAATACAGGGTGTACAGACGCACCACTGCCGTATGCATGGGCAGCAGCCACCGAAGAAGTATGCACCGCGGGTTTGTGAGTTGGCGCCATTTTGCGCGCCCTTTGCTTGGCAACAGCTGGGTGTTTGCTCAGCTTTTTGGTAGGTACTGGTGGTGAGTCATCGCTGGAATCATCCAAGCCTGCAGAAGCTGATCTGGGCTGATCTCCAGATGAGCGGGGTTGCATGTTCAACCCAGCGAGGGTCTCAGCTGCCAGCCTGAAGAAGAGCAAGGAGACTAGCGGTGAGCACAGGGGGTAGACTGAGACACACAATGCAAAGAGGGGAGTGCTATGCCTGAGCTGATGTCGAAGACAATCAAAACACAGCAGTGGATTGTGCATAGAAGATGAGACATACATTCTGGTCAAAGAGCTTGTTAGGATAGCAGATACAGATGGACAGGGCAAAACTTTTGGGAGGGAAGTCTGTGTGCTTACATAAGCAGCTCAGAAGGCTCCTCATTGGCCAACTCAGCAGCTGCAGCAGCATCTGCAACAGCATCCAGGGCAGATTTGGGCTGTGGGGGCTGGGCTTCAATTGCCCTGTCCTGCTGGTGTTTCCCGCCATCTGCCACAGTTGCTGCTGGATTCTGGACAGATGCCAGCGACGCTGCGTTTTGGCGGGAGATGGCATGGCTAGGAATGACCACTCTGTGAGTTGTCTCCACCAGAGGTGGCGGTGACTCACCCTGAGCCTGAGCAAGCTGACTGGCCATCAGCATCTGGGAGATGAGCTGATTGAGATCCCCAGCATGTCTGTTTCCAGCAAGCGAACACAGCTGGGAAACGTCTACTGATGACAGGTTTGAACTCCCAAGCATAGCAGCCAAAGCGTTCATATTTGGGGCTGCAGCTGGATTTTGCATGGAGGAGAAGTTTGGGGGGAAAGAGACTGCTGCTGCTCCAGGACTCAGGCTGTCATGCTGGGCACGCTGTGCAGTGGAACTGCTGGCGCCACCATTCAAAAAGCTGAAGGATTTGCCAGATGCCTGTGGCAGCACCGAGGGGCCCTGCTGAACTTTAGCACCTGCCCTATAGAACCCTGAATCTGAATCCCTGGGAGCAGGCTGGGGATCCTGGTGGCTTGCCAAAACCGGCCGATTTAGCAACGCAGGGTTTCTGACTCCTCCCTCCGCAATTACCCTACTAGGCAGGCTGTATCCTGAACCCAGGTTGTCGTACCAATCTTTCCCGCCATTGACGCGTATACTTTCCAGAGGTCTGCTACACTGTGCATATCCTGCAGGCAGTAAGCAAGTTTGGGGAAACACACTTATACCAGAAAACAATGTCGCTCAATCTTGCAACCCCAAATTGCATATCAAGGCCAGTTCTGCAGGACCACAATCAGGGCTTTACTGCTTGTAAGCTTCCAATGAAGCATGGCCCTGATCCTCTCTGCCAGTCAGGCATACAGGAATGGCTGTCATGAAAGCAGAGTGTCGCATGCAATGCATATATACACGCAGACACACATAGACAGACAGACACAGACACACGCACGCACACGCACGCTCATACTCACACATATACAAACAGCACGGTCACAAGAGTTGCCGGCACAAAGCTGTATTTACCTTGGGCGTGGCCTGACTGAACATGCTGTCCATAGGGTGACTCAACTCCAGAGAAGGAGGCTACAGACTGCCCCTGCCCCAGTTCCCGCCCAAATCCATACCCTTGCTGACCAATCCCTAGTTGACTACGTCCTGGCAGCTGCTGCCGCTGCTGCTGGTCCTGCTCAAGCCAGCTGGCCACAGATGGCGGGAGAGATGATCTTGTGGATGAGCTGATGGGCGAGGGCTGCAGGCTGTTCACAGAGGCAACACGGGGGGTTCCCGCCTCCTGTTTTGGCGCCAAAAGCCGTCTATGGTGCTCAAGACCACCCAATGGGAAGGAGGCGGCGACTGGCGCTGAGGAATAAGCGGGCAGGTGTGGCTGGTCTGCCATATTTGGGCGGGAAACTCTGTTGAAGCTGTTGCGCATGACGTGCAGCTGTGCTTGAATTGGGCGGGGCAAGTTGGGGTTTTGAGCCGCAAACAACTCCTGGGAAGTCATGCTTGGCAAACTTGGCCTGTGTCCGTTTGATTTGCCTGCAGTTGCGACGCAAGCTTGAGTCAGCAAAGATCAAAGTCTGAGCCAATGGCTAACACAGAACAACACGGCTGCTCGGCAGTGAGTCCAATGCACAGCTACATTGCATACACTGCAACTTGATAATAATTTGAACCTGCAGCATCACTGGTGACACGTTGACTGTTGTGCGTCTGCATGCAACACTGCTCAAGCCAAAAAAATGTTACTCTACATATTATCCTCATTGGATTTCAGACAGCTGTTCTGAAGGATGCGCTGATCTACACAGTCTGGTAAAATGCCTGAATCATGTCAGGGATGATGCAGTATACTCTATGTGTTGCATTTGTGACCTTACTGATGCAGTATACTCTATGTGTTGCATTTGTGACCTTACTGACCATGTATGAGGCTGTAAAAGGTAGTAAGTTTTGATGCTGAAGCCTCAACAATCAGGACAGGGGTTGTTTGTGCTGCAGCACTGCTTGCAGGTGCTCAGACATGCTGCAGTTGCATGGGTGTTCATGTGCTCATTTACTGATTCATTTGTGACTCACCAGGTGCCTCAGACAGCTGACTCAGCCACTGCTCCACATTTGCTTCTGAGATGTTCACGACAGCTTCGTCCCGGTGATCTCCATTCTTCTTCATGCAGCTAGCCATGATGCTCTGCAGCTGCGCTGTTGTCACTGGCTCAGTATTAGTCACTGGGGGACTGACTGAGGGCTGCAGGGCACTTGAGAGGTTGCTCCAGGGCCGTTCGGAATGGCCCTTGGGGGCAACATCAGATTTGCTGGAGTCGGACTTCCTGCACATCATGATTTGAGATGCTAAATTGAGCAGAAACCTTAACCCTATACCCTAAATACATACAGGTGAACCCACAGCCCTGAGAGGGTTCACGTGTAGGTAATCTCAACAACTTTGAGACAGAATTGATGGGGTTCAAGATGCACAATCTCATGTGAGCAGCAGGTCCTGCCTGGAACACCCTATCTTTGTTACAGTCAAATGAGCTGCAACGCTGGCAAACTTATGAAACTCAGAAGGGAAACTCAGAAGAGAAATTGTGAAACTCAGAAGGCAAACTGTGAAAGTCAGGAGGAGGACTCAGAAGGGATGGATGATGAGACCCTGAAAGAAGGCTAGAGAGACGCTGTGCGCCCAGACCAACATTATGACAAGCAAAGGTCCCATTGTGACAAGCAGGCACTACGTCACAATGAGCACGGAGACATGCCTTGACCATTTGCATGTTAGTGACAACATTGAGTATCATGCCCCTCGGCACAATGGAACAAGCCTAGCTATCAGCTTGCTTTTTTGAGTTACTATGTAATTGTCGCTTTACCAGGTGCTGTCACAAAATGGCATAAAACGGGTAACTCAAAATGCAGGATCCCAAGTTGCTGGCTTATGGTACACACAAGATGCCACTGCACATATTGTGTGAATCAGCAAAATCTTACTCACCTGCTGGGCAGCTTCAGTTGAGATTGTCCTATCATCCCCAACCCTTGTTCAGCATGGTCCCCGCATGGCATCCCACTGTAGACTCGGGGGCTGGCGCCATCCCTAGAAGAAGCCGCACCCTTTGGCCTTGAACTGATAGCATCCCCAAAAGGTGTGGGGCCCTGGTAGTGGGGACTGGCACTGTCCCTGCTGAACGGCGCAGGGCTTCTTCTGCTGCTGCCATGTGGCGATCTATCATGAGCGTCTGCCACAGGGTTTGAACCCTTCGCATCTTCTGCAGACTCCTTGAAGCTGTCTGAAGCTTGCCCATGAGATGGACCATGTGAACCATGTGATGCATTGTCCATCTCAGTATCCAAATTTGAATGGGTATCATGCAACACGCTGTGCACGTTGTGCTTGGGTGATGCTGTTGGCTGGGGGACAGATGAGGCATTGGCCGTAGGACTGACAGAAAGGTGAGGCACAGGGTTGCCTCGCACAATGCTCTGCATGTGCTGCAAGCGAGCTGTGAGCTCAGCTTGAGCATTGCTCGTCTCAGCATCTGTCCACTGCTGAGAAGGGGCGGCTGAGTCAGAGACAACTGCCTGATCAGGCTGCTGCTGGGCGTCGGTCAGGGCAGGGCCGCTTGAGGAGGGTCGTTTGCCCAGCAGGGGCTGTTTGAGGAGGGCAGGGTGGGGTGTGGGGTTGACCTTTGCATGGTGACTAGAGGATAGAGTAGTTTTAGTCATGGATGACGCATTGGCAGCCTGCAACACAACTACACATAAGTTATGCTAGAAGAAGACACGTGACTAATGACTGAGGGCATGCATGCATTGGTGGGTGCATATGCAAACATGCTTTGGCATGTGATTGCACGCAAGTCCATGCACATTTGCCTCACCTTGGAGTTGCTGTAGTTGAAGGGGGCCCCATCCCCACTGACCCTCCCCCCCTGGAAGGCATTACTGTAGATACGGTAGTTGGGGGACGGCCGTCCTTCTGTTGACCTACGAAGCACCACAGAATAAGTCGGCGACGTGCTTCTTGTTGCAAACCAAGCAGTCGACATGTTTGTTGTCACAAACCAAACAACGCGTGAGCAAAGCGCCTGTTGTCACAAAGCAAACAAGCAAACCATATGATCGGCGTTGCACACCAAACAGATAAGCAACATTTTCCCTGTCACAGACACAAGTGGAGAACTTGCTGTCACTGACACAAGATGAGGCAATGCATGAGTTGGCAAACCAAGAGGTGGGTGACAGAACAAACAAACCCATCCTTATTACCTCGTATGCTGCTTCATCACACTGGTATGCAGAGATTAGCTAGGCATCAAGCAACACATGCTAGGCTGTCACAGTCCAAGTCTGCATACCAGTATGGTGAAGCAGCAACATGTGAATTGACCATGCAACATCAATGTGTCAATGTGAGCCGACACTGAATGCACTTGCAACTCCCCCCAGCATCTTCTTATTGTTGTGCACTTGCTGCAACACTCTCTGCACATGTGCAGCTTGGGGTGCTGCACAGAGGACATCCCATACCTGACAGGGCCACTTTGAATTGAGCGCAGAGCCTTAGGCAGGTCAGCACCGGGGGGTCTCCTGAAGGAGTCCAGCTTGAGGGCTTCCACCGGCATATTCACAGCATTAGCATGGCGGCGAACAAAGGAGAGGGGCGGATCTGATACTGAGCGTCCATACTCAGGGATGGATAGACGCTGCCGCTTGGCTGGGTTGCGCACTTCTACATCATCGGCTGTTCCTGATGGTATCAGAGGACCTGCGGTCCAGAAAAGGGACACAATGTTGCTGTTGACATGACATGACAATACATGTTGGTGTTAACACAGTGTTAGTGTGATGCAACGGAGCTTGAAGAGTGCAGTCACACAAAGAATGTGACTGGCTGTGCAAACCAACATGGCAACAGTGCTGCAATTGATGAGTTCAGGGTATCCATTTGTCTACTCAATTCCTGAATGCATGTCTGCTCCTAGGGTCAGGTATGTGCTTCATGTAATGCCCTTGCCAAGACAAGATTACCATTGCTGCAATGGGCATGCTCGTGGTGCATTGCCAAACATGGCAGCTTTCATGCTTGACCAGTGTGCTGGCATACTTGTATCCGGTAGGCAGCAAAGGCACACAGCGCAGCAAGATCCATGAACGGATGACACTTAACAGCAAGATGCGCTGTACAATGCCTGTCGAATAGCACTGCACAGACTTGCAACTCGGGCAGTCTTAGCTCACCTCTCGCAACAGGGCGCATTGAGTTGTTCAGGAAATCCTTCCCAAACAGCTGCATGCTGTTTGCCATTTTGGCTTGCTGAAGCCAAACATCTATATTTGGCTTGCTGCCAATGTTTGGCAGATCCTTGGTGAACTGCCCCGCAGCAGGGATGTCATGCGGCTGAAAGCTGCCTGGTGCAAAGCCACGTCCAGACATGACGCGGCCAAATGGTGCTGCCATGGTGCCACTGGCAGGCATCCTGCAGCATACAGAGTTGGTAAGGTTTGGAAGCAAAAAGCAGCAAGAAATGGTGACAACCACACATGTGGGGGAAACAGAAAAGCTGAGCTGCTGAAGAGGAATGCTGACCACTGTTGTTCCTGCTGCTGCTGCTGCTGCTTCTGCTGCTGCATTGACACAGGCTTTGTGACTGCTGTCCAAAAACAGCGTCGAGAGCTGAGGCTTGACAGTTTCCTGAGCAGTGAGTCCTTGTTTGGCCTAGTGATTACAAGGAAGAAATTCGCTGCGATCTAACGAGACAGGAATGCGTACAATGTCCTGCAGAGGCCTGACAAGTCTGCAAGGTTGGGCTTGCAAGCTGCTACGAGCACTTTTCGAGATGGCAAATCTGGTCAAGGGAAGCACTAGGAGCTTCAAACGACCCTTGGACTGGTACGAATTGCACCACAAAGCATGACCTCAGGTGCACAAGCGCACTTGCGTCAAGTGAGAGGTAAAAAGCTGGTCTGAGTGAGGGGTCGGACGCGTCGTCTCATCAGCCTAAGCGGGCCTAAGCAGGCCGACGCGAGCCAACAGCGGCAAGCTGACACGGGCCGGAACAAGAAAGCAGATGTGAGGCTGAACGTCACCTGTAGCCGTTTCAGACTCCAGCCGTGCTCAAGTGCCTGCTGGCCGTTTCAACTTCTGCGGGAAATGTGCTGCTGCTCACCAACTGTACTTGCACAGTTGCAGAGGTCGTTGAAGCTGCTGTGTACGTCAAGACGGACGAAGCATAAACTCCCGGACTGTTGCCGTCAGCGGAAGCACCAATCCCCTACAGCAAAAGCTGCTGCGGCCCGGAGAGAACTGCTGACCTCACCCTGGCAGCGCTCCTGGAAGGTACCTACCCTCATACGCCAACTAGGGTGACGAGACGAATTTCGACGCTCCAAGGCTGTACGAAACTTGCTTGCGCTGCTTGCCTTCCTGTCAAAATCAGCTAGGACTAAACAGCCAACCCCCGCTGTGTATGTGTGCCACTCGAACCTACGCAACAAAGAGTCGGCACTACTCTTGCTGCCCCGTGACGATCTTTTCGACCAAGCACAAACGCAGTGACAGGCTGAGGACTCGGAGCAGATTCAACAGGCAAGTCTTTGTACGCTCAGATGCCTGTCAGTCTGTTCAGGAGCGCAGCTACATGCAGGGGTCGTTACTAGCGCTTTGCCACCAGGCACGCAATTCGTCATCGTTGACAGTAGTCAACGTGCCTACAAGTGTAGTCAACCTTACCTACCATTTTGGCTCAATTCCCCTATAAAACCTACCTTGATTACTGATCGCCAACCACACAGTAGCCTTACACGCGTCACATTTGACAGATCTGAGAGATATGGCGTAGGAACCGTCGTCCTGGCCGAGCCGTGGGTAGAGACTAAGCAACTCGATCCTGTGTGTTTATTAGGCTCGGCTGACGTCATTGGCATGGGGCACTACCCACTTCCTGCTCGTTTCTTCATGCTTGCACTCAGCTGCATGTCTGACGTGGAACCGTAGACACGGAATGACAAAAGCACGTGAACTTGCAAGAGCTTGTAAGTGCCCCCAACAGGTACCTACTCAATGTAGAACTTGACTACCCAGGCGAACCTGTTGAGCACGGGGGAGGGGGTTGATTGGCCAATCGGACTGCAAAATGCGCGCCATAGGAACCCATCAACTTGATTTGATGCCGATACCATACAACAAATAGGAGGGTGCTGCTGCCTTACTGGACGACTACTGAGTAGTTGTACAATGTTCACAAATCAGTGTCGTTTCATAAGCAAAACAGTTGCATAGCAAAGCCCCGGAAAAGTTCCCCTAAGCATAGTGGATCTCGGACCCCCTGTTGCAAGCTCATAGCCTTACACCAGTTTAGGATATGAGGCTGTGAGTATGATGACAAAAAGACTGTGGACTGATGACGCTTCAGCCAGCTCAACCTGACTGCACTGACTGCAGTTCACAAAATGCTGCTATGCAGTGCATCTTATGCCAGCTGATGCATTGATGCATCAATATTGTGGTTTCAGCCTTTCTAAAACAAGAGGCACCAGCTGCAGAACAGCCGTGCCCGCCAACTGGGGAACTCAGCAGTATTGCGTTTCAGCATACATGGTTAGAGCCATGTCTGCTCAGGCCAATCTCAGGCCCTCCGCACAGTCAATGGCATGTTCTCAACTCGAAATTTACCCAGATGTAAGCGTGTCCCCAGAGGCACTGCTCACGCCTGGGGTATTGATTACAAGGGACAGTGCTTTCTTTTGTATTGCTGAGGTTATAGCTGCAGCTGATCTGTTTGATGTTGGGAGCACCTGACAGCTGCCAGCCACGAGCTCATGAGTGATCACATAAGCATCATTGACATCAGAAGTCTGATTTGGGGTTGAGTGAATGACTACCTGAAAAGGGAAACATCAGTAGCACATTAATCTGATAAACACGCAGGCATACTATGGCTGTTGCAGCCATACATACACCAGGAATGCATGTGTGACAATGACATAGATACCCTTGAATCATATATTTCCGAAAGTGCAATTGTGGATGTAAGCATGCTAGCAAGTGTCACGTCTAGCATAACCAGCAGATCCTGGTTGCTGTTTCACGGGCTCTCATTTTGTCCAAGATGTGCTGCCACGCATAGTGTGCTTTGGGACTTGTAGAAGTGCTTCAAACCAAATACTTGCTTTACGACACACCATTTGCACCAGGTCAAGCTTGTTACTGGCAAACTCGAACAGCTTGTGAGATGTGCATGACGCATGACGCACCAAAAGAAAGCCCTACCAGGCAAGCAGCAGTTTGAGGCTGCTTTGCCTAAGTTTGGGCTGCACTGAGGTGTCGGCTTTCGCTCACCGAGTAAAAGAACGACTGCAACTGCGTCGCAACAAGGTGGGGTCATAGGCAGACGCAAGCGCAAGGACCAAGCGCTTTGCACTGTCCGATCTGAGGTAACTTGTGTCCACCATAGTGTGCAGCGCCAGCTGCGTTTCGTCAGGCAACGACATCTAGGGCATCCAAAAGCCGATTGCAGGTCTGAGGAGGAGTAGTAGGAGGAGGATTTTACATCTTCAGCCAACCGTACAGATGTGCCAGGGTTGTCAGTAACCTGGTCAAAAATATCAGCACTAGAAGTGTTTATCATGTCTACACAGTCTGAAACAAACTTGTAGACTATCATACGATCCTTCTGGGCAAAGAAGGATCGCATTGAAAAGGTTCGGGAATTGGAAAAGGTGTGATATTTGAGTGGCTGGAAAATTGGACACTCAAAGACAAGATGATATTCATCCCCAACGCTAGATAGGGGACAACATGGGCAAAGTTCAAATGATCTAGGCATAGGTGGTCTCTGATGTCTGCCTGTCTCAATTGGTAGTAAATGAGAGCTAAGTCTGCAACGTAGGAAACGCTTCATGAACCACCGGTGACCTACCGCGCGTTAGGCAGGTTGACGTGATCATGTGATCATGGTTGCACGGGTATGGCATGTGCACCGGATCAAGGGATGATCCCATGCAAAGCCGGAAGTTTTCCGGTCCGAACTTTCTGGAAGAACAGTGCTTTCGCCAGTATTTGGGATTCTCAAGAACTTTTCTTGGGGCAGGTGCAAATTCCTACCAATTAGGTTTCCCAATCGGCAGGCAAAAAATGATTTCTCCCTGTATGCTGCAGATGTGGAGGCACATGCAAATTTAGTTGAATGTCATGTGCTGGCAGGTACGTTGATTTGAGATCTGAGATGCCAAATCAAGTAGCATCAGTAAGACCTCACCATGCTGGATCTCAATGCAAAGATGTCGGCATTGGCAGCTGGACAATTCAATCTTTTGTATAGCAGTTTTGCTATATCTGTAGTAGTTAGAACAGGAGTAAAAGTGAAGTAGCCGCCAGCAAATGCAGTACAGCCAGAACATTTTTTTACAGTGAGCTAAACTAGATTTCGAGCTCACAGCTATGGCAGCTCAAATGCTGGGAAGGGCAGTCCTTGATCAACCCCAGGTACAGGCTGAGTACCCTCATCTAAAGAGTCAGTCACATCTACAATGTGTACACCGCTGGAAGATTTTGGCTTTGACTCAAATGCTGCCTTTTTCATGTGCATACTGTTGACACCTGTGGCATGCTGTTTTGACAATCCCTGAACTGCATTGTTAGTGCTCACAAGTACACTGGTTGCTTGCTGCATGAGACCACCTGTGAGAGCCATGTGTCTGCCCATCTGATTCAAGCCTGACTGAGCCATGACTGAAGGGAGTGCTAGGGTTTACTCCACACATTGCAGAGCCATTTATGTGCATACTCATTGGCACAAATAATCCATCTGACTGACTGCCATGAGCCTCATGCACCCCTTGCACCACAGACACCTGGGGGTTTGATGCCCATGACCCCACATTTCCCCCATTGACACTTGGGGGGCAGCTCTGGGTTCTAAATGTGCTGACTGCAGAAGCAGCAGGGGGGAAGGGGCTGGGCCCTGCCTGGGGTGGCAAGGACGAGTGGTGTGATGCAGCCAAAGGATGCATGCCATTGCCCTGCAGCGCCACAACGTTGCAAAGGTTGGCATGAACTTGCTCAGTCTGACTTAGGCCACATCAACACACATGATTGCTTGTACATTGACTGCCCAAAGCAGGATCTCGCAGGGAGCTACTCAGGACTGTACATACCTGACCCGAAGGAGAAGATAGGTGTTTGATGAATGATGACATGAATGACACCACTACAACGTTCAAATTGAATCAGATTGCAAACACTCTAAGCTTGTCTGTATGGGGCACAACTGCAAAATACTGCTGCATGTTCTGTGAGTGCTGGTGGCACAACAACATTGGCAATGAGATATGGTGCTGACATAAAAGAATGACCAGGAAGACGGTAAGGGAGTGAAAATAGAGTGTGACATCAGGGCTGTACCTGGACCTGCCCTGCCCTGAGTGCCGCCTGCCACTCCCTGATCATGTCATGGCCTATGAGGGCAAAGAGCTGCTTGGAAGCTTCTGGAGTGCTGCTGCTATCCTGCATGTCACCCAAATCATCCACAACTTGTTGCAACCTTGGTCATACGTTCTCAGAAGAAATCAAAGGCCACTGCAAAGCAGCAAGCTGGCAGCCACAGAGCTCGTAACATTGGAAAATTTGTTTCTGATGAGGAAGAAGCTACAGGACAGACAACAGCAGTGGGAAGCAGCAAGCTGGCAGCCAAAGGGCTTATGTGTGTGCAAAGAGCCTGTATGACCTGAAGCAGAAGAGTGTGTGAGAATGGTAATCAACAACTGCAAAGACCACACAAGCCAGGCTAGCTGCGACTGACTACAGCTATGAGCCCTGTACCGGAATGGTATTACATACAAACAGAAAGCTGAAGTGGGCAAGAAGCTTATGTTCAGTCATGCAGCAGTCAGGAGGCAGTGAAGAGGATCTCTTGGATACAGACAGCTCAGCTCAGTAACGCACTGACACCTCATGTCAGGCCTTTTCACAATTAAAAAAAAAAACCATGGAAAAGGTGCCAACAAAGCCTCCAAAAGTCTTGTGACCTGGGGACCACATGGAACTGCTATTCCATGCCTCACCTGTTGCAAGACCTCACTAGATGGCACTGTGGCATGGGCAAGTGGTACTGGCAAGTGTCATGGGCAAGTGGTACAGGCAAGTGTTATGGGCAGGTGATACGGGCAAGACCTTACTAGATGATACTGTGGTGCGGGCAAGTATATGGGCAAGTGGTATGGGCAAGTGGTATGGGCAAGTGGTATGGGCAAGTGGTACAGGCAAGTGTTGTGGGCAAGTGGTATGGGCAGGTGCTATGGGCAAGCGGCATGGGCAAGTGGTGTGGGCAAGTGGATGCTTTTGTGAACTTGTCATTGAGTAAGGCCTCACCCGTGAGGCCTGAATGAACTGCCGAAGCGCTGCTCGTTTCTCAATCTGATTTCTTTGCTTGAGTTGGCCATCAACCCAAAGAATGAAAGCCGTCGAAGAGCCGCCTGCTGCCCGCTTGCTTTGACCACCCTGCAAGCTTTGCATGCTGCCCTGCATGCTTTGCACGCTGTGGTTTGAGCCAGCCTGCTGAGCCTGTTGAGGTCCTGACTGAAACATGCCGTGCTGCGCATTCACATACTGATTGACGCCATGCTGTGCACCTGAATTGGAGTGCATGTGATGTGGCCAGCCATGCATGGAGTTTGACCGAGGCACATGCTGCTGCTGCTGCTGCTGGGCAGTGTTCAAGGAGTCTGTGTAGCAGGTGGGAGCAGCGGCCTGGAGTGGCAATGACAGGTGTGCCTGCAGATGCGGTATCCAAAGACCTTGCTGCGGAGCGTCCTCGGATGGCGGGAAGTCAGATGGCGGGAAATTGGATGGGGGGAAACCTTGCGGTCTTTGCTGTTGCCGGCCCTGTTGCAGCAGTTGTTGCTGCCAATGGTGCTGTTGCAGGCGCTGCTGCTGCTGCTGCAGCATTTCATGATGCTGGTGTGCATGCAAGTCTCCCCATGGCCGTTGCACAGCAGGATTTGGCTGCTGGCTGCATGCTTGTGGAGCAGGGCTTGGCATCCGGCTGGGATGCTGGTTGAAGAAGAGCTGTGCCTCATCGTCAGCAGAGGGAAAGGCGCTGGGCTCTGGGCCAAGGTGCTGAGCATGGGATGCAGACTGGGAGGGAAACATAAACCCCTGTGAGAATGATGGCGGCAGGTGGGAAGGCAGTAGTTGACCTCTGTAAGAGGAGCCTGCTTGCTGAGGAGGGAATGAACCATTCAAATGTGAGTATGGATGAATGAGCTGGCGAGCCTGCTGTGCACGCTGGGCAACAGCAATGCCCTGCTGCCCCACACTGCCCTGCTCCTGCCAAGATGGTTGGAATTGCGGCTGTTGCATCTGCTGACATCTAAAATCCCATGGCTCCTCTTTCACAGGAACGCTATGCAGCTTCTGTTTGACTGCAGCAGCCTGCTGTGCATGCTGTGCAGCAGAAGAAGGGTGGTCCGCTGGGCCCAGACTTGCAGTGCTTTCAGGGCGCTTTCTGGGACTGGGGCTGCGTGAAGAAGGCCCAGGCACCGGCACGGTATGCACCTGCCCAGGGCTTCTGGACTTGCCCTGACCCCACAAAACAGGGCTTTGCTGTATCAAGCCCTGTCCTTGCACACAGGCGACGCTGTTTGACAGCCTTCCATTCAGCCCAGCAGTCATCTCATTGGCATTGGAGTCCAGAGTCCCAGCTACTGATGTCTGATTGATCAGGCTGCCTGTGTTCTGATGACTCACCACCTTTTGCTTACCCCTGTTCTCAGCCCCATCCGTGGCTGCAGAAAGCCAATGAGTCAGAGACTTCCTGCCAGGTATGCATGGCAATACTGCGTATGTGTATCTGCAGCAAGACATGAGGCGAATCACTGTGACGGTACTCTGGCATGAAGTAAAATTAACTCAAGTGTGGGGGGTTTGCAATGACCTACAGCCATCTGGCCACATCTTAGCATCGCTTTTCTGTATCAGTACAGCTGCATGGTAGACCCTTCCCATCGTGAGGAACACAACTGCCCCCCCCCCCCTTCCCCTTTGTCAGAACACCCCTCCAACCCCTCTTGTTGAAGCTCCTCTGAACCCACCCCCCCCCCCCGCCTTGATCTCCCTCCTCCTGACACTCCTTCAACCAGCTTGCTCCAATTTTTTGTCTCATCATCTCATCCAAACGCACACACTGACATGCAGAGCCAAACACATGACACTACCTACAATCAAACAGCATCACACAGTCCCATTAGGTATCGAAACTGACCCTGAATGAGTGGCTCATCTGGGCTGCTGCCACCTGGCGCGCTCTGAGTGGTGCCACTTGTTGTTCCTGGGCTAGGACTGTGTCTGTCTGTTGAGTCCGTGGGAGGCCTGGCATGCTTGCTTGGGTCCTCTTCCTCTTCAGGCAGGACAGCTGTGACATCACCAAGGTGCAGCTGACAGGCAAAGGCTTCAATGGTGAAACCATCGACCCTGAATTTGCGCGCTTTGATCTTTGCCCTGTACACAAAAGGAAGCACTGACCAATGAGGTCCTGGATGATGACAGCATGATGTACAAGGTCCTTGTCTTATTTGTCCAACTGTGACAGCAACTTTGCTCACTAGGTGCAACAGTATCAACTGTGTTTGTCTGTATACCCGTAAGTACTGTTGTGTGATTGATGATGATCTTTCCGTTTCAGAGTATAAATTGAAAGTACTTGTATGTGCATCCATGGATTTTGTTCAGGCCTTGATTTCCTGCCTGAAGATGAACATGCATGGCATTGATCGAAGTCAAACTTCGTGGTGTAACGTCTCTATATCCCATCTTTCTCTAATTGTAGAGCTTGTGGTCCTTGACCTTGAACTAGTTGCTCAGCAAGTGACAGCGTGAACTCCTGACATGATACCTGTTGCTGCTTTCTCCTGCAGACTGTACCACAGCAGCACCCCCTATGTGCAGCTTACAAGCAAAATAGTCAAGTGAAATCAAGACACTTGACGACAAAACGTCACGCAGTAGAAGTTTAGCTTGTGGTCCTAAAACCTGAATGTATAGAGAAGAGCACATATTGCTTGAGGCTTATTGACAGCATGAAACATGAGACTTATTGCTGGTTTGCCCAGTGGTCCTTGAGCCTGGATGTGTAGATAAGAGCATGTGTCGCTCAATATTTCACAGCATTGAACATGAGACTTATCGCGGCTTTTGCCTGCAGACTGCAGACTGCATCACAGCAGCACTCCCCAAGTGCAGCTCACAACAAAAAAACATGTAAGTGACATCAAAACAGTAAATCACAAAAAAAGGTGTTCCTCAGTCGAGGTTGAAAACAATATTCTTGTGAGAAATGGTTGAGGGTCAAACCTCCAGGCAGTTTTGGGAAGAGCAGCAGGGGCGTTGACCAGATCCAGCATCCCAAAAGCAAGGGCTTCTTGGGGATGCCCTGCCCTGAGGTTCTCCCTCTCCACCTCCCACTCTTCACCCTCGGGGTAGACAGGCGTGGCATCAGACAGACACACAACCGTACCATCCTCCTCGATCTCCTTGACTGTGGACGTCCACCAAGCATTCTGCCAGAAACCCTGCACCAATTCGCACATTTAGGGTACATGCTACAGGCGAACTCACAGGTTGCAACAGCAGCCTGATCACGTCATGCAGCTGTACTACATGAGCAGCATCAGAAACAGCAGCACATGTATGGACACTCAGGTTGCAGGGGTAGTCTGATCACGTCATGCAGCTGTACTACATGAGCAGCATTACACACAGCAGCACACCCCACAAATGGTTTGAACAGCAAATACCTCTACCTGCTCCCCTTGCTTTCAGGTCACTATTGAGGGCAGGTGGACTCTTGGGTTGCAACGGCAGTCTGTTCATGTCATGCAGCTGTACTACAAGAGCAGTGTTACACACAGCAGCACATCCCAGAAAGAAGTTTGGACAGCAAACACCTCTCCTCGCTCCCCATGGTTTCAGGCACTGTTGCGGGCCGGAGGACATTCAGGTTGCAATGCCAGTCCATTCTTGTCAGTGCTACCTCGTCAATAACACTACAGACAACAGCGTTACACACAGCAGCACATCCCAAAAGAGCTTGAGACAGCACATACCTCTACTCTGTCGCCTTTCTTCCAGGCATTATTGGGTGCAGGTGGACGCTCAGGCTGCAGGGGCAGTCTGATCATGACATACGGCACAGCTCTGTTTGCATCCGGGTACACCAAGGGTACCCATTCTTGCAGGTTGCCCTGGTTGTCCCTGTCAGCATCAAAGTCTGTACAGTCCAGCAGGAAGCGGCGCCCACCCTCAGCTGCACTGCCAGCTTCCACCTGTGACAAAGGATAGACACCCAGTGAGCACAGTGCTGCTACCAGAAGCATTTCAGGTTGCACGGACTCAAGACTCATTGTCAAGATGATTTCTGCACAGCCCAGCAGGACAAGATGGTGGCCCTCAGCTGCACTGCCAACTTCCACCTGTGACAAAGGACAGACACCCAGTGAGCACTTTGCTGTCAGCGGAAGCATTCCAGGATGCATTGACCCTGGATTCTTCTTCACCATGAGTTCTGCATAGTCCAGCAGGGTTACGGCCAATCAGGGTTATTCCCATTTCCATGTGGAAACGTCCAAACATCTTGTTTTATGACCTTGTATGAGGGCACAGGGGTGACTCTGCAGTTGGCAGGATTGGGGTGTTGGGTACCGGATTATTGGTGTCAGGGCTGAGTTGCTGTAGAGTACCGCAAAAGCTCTAGTTTTGAAGCTTTCCTGGGCAACAGGATCTGGCCGGAGTCCCTTGCACTGCCCTTTATTGGGCAAGAGGATCTGGCTGAAGTCCCTTGCACTGTCATTTTGGTGCCAGCTCAGTCATTTTGCTTCCTGCTTCTTGTTCTTTCGTTTCCTGTGTGCTTGCTTGAAAATTCCAGTTCCGTGAACCCTCTCAGATCATGAGACATCTGTCTTATACACGAACAAACCCCACCTTTTGCGCTGGAGCAGGTCTCTCCCTATGTCTTCAGCATGCTGACTGCAAGACCGGCAAACAAATTTGCAGACCAGAACCTTAGCCTGCTGTTAACAGCACAATGCAGGTGATGCAAGCTTACATGCAGTACTGCACAGCTGTGCATCAAATGTTGGGTGAGACATGTTTCAGATGCCTTGGCATCTTGTGGTGCAGATGCTTGGTCTGATTTCAGTACCTGACAAATTGTTGCTCGAAACCAGCCGCCAATCAGGTAAGCTTCCCTGCTCCTGTACTCAACAGCAGTCCCAGGTGCCAGGTCAGCTGCCTGCTGACTCATCACTGACTCAGCTGCCACCAGAATCCGATCAGAACCAGCCAGGTCTGCTGCAGAGGGCATTGAGGGGCAGCCCCAGGTGAAGCCCTCCACAGCCAGTCTAGCCCTCTTCCTAGGGCTTTCACCATAGTCCTGGACTCGGCCTGCGATCAGCAGTTGTTGCATTAAGCAAGAGCAGAACAAAACACTGTGGGAAATTTCCTAAGGGCATCACCCAGCTTGACGGCTGTTTGAGGCCCCACAGGGCATTTGTGGGCAGAACTGCACTTGAGCCTTATGCAAAGACTGGAGATGGCAAAGCCAAAGTGTTTTTTTACGCTTCTTCTTCTTCTTGTCTGCTCCTCCTTATTCTCACCCTTCTTCTTCTTCTGCTCCTGCTTTTTCACTACATGTATACAGTAGATGCAGCTCAGTACACTTGTAAGTATTCCTATACCAGCAAGCAGATGTAGGCCTGCTAAAATTGTGCGACTACCAGCACCAAGGGCCTGTGCAGATGTCCGGGAGTCAGGCCAACACGTTTTATAATATGATTATGCCGCATCCAGCTTCCTTTTGAGTTACGCTGCCTTCATGCAGAGAGCAGCAGCATGCATGAAAACAAAACAGCTGCTGATTGAAAACAATGTCACGTCTTCTTCTTCAACAACCTGCTGCCAGTGCATCTTTGCCTAGGTCTAGGGTTTAGAGTTTAGGGCTCAGAGTGAGCAATCGTATGCATGGCAACATGCTGCCAGCGTCAGTTTGCGTGTAAGGGGTGGCAGAGCACGACAGTTTGTGGTGAGCTTGGGGTGGGCAAGCTTGGATCAGGGTGGGATGCAATGCATGAGTAGAAAGAGGAGGAGCTTGGCCTTGTTGAGCAGGGCTCCCGATTGGAATTCACATTTAGAGTTTAGGATTTTAGAGTTTCTGAGCTAGGGATTATGCATGTGCCTGGAAACCAATCAGGAGCCAGTTGCAGTGTTGTTGAAGCACCTCGTGATTGACCAGCTGCAAAGCACGCAAAGGGCATGCATAGAGTGCACATGTTAGACATATACTTGTAGTAACCAACTAAAGCTGATTCAGCTTTGGATGCAGCCAAATGGGCGATAGTCTCAGCAGCAGCACCTGCATCAAACCTGAGATGCTTGCTTTCCATTACTTGTACTTCCTGGCTGACAGTCACCAACGATCATATCATGCCATGCTGACAGGGATGCCCAAAACAGGCTGCTCTGGAGAGACAAGACTTGTCCTGCATGTACCTAGCTCATCATGAGCCGGAAAGCGTTTTTATTATTACTTTGTTCATGCCGACAGGCATCACATGTTGTGGCAAGGCCCACCTCGAGACTCAGTCATGACTCTCAGGTATTTCTGCCTGTCTCGTGGAGCTTCAGAGTCGGATGACTCATCCGAGGGGGACTGGCTCTGCAGACTTGCGCCTGAACTTGATGGTCCTGTGTAGCCCCTGCAATTGCACTCGCAGATATAATAATGAAGGTTAGGAGGTGAGGTGAGGTGAGGTGAGGTGAGGTG
>JAABUP010005243.1_pt1 | contig 20009 bp, 15 predicted proteins | sample 5559201 | NCBI WGS metagenome assembly JAABUP01 (sample SAMN10711887, study PRJNA513373) | rock metagenome | isolation source: Antarctica rocks | place: Antarctica
GCGACGTCGCGCAGCGCCGGCTCGTCGTAGCTGACGACGTGGATGCCGCGCAGGAACGACTGGACCGACAGCCCGCTGCTGTGGCAGGCGCAGCCGGCGGTGGGCAGGACGTGGTTCGAGCCCGCGGCGTAGTCGCCGAGGCTGACCGGGGCGTGGGGCCCGACGAAGACGGCACCGGCGTTGCGGACCCGGGCCGCGACGTCCGCCGCGTCACGGGTCTGGATCTCGAGGTGCTCGGCGGCGTAGGCGTTGCAGACCGCCAGGCCGACCGGGATGTCATCGACGAGGACGATCCGCGACTGGGTGCCGGCCAGCGCCACGGCCACCCGCTCGCTGTGCTTGGTCGCCGCGACCCGGCGGGTCAGCGCCTCCTCGACGGCGACGACGAGCTCCTCGCTGTCGGTGACGAGGACGGCCGCCGCGAGCGGGTCGTGCTCCGCCTGGCTGATGAGGTCCGAGGCCACGTGCTCGGGATCGGCGGTGGCGTCGGCGAGGACGGCGATCTCGGTGGGGCCGGCCTCGGCGTCGATCCCGATGAGGCCCTTGAGGAGGCGCTTGGCCGCGACGACCCAGATGTTGCCCGGGCCGGTGACGAGGGAGACCGGCTCGCAGACGACCGGGTCGGCACCCACCTCGTCGGGCGTCTCCTCGAACCCGAAGGCGAACATGGCGACCGCCTGGGCGCCCCCGACGGCATACACCTCGTCGACGTCGAGCAGCGCGCACGTCGCGAGGATCGTCGGGTTGGGGTAGCCGGCGAAGTCGCCGGTGTTCTCCTTCTGCGGGGGGCTCGCGACGGCGAGCGACCCAACGCCGGCGAGCTGGGCCGGGACGACGTTCATGACGACGCTGGAGGGGTAGACGGCGAGGCCACCGGGGACGTAGAGCCCGACGCGGTCCACCGGCACCCAGCGCTCGGCGACCGTGCCCCCGGGCACGACCTGCGTCGTCGTGTCGGTGCGCCGCTGGTCGGCGTGGACGAGGCGGGCCCGGTGGATCGACTCCTCGAGGGCGGCGCGAAGGGACGGCTCGAGCTGCTCGAGCGCTGCGGTCAGGACCTCGGCCGGGACGCGGAGCCGCACCGGTCGGACGCCGTCGAACTTCTCCGAGAGGTCGCGCAGTGCCGCCGCGCCGCGCTGCCGGACGTCCTCGACGATCGGACGGACCTGGGCCAGGGCCGCCTCGACGTCGAACTCCGCGCGCGGCAGCGCCTGTCGCAGGGCCCGCACCTCGAGTGGGCGTCCCCGCAGGTCGAGTCGGGACATCATGGGGGGATTCTAGTTCGCGCCGGTGGGCGACCCGCCCCCGTCTCACCGCGAGGGACGCGCACATAATGAGGGCCATGCGTCTGCCGGGCGAGTCCCTCGTCAGCATCGACGGGACGGCCGGCTACGTCCGGCTCGCGGCGCTCGTCGCGGGGGTCGCGCTGCTCGCCTCGCTCGTCAACCGCCTCGGCCGGCTCGACCACGCGCGGGACGTCCTGCTCGCGGCGGCCCGAGCGACGCTCCAGCTCGGGGTCGTCGGGCTCGTCATCGCCGCAGTGCTGCGGTCGTGGTGGCTCACGCTCGCCTTCATCCTCGTCATGCTCATGGTGGCCTCGGTGACCGCCGGGCGGCGGATGACGCATGAGGTCAGCCAGTGGTGGGCGACCGCCCCGGTCTGGGCGGCCGCCGTCCCGGTCTCCGCGCTGCTGCTGTCGAGCGGCCTCATCCCGCTGCGGCCGGTCGCGATCGTGCCGGTCCTCGGCATCCTCATCGGTGGGGCGATGATCGCAACGGTCCTTTCCGGACGGCGCTCGCTCGACGCGTTGCGCCAGCGGCACGGCGAGTACGAGGCGGCCCTCTCGATCGGGCTGCTCGACCGCGACGCCGCGATGCTCGTCGCCCGTGGGGATGCCAGCCTGGCGCTCGTGCCGGGCCTCGACCAGACCCGCACGGTCGGCCTCGTGACGCTGCCGGGAGCCTTCGTCGGCATGCTCCTCGGCGGGGCGACCCCGCTCCAGGCTGCCGCCGTCCAGCTGCTCGTCCTCGTGGCCCTGATGCTCGTCCAGGCGATCTGCATCGTCGTGACGCTCGAGCTCATCGCCCGGAAGGTTCTGGCCCCGTCAGGTCGATGAGCACCGCCCACTCCCAGGCGATCTGGCGCCACGCGTCGTAGCGACCCGACTGGCCGCCGTGACCGGCCGTCAGCTCGGTCCGGAAGATGATCGGCGCGGTGCTGGGGTCGCTGGTCGCCCGCTGCCGCAGCCGCGCGACCCACTTCGCCGGCTCGGTGACGTAGACGCGGGTGTCGTGAACGCTCGTCGTGACGAGGAGGGCGGGGTAGTCCCGCGGGGCGACGTTGTCGTAGGGCGCATAGCCCTTCATCCGCCGGTATGCCGTCGGGTCGTCGACGGGGTTGCCCCACTCGTCCCACTCCGCCACCGTCAGCGGGAGACTCGGATCGAGCATGGTCGTCAGGGCGTCGACGAAGGGCACCTGGGCGTGCAGCACCCGGAACCGCTCGGGCGCGAGGTTCGCGACGGCGCCGATGAGCAGACCGCCGGCTGAACCCCCCTCTGCGGCAAGGCGATCCGACGCAACCAGTCCCTCACGCACGAGATGGTCGGCACAGGCGATGAAGTCGGTGAACGTGTGCTCCTTGTGCTCCAGCTTGCCGTCGTCGTACCACTGCCGACCCATCTCCGAGCCACCGCGCACGTGGGCGACCGCGAAAACGAAGCCGCGGTCGAGCAACGAGAGCCGGGCCACCGAGAACCACGCGTCCATGCTCAGGCCGTAGGCGCCGTAGCCGTAGAGCAGCCCGGGGGCGGTGCCGTCGAGGGCGGTCGACGCCCGGTGGACGACGGAGACGGGGACGAGGGTGCCGTCGGGTGCCGGGGCCCACTCGAGACGCTGGGTGTAGTCGGCCGCGTCGTATCCGCCGAGCACCTCCTTGCGCTTTACCAGGGTGAGCTCCCGGGCGGACACGTCGTAGTCGAAGACGGTCGGCGGGGTGACCATGGAGGAGAACGACACCTGGAGGGTGGTCGCGGCCGGCTCCGGGTTGTCGCCCGTCGATACCGACCGCAGTGGCTCGTCGAACTCAATGTCGTGGGGGACGCCGAAACCCTTCTCGGGCAATAGTTTTCGGGGAAGGACCCGCAGCGCGGTCTGCCCGGCCGAGCGCAGGGACACGACGACGAAGTCGGTGAACGCGTCGACGCCGGTGACGAGCTCGTCCTCGCTGGTGACCTCCAGCGACAGCCACTCCCCCGCACGGTCCGGGCTCAGCACCGCCCGCGCAACCTCGAAGTTGCGCCGCCGGCCGTTGTGGACCACGAGCAGCTCGTCGCCGAGCGGTTCGAGCTCATACTCCAGCCCGTCCCGGCGAGGAGCGACCACCCACGGGGTGCCCGTGGGTGCCGCGGCGTCGAGGAGGAGGTGCTCGCTCGTCGTCTTCGACCCGATCCCGAAGATCACCCAACGGTCGTCGCGGGAGGTGCCGACCCCGACCGAGAACCGCTCGTCGCGCTCGTGCAGGACCCTGACGTCCTCGTCGGTGGGGCGCCCGAGCTCGTGCCGCCACACCTCGTGCGGGCGCCAGGCATCGTCGAGCGAGGTGTAGAAGACGTGGGTCGCGTGCAGGGACCAGGCCACGCCATAGCCGATCCCCGTCACGGCGTCGTCGATGACCTCCCCCGACTCGATGTCGCGGACGCGCAGGTGGAATCGCTCGTCACCCGTGACGTCCACGGAGTAGGCGAGCAGGCGGCCGTCGGGCGAGACGTCACTGGCACCGAGGGCGAAGAAGCCGTGCCCGGCGGCCTCGGCGTTCTCGTCGAGCAGCACCTGCTCCCCGGCCGGGGCCGTGTCGCCGTCGAGCACGGGCCGGGAGGGATGCTGAGCGACCCGCACCCGCGCGTCGACGGCATACTGTTCGCCCTCGATGGTCCGGGAGTAGTACCACCACTCGCCGTGCCGCACCGGGACAGTCAGGTCCGTCTCTTTCGTCCGGGCCTTGATCTCCCCGAAGATCTCCTCGACGAGGGGGGCGAGGTGGCTGGTCGTCGCCGCGGCGTAGGCGTTCTCGGCCTCGAGGTAGGCCCGCAGCTCGGGGTCGTCCCGATCGGCCATCCAGGCGAACTCGGCCTCGACGGTGTCCCCGTGGAGCGTCCGGACGCTCGGGCGACGTGGTGCCTGCGGCGGGGTCAGCGGGGCGTCGGGCACCGGATCACTCTAGTCACGCACCACCTCACCACCTCGGGCAGCCGCCAGCCGCGCGCCTGGCCATGATCTGGCGTCCCGCACCGCCCGCCCGGTCGGCCTCCGCTCACGAGCGCGGCTCCGCGAACCGCACGGCGACGAGACGTCCGAGGAACCTCCCGTATGCCGCGGCGGCACGCTCGACGTCGCGGCGGCGGGTGGCGCTGAGCTCACCGAACGGGCTGACCGTGACGTCGACCGCGCTGCCCCCGATCCGTCGGGCCCACGTGCCGACGACCTGACCGCCCGCCACGACGGTCGGGTAGAACACTCCGTTCCCTCCCGGGACGACCCGCCGCTCCTGCTCGCGGGTGAGCATCGCGGCGCGGTCCTTGTAGCCGAGGAGGTACTCGTCGAAGCTCGGCAAGAGCAGCACCTGCGGCCGCGGGAGGGGGCCCGGGGCCTCCCGGTGCACGAGATAGGCCGTTCCGCCGATCTGCTCACGAAGGAGACGGTCACCCGCGAGGTCGACTGCCTCCTGGGCAAAGGTCAGCGTCTGCCCGGTCCATCCGGCGAGGTCACGGATGGTGACCGGTCCGTGGCTTCGGACATACCGCTCGGCAAGGGCTGCCATCGCCTCCTCGCGCCCGGGCTCCCACGATCTCGGCACCCACTCGTCGAGCAGGACGAAGGTGGGTTGCCTGCCCTCTGGCGGCCCCTGGCAGAGAAGTCCCTCCTGGCAGTAGCGCCCGAGCAGGTGCAGCCCTCGCTGGCCGTCGGGGGTGATGCCGTGCTCGCGGAAGAGCTCCATCGCGGCGGGCCGGCGCAGGCGCCGTCCACCCGTCAGGGCGGCGGTGACCAGCTCTCGGCCCGCGCCGAGCACCGCATCGGTGATCTCGAGCTGGGCGAAGCGGGCCCGGGTCGCTGCGGCGACCCGGGTGTTGAGCAGCAGACACATCCACTTCACGTCCTCGGTCGCCATGAGGTGGAGCGTGCCTCGCATAGGCCAGCTGCGGGTGATGCGTCGGTTTTCGATGGCTGCCTCGACCTCGCAGAGGAGTGCGCCGGTGCGCACCCCGACCGACCACACCCCGCTGGAGAGGTCCTGGGCCTGCATCGCCAGGTGGTGCCGCACGACGTCCGCGACGGCCGCTGCCCCGCCGCCGGCCGGCGGGGCGATGCCGAGCGACGCGAGCCGCCGGGTGGCGACGACACGGCGGTCGGCGGGACTGAGGACACGGTCCAGCGCGGTTGCGGCCACGTCCTGATCGTAGGGCGGTGGGCCGACACCCTCAGCCGAGGCAGGCCGGTCCGAGGATGGCCTTGAGGTCGCCGAACAGCCCCGGCGACGCGGTGACCCGCAGCGAGTCGTCGAGCCGCATGAGCATCGACCGTCCGGGCTGGGTCAGCTTGAGGTGCACCTCGGTCACGCCGGGGTGCTCGCCGAGGACGCGCTTGATCCGCTCGGCGACAGCGTCGGTGGCCCGGGTGAGCGGCAGCGTGACGACGACCGGTCCGCGCGGGCCCTCCTTGATGTCAGGAAGGGTCAGCTCCTGGGCGAAGATCGAGACGCTGTCGTCGCGGGTGCTGACCCGGCCCTTGACGACGCAGACGACGTCGTTGCCGAGCATGGTCGAGACGGTGAGGTAGGCGCTCGGGAAGAAGAGGCACTCGATGGCGCCGTCGAGGTCCTCGACCGTGGCGATGGCCCAGAGGTCGCCCTTCTTGGTCCGCTTGATCTGCAGGCCGGTGATCAGGCCGGCGACGGTCACGGGCGTGCCGTCCGGCTTCGGCTCCTCCCCCATGAGGGAGGCAATCGTCGTGTCGGCGTGCTTGGCCAGGACGTGCTCGATGCCGAACAGCGGGTGGTCGGACACGTAGAGCCCGAGCATCTCCCGCTCGAACGCGAGGAGGGTCTGCTTGTCCCACTCCGCCCGCGGCACCGGAGGAAGGCCGTCGAAGGCACTGCCGGCGCCGACCGGGCTCGCCTCGTCGCCGAAGGAGCCGAATGCCGAGAACAGGCTGTCCTGGCCGCGCTCCTCCTGGCGCTTGACGTCGACGAGGACGTCGACGTAGCGGTCGTGGACCTCGAGCTGACCGCGTCGGCTCTCCCCGAGCGAGTCGAAGGCGCCACCCTTGATGAGCGACTCGATGGTGCGCTTGTTGCAGACCACGGCGGGGACCTTGGCCAGGAAGTCCTTGAAGGACGAGAAGGCGCCCTTCTCCTCCCGGGTGCGGGCGACGGCCTCGACGACGTTGCCGCCGACGTTGCGGATCGCGGCCAGTCCGAAGCGGATGTCCGTGCCGACCGCGGCGAAGTTGGCCACCGACTCGTTGACGTCCGGCGGCAGCACCTTGATGCCCATCCGGCGGCACTCGCCCAGGTAGACCGCGGACTTGTCCTTGTCGTCGCGCACGCTGGTGAGCAGGGCGGCCATGTACTCAGCCGGGTAGTTCCCCTTGAGGTATGCCGTCCAGTAGGAGATCAGGGCGTAGGCCTTGGCGTGGGCCTTGTTGAACCCGTAGTCGGCGAACGGCATCAGGGCGTCCCACAGGGTCTTGATCGCCCCGGCGCTGTAGCCCTGCGCCTGCATGCCCGCCTCAAAACCGACGAACTCGGCGTCGAGGACCTCCTTCTTCTTCTTGCCCATCGCCTTGCGGAGCAGGTCGGCCCTGCCCAGGGTGTAACCCGCGACCTTCTGGGCGATCTGGATGACGTGCTCCTGGTAGACGATCAGCCCGTAGGTCGCGTCGAGCACGTCCGCGAGCGGCTCGGCCAGCTCAGGGTGGATCGGCGTCACCGGCTGACGCCCGGTCTTGCGCATGGCGTAGTTGGTGTGGCTGTTGATCCCCATCGGACCCGGCCGGTAGAGAGCGATCGTCGCGGAGATGTCCTCGAAGCGGTTCGGCTGCATTTGGCGCAGCAGCGTCCGGGTCCCGCCGCCGTCGAGCTGGAAGACGCCCAGAGTGTCGCCGCGCTGGAGGATCTTGTAGGCCTCGGGATCGGTCATGTCCTTGGACAGGGCCTCGAGGTCGATCTCCTCGTCGCGATTGGCTCGGACGTTGTCGATGGCGTCGTCGAGGATGGTGAGGTTGCGCAGGCCGAGGAAGTCCATCTTCACCAGCCCGAGCGTCTCGCAGCTCGGGTAGTCGAACTGGGTGATGATCTGGCCGTCCTGCTCACGGCGCATGATCGGCACGAGGTCGACGAGCGGCTCGCTCGACATGATCACCCCGGCGGCATGCACGCCCCACTGTCGCTTGAGCCCCTCAAGCCCGAGGGCCGTCGTGACGACCTCCTGGGCCTGCGGATCCTCGTCGTGCACCGCCCGGAAGGCGGCGGCCTCGGAGTAGCGGGGGTGCTTCGGGTCGAAGATGCCGCTGAGCGGGATGTCCTTGCCCATGATCGCCGGCGGCATGGCCTTGGTGAGCTTCTCGCCCATGGCGAACGGGTGGCCCATGACCCGGGCGGCGTCCTTGACGGCCTGCTTGGCCTTGATCGTGCCGTAGGTGACGATCTGGGCGACCCGCTCCTCGCCGTACTTCCCGGTGACGTACTGGATCACCTCGCCGCGGCGGCGCTCGTCGAAGTCGACGTCGAAGTCGGGCATCGACGGCCGCTCCGGGTTGAGGAACCGCTCGAAGACCAGGCCATGCTCGACCGGGTCGAGGTCGGTGATCCGCATGGCGTAGGCGCACATCGAGCCCGCGCCCGACCCGCGACCTGGTCCGACGCGGATGCCGTTGTCCTTGGCCCAGTTGATGAAGTCCGCGACGACGAGGAAGTACCCGGCATACCCCTTGCCCAGGATGACCTCGGTCTCGTAGTGTGCCTGCTTCGTCGCATAGTCCGGGACGCCTTCGGGATAGCGCGCCCCGAGTCCCCGCTCGACCTCCTTGATGAACCACGACGTCTCCGTCTCGCCCTCGGGACAGGGGAACTGCGGCATGAAGCGCCCCTCCCCCTCGACGAACGTGACATCGCACCGCTCGGCTACGAGCAGGGTGTTGTCGCACGCCTCGGGCAGCTCACGCCACAGGTGGCGCATCTCCTGCGGGCTCTTGAGGTAGAACTCCTCGGCGTCGAACTTGAACCGGTTCGGGTCCAGGAGGGTCGAGCCAGACTGGACGCAGAGCAGGGCGGCATGGGCCTTGGCGTGCTCACGCCTCGTGTAGTGCAGGTCGTTGGTGGCGAGCAGCGGCAGCTGGAGGTCCTTGGCGAGGCGGAGCAGCTCCTTCTGGGTCTGCCGCTCGATGGGGATGCCGTGGTCCATCACCTCGGCGAAGAAGTTCTCCCGGCCGAAGATGTCCTGGAACTCGGCGGCGGCCCGGCGCGCCTCGGCATACTGCCCGAGCCGCAGGCGGGTCTGGACCTCCCCGCCGACGCAGCCGGTCGTGGCGATGAGCCCGTCGCCGTAGCGCGACAGCAGCTCCCGGTCGATCCGGGGCTTGAAGTAGTGGCCTTCGAGCGAGGCGAGCGAGCTCATCCGGAAGAGGTTGTGCATCCCGCCTGTCGTGCGCGCGAGGAGGGTCATGTGCGTGTAGGCGCCCCCGCCGGAGACATCGTCCCTCGAGCTGCCGTCGCCGTCGCCGAAGCGCACCCGGGACCGGTCGGTGCGGTGCGTCCCCGGCGTGAGGTAGGCCTCGACCCCGATGACCGGCTTGATGCCGTACTTGCGCGCCTTGGACCAGAACTCGTAGGCACCGAAGAGGTAGCCGTGGTCGGTCGTCGCGATGGCCGGCATACCCATCTCGACGGCCGACCTGAGCAGCTCGTCCACCCTCGCTGCGCCGTCGAGCATGGAGTACTCGGTGTGCACGTGCAGGTGCGCGAAGCTCTCGTCGCGGTTCGGGGGGGCGGGCTGGGCTGACATCACGGGCGAGTCTAAGCCCGCCCACCGACTCCCCCCGGCGTGTCGACGAGGGTGTCGCCGGACCCGTCGGGCTGTTGTCCGCGCCACGCCGGTATGCCGTGCCGCCGGCGCCTCCCACGGGATTCGTCTGCTGTCCCCTCGCGTGGATCTGGCGACGGGTTGCAGACGATTACCGCGACCCGGGGTCGGTCTGTGATCGCTCCGCTCTGGCTCCCGGGAGGATCGCAGACCAATCGCTACCGGGATCTCGCCCAGCTGACCCGGTCAGGCGGCGATGCGGTCGAGTGCGGCCTGCAGGTCGGCGGGGTACTCGCTCGTGTAGCGGACGTACGTTCCGGTGCCCGGGTGCTGGAAGCCCAGCCCGACGGCGTGCAGCCACTGGCGCTCGAGGCCCAGCCGGGCGGCAAGCCTCGGGTCTGCTCCGTAGGTCAGGTCCCCGCAGCACGGGTGGTGCACCGCTGAGAAGTGGACCCGGATCTGGTGGGTTCTTCCCGTCTCGAGGTGCACCTCGACGAGGGACGCGGAGCGGAAGGCCTCGATGACCTCGTAGTGCGTCACCGCGGGCTTGCCGCTGTCCATCACCGCGAACTTGTAGTCATGGCCGGGGTGCCGCCCGATCGGCGCGTCGATCGTGCCGACCACGGGATCGGGCAGGCCCTGGAGGAGGGCGTGGTAGGTCTTGTCGACAGTCCGCGAGCGGAAGGCCTGCTTGAGGACGCTGTACGCGTGCTCGCTCTTGGCGACGACCATGAGCCCGGAGGTGCCGACGTCGAGTCGGCTGACGACGCCCTGCCGCTCGCTGGCGCCCGACGTGGAGATGCGGTATCCGGCAGCGGCCAGGCCGGAGACGACGTTGGGCCCGGTCCATCCGACACTTGGATGCGCTGCGACCCCGACGGGCTTGTCGACGACGACGATGTCGTCGTCGTCGTGGATGATCGTCATCCCCGGGACCGGTTCCGCGACGACCGCGAGGCTCGCTCCGTCCTCGACGCTGGGGATCGAGACCTCGAGGAGGTCGCCGGCGCTGACCCGGTCGGACTTGCCGACGAGCTGGTGGTTGATGCTGACGTCGCCGCCCGAGGCGAGGTCGGCGGCCTTGGTCCGCGAGACCCCGAACAGCCGGGCGATCGCTGCGTCGACGCGTTCCCCCTCCAGACCCTCGGGCACGAAGAGAGTTCTGGGGTCAGGCATCGGTGTCCTTCGAGGGGGGAACGCCCGCGGCCGGCTCCTCGGTCTCGGCCTCCGGCTCGGGTCGGCCGGGTGGGCGGCGCTCGCGGGTGCCGTCGACCGCTATTCCCAGCAGGGCGAGCAGCGCGATGAGGACGGCCGCGCTGACGATCGCGATGTCGGCGACGTTGCCGATGAACCAGTTGTTGTAGTCGAGAAAGTCGACGACGTGCCCGCTGCCGAGCCCCGGCTCGCGGACCAGCCGGTCGGTGAGGTTGCCCAACGCGCCACCGAGGAGCAGACCCAGGGCCCACGCCCATCCCGTGCTCCCGATCCTGCGGCTGGTCCGAACGACGACGACGAGGACGAGAACGGCGATGATGGTCAGGAGCCACGTGCTTCCGGTCCCCAGGGAGAACGCGGCGCCGGAGTTGCGGATCAGGTCGAGCTGGAGGAACGACCCCACCAGGCGCCGGGGCGGCTCGTTGCTGAGGCTGGCGACTGCCCAGGCCTTGGAGGCCTGGTCGGCGGCGTACGACACGATCGCGACGGCCGCGAGAAGCCGGAAGAGGCGACGTCGTCCCGACGGTGGGGCGGGCGACGCCTCTTGGTGGGCGGTTGACTCCGAGATCAGCGGCTCTCCTGCTTGGTCTTGCACACCAGGCACAAGGTTGCCCGAGGGGCAGCCTGCAGGCGCATCTTGCCGATCGCGTTGCCACAGGACTCGCAGACACCGTAGCTGCCGTCGTCCAGCCGCTCCACGGCGTGCCCGATCTGCTCGAGCTTCTCGCGGGAGTTGTTGGCGAGCACCATCTCGTACTCGCGGCCGAAGATGCTGGCCCCGGCGTCGGCCTGGTCGTCCCCGGCGCCCTCGCCGGCGTCGGTGAGCAGCCCCTGAAGGTCCGCCTCGGCGATCTTCAGGTCAGCCAGAGCACGCGCTCGCTCTGCCTCGAGCTCGGCCCTGATCTCCCGAAGCTCCTTGGCGGTCCACGGCTTCTCGGTCGTGGCGACGCGCGGTTGCGCACCTGGGGTGCTGGCGGACCGCCTGAGCGGAGCCGCCGTCCTCGTGGCGGTGCCTGCGGCTGTAGCGGCGGTGGTCTTGCGGGCCAGGCCCTTCGTCGCCGCCGCGGCCTTCTGAGCACCCCCGAGCTTCTTCACGAAAGCCTTCTTCACCAGCTCTCTCTTGGGGACGCTCGTCTGCTCTGCAGCGGCCGGCGTGCTCGCCACAACCTTCTTCGTCGCTGCGACGGCCGTCGCCGGAGCCGCCTTCCTGCCCACGGCCTTCCTCGCCATCGCTTCCGTCGCACCCGTCTTAGCCGAGGCCCTCTTCGCGGGCGCCGCCTTGGTGGCAGCGGCGGAGGTCTTCGCCGCGGGCGCTGCCGTCCGCGACCGCGCGGCCTTCGCGGCGGGCGCAGCCTTGCGTGAAGGCGCTGCCTTCGTGGCGGCCCCGGCCTTCTTTGCGGATGAGGCCTTCCTGGCGGCCGCTGCCTTCGTCGTGGGCGCAGCCCTTGTGGTGGGCGCAGCCCTTGTGGTGGGCGCTGCCCTTGTTGCGGGCGCGGCCTTGCTGCTGGCAGCGGCGGACGTCTTCGTCGCCGCCTTGGTGGTGGCGGTCATCCTGTTCGCGGCCATGCGCGTCGGCCCTTCTCGGGTGGGTGTCATCGTTGACGAGTGGGCCTGAGAATAAGGCCCGCACACAGCGGTGACCAAACCCGACCCGCCAGGTTTCGCGCCCTGGGATCCTGGCGGCATACGAGCGGGAGTGGCCGGTCCTGACCAAGATGCGGTCCGGACCGCGGTCCGCGCCCCACCTTGGGTGCTGCTGCTGTGCCGGGTGCCCTAGCGGCTGTGCTCGGCGCCCTCGGAGACCTCGTCGGGGACGTCCTCCGCCGGCTCCACGCCGGTCTGGTCGAGGTCCTCGAGCTGGCTCTGGAGGTAGGACTTGAGCTGCGAGCGGTAGGTGCGCTCGAAGCCGCGCAGCTCCTCGATCTTCCTCTCCAGCATGCCCTTCTCCTGCTCCAGCTCGGCAAGCACGGCCGTCTTGCGCTGCTGGGCCTCGGCCACCATGCCGGTGGACCGCTCACGCCCCTCGGTGATGAGCTGCTCGTGCGTGCTCGTCGCCTCGGCGATGAGCTCGTCGTGGCGGGCCTGAGCGGTGCCGACCAGCTCGTCGTGCCTGCTCTGGGCGGTCGTGAGCAGCTCGTCGTGGCGGGCCTGGGCGGCGCCGACCAGCTCGTCGTGGGTGCTCTGGGCCGTCGTGAGCAGCTCGTCGTGGCGGGCCTGCGCCGTGGTGACCAGCTCGTCGTGCTGGTGGCGTCCCTCGGAGATCAGCTCGTCGCGGATGGACTCACCCTTGCCGACGTGCTCGTCGTGCAGGCGCTGGGCCAGCTCGATCAGCGCCGCAGCACTGGCCCCGCCGGCGGCCGCGCCACCGGCACCCGCAACGACGCGCATGGCGCCGGTGTCGCTGCCCTGGTCCTGAGCCTGAGCCGCGGTGGAGCCGGCCCGCTCCACCTCGCCCGCACGCTGCTGCGCCTGGGCTGCCTGCTGCTCTGCCTCCTCGGCCCGCCGCTGCGCCCCGGAGTGCTCCTCCTGCAGCGATGCGTACCGCGCCTGGAGCTCCTGCAGGTCCTGCTCGAGCCGACCGGTGCGCTGCTCAGCTGCCTGCCGGGCCTCGAGCGCCTCGCGGGCATTGCCCTCCGCGGCGTCGAGCCGCTCCTGCACCGACTTGTCGAGGGCGCCCTGACGGTCCTTGACCGCGGCCTCGGCCGACTGGACCTCGAGCTGCGCCTGGGCCGCTCGATGCGAGAGCTCCTTCTCCTGGGCCTCTGCCGCCGTGATCCTGGCCTGCAGCTCGGCGAGGCGCGCCTCGGCCTTCTCGGCGGCCTGGGTGCCCCTTGGAGCGCCCCCCACCACAGCGGCCCTCTGGCCGTCCTGCGAGCCGTCCTGGACCGGAGCCTGGCCACGACCGGCACGGCAGTCGTTCAGCTGCTGCTTGAAGTCGTCACGCTGAGCAAGGAGCGCCCGCATCTCGGCCACGATGTCGTCCAGGAAGTCGTCGACGTCGCGCTCGTCGTACCCCTTACGGAACTGGGTCGTCTGAAAGTGCTTGTTGAGGACCTGTTCGGGCGTCAGCGCCATGAGTTCCACCTCGATAGAAGGACCGGTTCGGGGCAACGTTAGCGAACCGGGTCGAGGGCTCCAACACACGGCACTGCTGCTGACGTCGCGTCGTCGGCGGCTGACTCGCACCCCCTTTCCCCCGGCCAAGCCGTGTCGCGACCGTCCCGGGGCCACATGGCGCCACGCGGCCGCGCACTCTCCCCTTCCCACCCCTCAGACGGGAGGTCGCGGCGCTGAGGGGACCGCGTCCCGCTCAGCCGGCCGGACCGAGCGATCGTTCAGGCGATCCGGACGTTCATCAGCACCGACGTGATGACCATGAGCGCCAGGAAGGCGAAGTCGATCCGCATGCCGCCGATGGTCACTCCGGGGATGACCTTGCGCAGCAGGCGCAGCGGAGGGTCGGTGACGCTGTAGACCACCTCGGCGACGACGAGGATGGCTCCCCGGGGGCGCCATTCGCGGGACAGCACCTGTACCCAGTCGAGGATGAGGCGGCCGATCAACGCGAGGAAGAACAGGAACACCACCAGCGAGAAGATCGACCCAATGATGCGCATGTCGACCAGTCTCGCTGATGGCGTCGTGGAAACCGAATGCGAGCCGGTCAGCTCTGGTTGAAGAAGCCTCGCGCCGCCGTCTTGGGGGCCTCGGACTCCTCCGCGGAGATCTCGACGTGGGCGGGCGACAGGAGGAAGACCCGCGACGTGACCCGTTCGATGGCCCCGTGCAGACCGAAGACCAGGCCGGCGGCGAAGTCGACGAGCCGCTTGGCGTCGCTGTCGTCCATGTCGGTGAGGTTCATGATGACCGGGGTGCCCTCGCGGAAGGCCTCGCCGATCGTCTTGGCCTCGTTGTAGGTGCGCGGGTGGATCGTCGTGATCCGGTTCAGGGCACCGACCTCGGTGTCGCGCACGACACGGGCCACCGGCGTGTGCCGCGTCGGGAGCGGCGTCACGGCGGCGCCGCGCTCCTCGCGACGGTCCTTCTTGTCACCATGGTCGTCGTCATCGGCGTACTCGTCGTCGTACCCGCTGTCACGATCGTCTTCCTCAGCCAGCCCGAGGTACACCATCGTCTTGCGAAGCGCCCCAGCCATGGTGGAACTCCCTTGATCTTCGTCAGCTGCCGTGTGTCGAACCCGTTGTCCTGTGCGACGTTAGCGAAGGGCGGGCCGCGATCCGAGGATTGCGCTGCCGACACGCAGGTGTGTCGCTCCATGACGGATAGCCGCCTCGAGATCCCCGCTCATGCCCGCCGACAACCACGTCGCGCCAGGATGAGCCGCCCGTATGCCGTCCGCCACGGTCCGCAGTCGGGCGAACGCCGCGTCGGGGTCACCACCGAGCGGCGCGACGGCCATGACACCTGCTAGCTCGAGGGACGCCGCCTGTCGCACGGCGTCGGCGAGCCGGCCGGCAGCAGCCGGCGAGACTCCTCCGCGTCCCGGCTCGTCGTCGAGGCCGACCTGCACGAGCACCTTCGGTCGGCGCCCGGCCGAGGCCGCGGCCCGGTCGAGCGCGGCCACGAGCTTCGGGCGGTCGACGGCGTGGATGACGTCGGCGTACGAGACCACGGAGGCGCACTTGTTGGTCTGCACCTGGCCGATGAAGTGCATCGTCAGAGAAAGGCCCTCGAGCGACGGGCCGCTCACCTTCTCGCGGGCCTCCTGGTCGCGGTTCTCGCCGATGTCGTGCACGCCCAGGTCGGCGAGGAGGCGGACGTCGGACGCGGGAAAGAACTTCGTCACGGCGATGAGCGTGATCTCGGTGGGCCGACGGCCTTCGGCTCGGCACGCAGTGTCGATGCGCTCGCGGACCGTCCTGAGGTTGCTGAGCAGCTGAGCCCGGCGCCCCGCGGTGTCGTCCGCGCTCACGTGGTGCTCGCTCGCGGCGACAGTCGGACCACGCCCGCAAACCGACCCGTCTGCCGCGCCTGGCGGTAGGAGAACAGTCGATCGTCCTCGCGGCTGCAGCCGGGGACCCAGGTCACGGTGACGTCCTGCTCGCGCAGCTGGTCAACCACTCCGGCAGCAACGTCGATGGCCGGCGTGCCGGTCCACGACACGGTCGCGCTGACCGGGCTGACGGCCGCCGCCTCCGCACGCATCGACGCAGGCACCTCGTAGCAGCGTCCGCAGACCGACGGCCCGACCGCCGCCTCGATCTGCGTCGAGCCAGCACGGCGCATGGCCTCGACCGCCCGGTCGATGACCCGCGACGTCATTCCGGGGCGGCCGGCGTGGACGGCGCCCACGACACCGGCCGCGCGGTCGGCGAGGAGCACGGGGACGCAGTCGGCCACGAGGACGGCCAGCGCCACGTCGTCCCGCGCGGTGACGACCCCGTCGGCCTGAGGCGTGTCGGCGCCCCACGGTCCGTCCACGACGACGACCTCGCTTCCGTGGCACTGGTTCATGAAGATGAGCCGGTCCGGGGCTACCCCGAGGGATGTCGCCACCCCGGTTCGGTTGGCCTCGACGGACTCAGGCGCATCCTCGGTGTTCCCGCCGAGGTTGAGCCCGTCGAACGGAGGCGCACTCGCCCCTCCCTGACGGGAGGTGAACCCCCACCGCAGCCCTGCCTCGTCCGGTGTCGGTGGGATCTCCTCTGTCCAGAAGTACACGGTCGAAACCGTACGTCACGGGTGCCGGCCGGTACGGCAGGAGCCCGGTTCCCTCGGGGGACCGGGCTCCTCACCATGTTGCTGGTGTCGCTGGTGCCACTCGTGCGGCTGGCGGTGCGGTTGGTGCGCTGGCGGTGATCGTGCCGCCTGCCTATTTGAGGAAGTCGGGGACGTCGAGGTCGTCACCGTCATCGAAGGTCACCGAGCGCGGGGGCGACTGGACCGGTTGGCCCTGGCCCTGTTGGCCCTGTTGGCCCTGCTGGGGCGCCGGCCCCTGGCCCTCCTGCGCGCCCGCACTGCGCTGCCCCTGTTGACCGCCCTGCCCCTGTTGACCGCCCTGCTGATCCTCGGCCTGCGAGGGCTGGAACTGAGGTCCCGGGTGCTGGGCCGCCGGGCGGTGCTGGCCGGAACGGCCGTCCTCCCCGCCACGACCAGACGGCGCTGCACCGTCGGGGCGCTGCTGGCCCTGCTGTCCCCCGCCGCCGCCCTGCTGTCCGCCACCGCCCTGCTGTCCGCCACCGCCCTGCTGGGGCCGCCCGCCGGCAGAGACCGTGCCCAGCGCGCCGTCGTTGCGCCGGACCGGGCCACCACCGTCGAAGCCGGCCGCGATGACGGTCACCCGCACCTCGTCGCCGAGGGCGTCGTCGATGACGGCGCCGAAGATGATGTTCGCCTCGGGGTGAGCGGCCTCCTGGACCAGGCGGGCGGCCTCGTTGATCTCGAAGAGCCCGAGGTCGGATCCACCGGAGATCGACAGGAGCACCCCGTGCGCCCCGTCGATGCTCGCCTCCAGGAGGGGCGAGGAGATCGCGAGCTCCGCCGCCTGGACCGCTCGGTCGTCGCCGCGGGCGGAGCCGATCCCCATCAGGGCCGAGCCGGCGCCCTGCATGACGGACTTGACGTCGGCGAAGTCGAGGTTGATGAGACCAGGGGTCGTGATGAGGTCGGTGATGCCCTGCACGCCGGAGAGCAGCACCTGGTCGGCGCTGCGGAAGGCGTCCATCATCGAGACGGTGCGGTCACTGATCGACAGCAGCCGGTCGTTGGGGATGACGATGAGGGTGTCGACCTCCTCGCGCAGGCTGGCGATGCCGGCCTCGGCCTGGTTGGCGCGACGGCGACCCTCGAAGGTGAACGGACGGGTCACGACGCCGATCGTCAGCGCGCCGAGGCCCCGGGCGATGCCGGCGACCACGGGGGCACCACCGGTCCCTGTGCCACCGCCCTCGCCCGCCGTGACGAAGACCATGTCAGCCCCCTTGAGGACCTCCTCGATCTCCTCGGCGTGGTCCTCTGCCGCCTTGCGCCCCACCTCGGGGTCGGCTCCCGCCCCCAGCCCGCGGGTCAGCTCGCGACCGACGTCGAGCTTGACGTCAGCGTCGCTCATCAGGAGAGCCTGCGCGTCGGTGTTGATGGCGATGAACTCCACGCCCTTGAGCCCCACGTCGATCATCCGGTTGATGGCGTTGACGCCACCGCCGCCGATGCCGACGACCTTGATTACGGCCAGGTAGTTGTGCGGATCTGCTGCCACGTCAGTGGGCCTTCCTGAATTCACGTGCGGTGAGCAAAATGTCTAGAGGTGTACTTCACCGTGAGGGCCCGGGTCAACCCTTGCGAGTGGCCCGACGCTATTGCGTGGAGAACCCTCGGGCAACAAAGGCGAGCGGCGTGTCCGCAACCGGTCAGCGAGATCGGGCCCTCAGCTGTGACGTGAGTGGTTCCTGTGGCCCTGAGTGACGCTTGTGACGGACGGCGTCGGCTCAGCCTCTGGTCAACGGGTCACCGGAGTGTGCGGGGCACTGACGTCGAGAACTGCCGGCTTAGTCGGCAGGAGCGCCGTGAGGACGGCGAGCTTCGTCGGACCGTCTGTGACGCCGCCCCAGACGACCGTGGTCGGCCCGAGCCGGAAGGTCACGAGATCGGCGCTCGTGACGGTGACCTCGGCGACCGCCGCGCGGTCCTTCGCCGGCAGGAGCTGGAGGATGCTCAGGGCCGCCTTCAGCCCGTCGACGTCGGGAGCGGTCGCCGTCGCGTTGACGACCGGAACGCCGGCCGGTGCCTGCGCAACCGTCTGGAAGGCCGCCCCGTCACGATCCACAACCTGTAGTTGACCTTGAGGGTTTTTCACGACGAGGACGGGCACCTTCCGTTTCACGACGACGGTGACCGTGCTGGGCCAGGAGCGGTTGATGGTGGCCTTCTCCACCGTCGGGATGGCCTCGATGCGCGCTGCCGCGCCGCCGGCGTCGACCCGAGCGAGCGGGGTGCCGAGGGCGATCTGTGCGGCACCGTGGACCGCCTGACGCTCCACCGGGTCGGGAAGGCCGGTCACGGTCACCGTCCTCACCGCCAGCAGGGGGCTGAACCCCACAACCCAGCCGGCGACGACGAGGGCGAGGAGGGTCGCGACCAGCCGGCGCGGCCGGCGTCGGACCTCCAAGGCCCGTCGCTCGAAGCGCGCCCGCGACGCCCGCAAGCTCTCCCGGGCAGTAGGCCGACCGGACTGCCGCGCTGACCTCTGGGCTGACCTCTGGGCCAACCGCTGGGCTGACCTCTGGATGTCGGTCATGCGGTGCTCCCCCTTCCGCCCTGGAGCGCACGCAGCACCTCGGGACCGATCATCGTCACGTCTCCGGCGCCCACCGTGAGGACCAGGTCCTGCGGATGCACGAGGCCGGCCACCCTCGGGGCGACCTGGGTCCAGGACGGCACGTAGTGAACGTCGGCGCCCGGGTCGGCGGCCCGCACCGCGTCGACGACGAGCCGTCCTGTGACCCCTGGAACCGGGTCCTCTCGTGCGGCGTAAACGTCCATGACGACGACGACGTCGGCGAGGGCGAGGCTGCGGCCCAGCTGCTCGGCGAAGTCCCGGGTGCGCGAGTAGAGGTGTGGCTGGAAGACGACGACGAGCCGGCCGCCTCCCGCGTCCTCGACGATCTGTCGACCGGTTGCCACGACGGCGGCCAGCTTGCCGGCGTTGTGCGCGTAGTCGTCCACGACGACGACCCCGTTCACCTGCCCCACCGGCTCGAAGCGTCTGCGGGTGCCGGTGAACGAGGCGAGCCCGCCGAGGACGAGGTCGGCCGGCAGTGAGAGCCCGATGACCGATGCGCCGAACGCCGCGGTCGCGTTGAGGACGTTGTGCTGACCGGGCACGTTGAGGGTCATCTGGCGGGTCCCGGTGAGGGTGTGGATCTGCGCCCCGGCGGTGAGTCCGGCATGGGTCACGTCGCTGACTCGCAGGTCGGCGTCCTGCGCTTCGCCGTAGGTGACCACCCGCACCGGACGCTCGGCGGCCCACTCGGCGAGCTCGCGAGCGCCCGGGTCGTCGACGCAGACGACGAGGAGCCCATCCCGCTCCATCGTCGAGACGAAGGCGCGGTAGGCCTCCTTGACCGTCGCGAGGTCCCCGTAGAAGTCGAGGTGGTCCGGCTGGACGCTGGTGACGACGGCCACGTGCGGTCGGTAGACGAGGAAGGAACTGTCGCTCTCGTCCGCCTCGACGACGAACAGCTCGCCGCTGCCGTGGTGGGCGTTGGTGCCCTGTTTCGCGAGCTCGCCTCCGACAGCGAACGACGGGTCCACCCCGCAGGCCTGCAGCGCCACGGTCAGTAGGGACGTCGTCGTCGTCTTGCCGTTGGCCCCGGCGACCGCCACCCGCCGGCTGCCCGTCATCGTCGCCGCGAGCGCCTGCGCCCGGTGCAGGACCCGCAGCCCGGCGGCTCTCGCGGCGACGAGCTCGACGTTGTTCTCCCGCACCGCCGAGGAGATGACGACCGTGTCGGACGCTGCCACGTGGGCCGGATCGTGGCCGACGTGGATGGTCGCGCCCTCGGCGGCGAGCGCGTGCAGGACCCGCGACTCCTTGGCGTCCGACCCGCTGACGGCGACGCCCATGCCGAGCATGATCCGGGCGACTCCGGACATTCCCGCACCACCGATGGCGATGAAGTGGACGCGACCCAGGGTCTGCGCCGGAGGGACCTCGGCGAGGAAGTCGAACCGGGATCTCGGCAGGGTCATCGAGGGGAAC
>JAABUP010005245.1_pt1 | contig 20001 bp, 21 predicted proteins | sample 5559201 | NCBI WGS metagenome assembly JAABUP01 (sample SAMN10711887, study PRJNA513373) | rock metagenome | isolation source: Antarctica rocks | place: Antarctica
TTTTCTTCTTAATTAATCAATTTATTTTTAGAGCAGAATATCAATTTTTTAAGTAAATACACTGTAATGTGATAAAGTTATGAATTTTTAAAAATTTATAATTTGTATGAGGTTTTGAGGTGGCTCACTTAGGTGACTGGCTTGACTAGGTGGCTAAGACGTTAAAGACAGATAGCTTTCCCACTATCATGCCTTCTTACAAGCAGCACAATTGTCTTCACCTTGCAAAAACCATTGTAACTTTCAGCTTCACTTCTTCTATTGCTTGTGATCATTGTTCAGCTGCTTTTTCTTCTTGCATTATTATGACAGATTATGCAAAGTGTTCTGAGTGTACCTGTTGTGGTCATCTGTGTGTGTCAGTATTGTTAGATTCTCTGAATCATGCTCACCTTTAGCTGAAATTTAAACTCAAGATGACTATGAATGAGTGTGTGAAACAGGCTGAGCACCTTTTCAAGCTAAATGCAAAGGTTCTTTGCCTTTTCAAGACTTTGAAACAGAATGAGTCTCATGCAGTCATCAAAGTTTGCTGTGTTGCTCTTAAACTGAGCAATGATAACAACAGAACTGAGGATGAGAAAAACTTCTTCAATTCTTTTAATCTTAATTCCTTACTGAAGTCAATGAGTTTTAGCTTCTTTATTGACCTTAAACCCCTCTCTCAAACTGCTGTAGTGTTTTTGCACAGTTGAGTAGGTTTTCTTTGAGTTCTCACATGTTTTCTGAGGTATTGTACTCTTTTCATTTGACAAGATAGTGGGTTTTTCCACTAATCATCCATTTTTTTAGAATGTTCTCAACTTGATACTTCTCATTGAGTTCAACAAATGTTTTGATGATTTGAAGTGATATGAACTGATTGCAACACTGAAGCAAGAATGCATGAAATATCAGGTGTATCTGCATTTTCTTAAGTAAGTCTAGCTCATAGCTTAAACTCTTGATGTTTCTCTTGATTTCAAACAGTTTTATGCTTTTGTTGTTTAACTTCTTGCTTCTTCACTTTACATAAATGTTGTCTGTTCTTAGATAAACTCTCTCTTCAACTGCAAAAGGTTTTATCTCTGTCATTTGTCTCTTTTGTTGCTGAATTCTATTTGTCAGATTTCTGTGCAACTTCTTGATCTCTGCAATGTTTAGTATTGCTTTTTGGCTTTGTGATTTGTGTGCTTGCAGTTCTTGTCATATCTTTGAGTTATATTCATAATTTGCTCAAAATGATGTTTCTTCTGTGGTTTCATTTTGTGCATTATTGTACACAAACTGTGTCATTGACAACAGTTGTACTCAGTTGTTTTGATTCTTATTAACATAGTGTCTTAAGTACATTTTGACTGTTTAGTTCATTTGTTCACTTTGTTCATTTGTCTGTGAGTGATATGCCGTCAACAATTTTTGATTTATTTTGAGTTCTGCTGTGAGCGTTTCTCAAAACTTGCTTGTGAACAGCTTGTCTCTGTCAGTGATAAACTTCTTTGATAGCTCATGATTGTTAATTAATTCTTGCAGTATGATGTACATCAATACTAGTGCTGTTGCAGTTTTCTTAAATGAAATGAACATGATGTACTTGATCAGTTTATCAACTATAGTCAATATACTGTTGAACTTCACTCCTCATGCCAGATTCTTTGACATTGATAACTTTGTTATGAAGTTCATAGTAACTGACTCTCATGGCGCTTTTGATGTGTTTAGCTGCGTTACTTCATCATGTCTCTTATCTTTCTGAATCTTGTTTCTGCAACATGAATTGCATTTGACAATGTACTTAGTGATTTAATCTTTAAGGTTGCTGATACTGCATCTTCTTTGTATGAGGTTCTCAGTTCTTTTGACTTCAAGGTGTTCATCAGCTCTGTCATCATGACATACTTGTATCAGTTCTTCATCTGTCAAGAAAGCTTGCTTCACCTTGTACATTGCTGCTAAGCCTTTTATGAGGATTCCTTTGTTGTCTTTGCTTGGAATTTTGATGTGAATCTTCTTCACCTCTTCATGATTAGACTGTCTACTCAAAGTGTCTGCTTCATCATTCTCATTACTCTTTTTGTAATGGATCTGAAATTCATAATTGATTAACTGTTTGGCTCAGCAAATCTGTCATCAATTTAACTGTTTCATTGTTGCAAAGTTTCTCAAGTTCTTGTGATCTGTGTAGATTTAAATAGATTTCTCAGTATCTGCAAGATAAGATCTTCAATCTTGCAGTGCTTTCACTATTGCAAGAAGTTCTTTGTTGTGAACCTCATATCTTTTCTTGAGTTCTGATAATTTTCTAGACTGATAGACTATGAGTCTCTGTTGCTCATCTTTGATCTGATACAAACATGTGTCTACTGTGAAATCTGACGCGTTGATTTTCAGTACCTTCTCACATGTTAAATTGAGTATTCTCAGATGTGCCATTTCATTAAAACTTTTCTTTAATGCATGAAATGCATTCTTCTGCTTCTTATCTCAATGTCATTCTTTGTTCTTGTGTGTTAAACATGTGAGGGGTTCTGCAATTTTTGCATAATTAGGTACAAACTTTCTGTAATAGTTCATCAGCTCTAGAAAGGCTTGTACTTTCTTGACTCATTTTGACGAAGGCCAGTTTCTGACTGCGTCTGTCTTCTTTGAATTCTTCTCAATTTGCTCAGATTGAATAACATAATTAAAGAACTCAATTTTCTTTGTTTCAAACCTGCTCTTTGATTTTTTCACATACAAAATCCTCTTGTTGAGCTTTTTCAGTACCTTGTGTACATGGCTGCAGTGTGTCTCAAGGTCATCTGAATATATCAAAATATTGTTGAGGTATGTGATCACAAAATCATCAAGGTATTCTCTCAATGTGTCATTGATTAACCTTTGAAAGGTGCCAGAAACATTTTTGAGTTCAAACAGCATAATTGTGTACTCATAGTGTCTGTATCTTGTTCAAAATGTCATTTTTTATTCTTTGCCTTTCTTCATCTGTACTCAGTAGTAGGCTTCTTTCAAGTCTAAACTTGTGAACCACTTAACTCTGTCTAATCAGTCTTGTAACTCTTTGATTAACAGTAAGAAATAATTGTCTTGTTTAGTTATCTTGTTGAGTTGTCTGTAGTTGACACATAGTCACTTTGTGTCATTCTTTTTTGGTACAAACAGAATTGAATATTCTGCTGATGACTTTGATAATTTAATGAATCCTCTTCTGAGATTCTCATCAAGGTAAGTTCTGACTTTCTTGAGTTGATCTTTGCTCATTGAGTATAGTGACATTCACTTTGGCTGCTTGTCATTCAATAGCAATATTTCATGATCTCATGACTTATGCTCTGATAAGCTCATTTCTGATTGTTCAGAAATCTTATACACATCTATTGTGATGTATAACTCTTTGCTGATTCAATTGATTCTTGAGTTCTTTTTGTGTAATCAGGGCATTTCTAGTATGATGTCATACTTAATTGAGTTGACAACATCAAATGTCAACTTCTGTGAATCTTCTAGTATTATGGCTTTAATGTGAACCTGATCCGTTATTCATTTGGTTTCTTCGTTGATCATATATATCTGTATAGGCCTCAGTGCTTGCTGCAGTGTTAATTCTAGCATTCTTATTGCTTGTTGCAAAATATAGTTATTGATTGCTTCTGAGTCTACCATTGCTCAAAGAAGTCTGTTCTGTTCAACCTAAACGTCAACTCATATTTTATGGTTCTTGTTGTTCTTCTGAGACATTAAAAGCTTCTTGTTCTCTAGTCTCTTTGAGAAAGCTTGCAGTTTTTTGACTGTACTGCATCATCTACTCTTTTCTTGAGGTTCTGAAACCATTTAAACTCTACTTCTTGTGTGATCAGTTGTATGTATTCCTCACTGTCTTTCTCTATATGCTGTTCTGAGTGTAGGCGTGGTTCATACTGATCATATTCTCACTGAATCTGGTTCCGAAGTGCTTTCACTTTATTCAGAAACTCAGGTGGCATATAGTCTTCTGAAAAGGTTTAATGACCACTGTCTGATGTCAAGTACTCTGTGGGTAAACAGATCTTGATTTTGTGGTTTTTTGTTTTTCACACAAGTTGTTTTGATACTGAGTTGATTGTCATTTGTACATCTTTCATCAACTTGTCAAGCTTTAAGCATGCTCTTACTTCTTCTGTTTCTTCTTGTTGCTTCTCAAGGTCATCAACTTTCTTCTTGAGCTCTTTCTTCTGTCTTTTTAGCAGTTGTTGATGCACTTCTCAGTGCTGATTTCTGAGGTGCTCATGTTTTATTTTGAGTCTCATGTCAACTTCTCAGTTGTCAACATCTTTTGAGTCTGCATTCAAATTCAGGTTTATTCAGATGCTATCACTGTAGTCTTCTTCTACCTGAGTTCTGCAAGTATCAGTTTCTTTGATCTCAGCTTTCTTTAGAATAGTTAATTTCTTCAGTCAATCTGTCATGTCATAACTGTTTTGTTCTTTCTTGAGTTTCTGTGAATATCATCCGACTTCATCTTTGCTGCTCATATGTGTTCAGCACATATCATTGTAACAGGCTGTTCAGCTCAGGGCATCATGCACTACATGTGTATTCATTGCTGCAACTTCTTTTCTTTCTCATTGAGGTTTCTTGCAGGTTCTTGCAAGATGTCTGAGCTTTTCACAGTTATAACATTTGTGAGTCTCTGCTCATCAGAGTTGAGGCTTATAGAGCTTGCTCATGCATCATTCTTGCTTCACATGTGATTGTTGCTCACAGTGCTTCTCAATTGCGTCAAGGTTTATAGAGTCACTTCTTCTGAGAATATAATGTCTTTTTCACATCTTTAATGTGTAGTGTCTCATACGCTTCATCTGTTGTTCTCATTGATGACTGTCAATGTTGATGAAGATATCAATCATATTCTGAAGCTCTTCAGGTCAATTCATTCTGACTATCTCATCTTTGATAGCTTCATTGAGTCCTCAATAGTATTACAATACTAAAGCGTCGTTGTCTCAATCCATTAGGGCTGCAATTCACTGAAACTCTGCTGCATACTTGACTGCTGACTTATTCATCTTCAGAATGTGAAGTTGTCTCTCTGCTGCTTATTTTTTGTCAACTATCTTGAAGGCTCTCTGAAGCTCATTCTTGAACTTCTTATAGTTGTCAAATATGAATTTCTTATTGTTCATTCATTTCTTTGATGTCTTGTTGAGAAACTCATGCAGTTTGAGGTCAACTCAATTGAACGCTGCATTCTTGAGATACGATATGGTAAACAGGTCTTTGTTCATTTTGAACCTGAACTTTGCCTGATTGAATTCAATATACAACTTGAGCTTGATCAAGAAGGCTCACAGCTTCTCTCTCTCATCTGTGAATGCATTGAGTGTCAGTACCTTGAGTACATCAATCATTTGCTGAAGGCCTTGAAGGTTAACTTAACTTGTCAAAGCTGACTTCTGCGCACTGATTGTCATTCTTATATCATAAGAATGTTCAAAGTGTTATGTTCTGATCTGAGATGCCTTGAATATTAGAGTTAAAGATTTGTGCTTGTTGATATAAAAGTCTCAGTGTGCGGTGTAGAATAAACCAGTAGTTGATAACTTGTATTGAGTTGAACATGACCCATTTTCATAGGAGAAATGGTCCTACTATATATCATAGAATCACCGTGCTTGCCTTGCTTGCTATAGAGCAATAGAGCTGATAGACCTATCAAAGGTCTATTGTTTCATTGAGCTCATCATGAGCATATAGAGCTGCGCAAGCTTATGTTCAGGTATATGCTTTTCTTGTGTATTTTCTAGAACACATTAACTGATTACAGTCTGACTGTAACAACTATAATCTGTTATCAGTGAGTCTGACAGATATGCTGCTAATAACTGTTATAATAACTGCTGATGCTTGTTTCTCAGTACAGTATGTCAGCAATGAGGTTGAACATTATGTAATATTCATATTTGTATTCTTTCATCTTCTCAGTCAATTTACACTTAATTAACAGCACTTCTGCATTTCTTTTATCTTTATTATCAATTCTATCAGCTTTATCTGTGTCTCAGATACTATTAAATGTTCAGTCAGTGCATCACTGATCTTAAATTATAGACTGTAAAGTAACTGATTGTGTCTTTATATATCAGTAAAAGGTTTCATTTGTTCTTTTAACTCATTCATAAATGCAATAAAATGACTGACACTCTGATTTTTAATTTACTGTGTAAATTTTCATTTATGTATAACATCAGATGTCTGTAGTGTAGCTGACTTAAGCTCATTAAGAAGAAAGTTCTTAAACTAAGTTTATATAATATGCTGATGATTTCTTTTCATTTTCTCTTAACAATATTAAGCATTTTAAGAGTTGCTGCATAACAAACCTTTAGTATAGAGAACTCTGACAGAGTCTTAATTATATAAATAAGATTGTGTATTGTATAACTACTCACATTCACATAAAATTTCAATGAGTTCTTTATGAATTTTACTTAAATAGAGTTTAAGATCAGTGACTTTAAGTTTTAACTCATCATTCTTTCATCTTTTAATAGTCAATTCAGTATCAGACTCACTGTTTTCTAGTCAGTATCAGATTTAAGAAAAGAAGAATGTTTTTGATGATTTATATCTTATAGATACATCTTAATCTGACATTAATTTATACAGCAATTTAATGTTATTTGACTGCACATACACTGCAGCAACACTTCTGCATAACACTGTAACTTACTCTTGTTATTGTATCACTTTCAGCTCTGCTAATAGCTGTGTTTCAGCCTTAATAAGTTGAGCTGAAGTCATGTTCTTAAGAGACAATGTTTCAACAGATAAATCTGTCAATGCATTGTTGACTGCTTATGCACTTAATAACCTCATAACAGAAGTACTTTAAGTACTCATGTTTGTTATTTACTACTTTGTGATCATGATGAAAAAACTCTACTACTGAATAAACTGTTTCTTTGAGAATAGAGTAATTAAAGCTGTAAGGTTGAGCTAACATGACAGAATGAACAGTAGTAGTCATAATAATAATGATAATATATGATGATTAGTCAGCATTCTATAGACATGCAACAGTATAGTGATCTCTGTTAATAAATTGATTATTAAAGGTTGTAAATGTGCAATGCACACCTTTTATATATATATGTAAAAATGAAAGACTTAAGCAAATGATGAGTAGCTGAGATAAAGCCTCATTGCATAGGGTTAATTCTCTAGCTCTAGTTTCTGACATTAACTCTTTTTATTGTTAATTCTGAAACACATATACTGTGTTTGTATTAAGCTGTACAGAGTAGATATCACAGCATTTAATAAACATTTTATAGCTAGTTATTGTACTGATTTAACCTATTATTGAAAGATTTCTATTGTTCAGCAATTTGACAGCATCATTTTGTGATATATAAACCTTATCAAATTCTCTGAAACCTTTTCTTCTTCATATCACACTTAAACTATCATGTCATTTTTCTGCTGTGTAGAACCCTTCAAATTCTATAATTTTTCTTTCATTTCATTTTTAAGTTCTAATATCATGTCTTTTTATTCTCTTTTAAGTACATCTCACATCTCACTATCAGTCAGTCTGACTGCTACATTCACACTTCTGTGCTTATACTGTCTTTACTGTATAAAGCAGTATGTTAATCAGTTCAACATCATTTGTTTATGCTTAAACTATCACCTTAAGTGTATCAAATGTGCACACAATGATAAGAAATATAAGAAGATAAGTATTTTTTGTTCTGTTTTAGCATTTTATGTCTAACTTTCATCTAAATCTCACTGTCTGTAAGCTCTCAAACCTAATCAGAATGAGAAGAATACTGAAATAGGTATATAACAATGTGAAACACAACACTGCACAGACTATTTGATGATATAATGACAGTAATGATTTCTATTGATTATAAAACTAATCTTTAAGAAATTAAGTGAGCAAAGCGTCAGCACCTCATATATATGTGTGCTCACTTAGTGATGCTTAGTCACTTGTGTCAAGACTGCTTTATAAACATGCTTTAGCTCTGACTTTAACACTGTTATACTGTTGTAAGATTGCTGCATGTTAAACTGCTGTTAATATCTGTAAGATTGCTTCTGCTGACAATTTTATCATTGAAGAAAAGATGTTGATGTTAAAGATTCAGCACTTTATAAAGAATGTTAAAGCATTTTTGTACAGACATAAACATAACACTGAAAGAACACTTAAAAAGTGTAAGATTGCTGCTTTTAAACATAATGCTGTAGCAAATGAGAGTCTTTTAAACATTACTCTTTACAAGGTATGCTTTAGCTTTTTTACAGCTGCTTCTCAGCTATTTTCAGTTATTCTTCAGCTAATATACATAGATAATAGCTTTCTTTTTAACTATTTCTTAAACAAATTTAAAGCTGTATGCAGTTAAGGTGAAAAGCAGCTTATTTAATGATAAAAATGATGATGATAAGAAGTAATGATGATTTAATGTTACTGTGAGCTTTTTTCAGTGATGACACTGACATCTCATAGTTAAAAACTAATTTCTAAAAATGAAACACTTTTTTGTTCTTTTAAACATATTCTAATATTAAGATGTCTAATTCTTTTTTCTTTAATCTTTTTGCTTTACTCTAGTGAGATGATATCAGTTCATCAATGACATACATGAGTTTAATTTTGTGAAATAGACTTTATAAAATGCTTTTACACATTTATCTGCATAAATGTCATTAAAAGAAAGTTATTCATTACTGATGTCAGAGTATTTAACTCATTTAATAAGATAGTATACTTTCTTATATTAAACTTAACTGTTTAAAACAGTCTTAATCTTATACTTCTCAATGTTATTGACTTTTAAAAATAGTACAGAAGATGTTGTGTTAAAGACTGTATCATGATAGGGTTTTAATAATGATACATAAAATACAGAATAAATCTTTTTTATAATTTTTATAAATTCAAGACAATAAACTTGCTTTTTAACAATGTTTAATATACAGTAAAGATCATGATATTTGTAGTTCAATTTCTTATTAAAATGTATGCTGTAGATGTTCTTTCTCATTGTTACGGTCAAATTGTAACCGGCTAGTATGTTCTAGGGAATACGCAAGGAAAGTGTATACCTGAACATAAGCTCATGCAGGTCTATTTGCTCTACAGCAAGCTTGATGAGACAATAGACCTTTGATAGGTCTATCAGCTCTATTTGCTCTATAGTGAGCAAGGTGAGCACAACAATCCTATAGTATATAGTAGGACCATTTCCCCTATGGAAATGGGTTGTGTTCAACTCAATACAAGTTATCAACTACTGGTTTATCCTACACTGCGCACTGGGACTTTTATATCAACAAGCACAAATCTCTAGCCCTAATATTTGAGGAAGCTCAGATCAGAATGTAACACTTTGAACACCCTTATGATATAAGAATGACAATCAGTGCGCAGAAGTCAGCTTCAGCAAGTTAAGTCAACCTTTAAGGCCTTCAGCAAATGATTGATGTACTCAAGGTATCAGCACTCAATGTGTTCACAGACAAGAGAGAGAAGCTGTGAGCCTTCTTGATCAAGCTCAAGTTATATATTGAATTCAACCAGACAAAGTTCAGGTTCAAGATGAACAAAGGTCTGTTTACTGTATTGTACCTCAAGGATGCAGCATTTGATTGAGTTGACCTCAAACTGCATGAGTTCTTTGACAAGACATTGAAGAAATGAATGAACAATAAGAAATTCATATTCAACAACTATAAAAAGTTCAAGAATGAGCTTTGAAGAGCCTTTGAGGTAGTTGACAAGAAATGAGCAGCGGAAAGACAACTTCACATCCTGAAGATGAATAAGTTGACAGTCAAGTATGCGGCAGAGTTTCAGTGAATTGCAGCCTTAATGGATTGAGATGACGACGCTTTAGTATTGCAATACTATTGGGGACTCAATGAGACTATCAAAGATGAGATAGTCAGAACGGATTGACCTGAAGAGCTTCAGAATATGATCAATATCTTCATCAACATCAACAGTCATCAATGAGAATGACGGATGAAGCGCATGAGGCACTACACATCAAAAGTGTGAAAAAGACATTATATTCTCAGAAGAGGTGACCCTATGAACCTCAATGCGATTGAGAAGCACTGTGAGCAGCAACCACAAGTGAAGCAAGAATGGTGCATGAGCAAGCTCTATAAGCCTCAACCTTGATGAGCAGAGACTCACAAATGTTATAACTGTGAAAAGCTCAAACACCTTGTAAGAATCTGCAAGAAACCTCAACAAGAGAGAAAAGAAATTACAGCAACAGATACACATGTAGTGCACAACGCCCTGAGCTGAACAGTCTGCTATGACAACATATGCTGAACACATATGAGCAGCAAAGACAGAGTCAGATAATACTCACAGGAACTCACAAAGAAACAAAACAGTTATGACACAACAGGTCAACTGAAGAAATTAGCTATTTTAAAGAAAGCTGAGATCAAAGAAATTGATACTCATGAAACTCAGATAGAAGAAGACTACAGTGATAGCATCTGAATAGTTCTGAATTTGAACGCAGACTCAGAGAATGTTGACAACTGAAAAGTCAACATGAGACTCAAAACAAGATATGAGCACCCTGAGAATCAGCGCTGAGAGATGCGTCAACAACTGCTAGAAAGACAGCAGAAAGAGCTCAAGAAGAAAGTCAATGACCTTAAAAAGCAACAAGAAACAAAAAAGACAAGAGCATGCCTAAAACTTGACAAGTTAATGAGAGATGTATGAACAGCAATCAACTCAGTATCAAAACAACTTGTGTGAAAAACTAAGAGCCACAAAATCAAGATCCGTTTATTCACAGGGTATTCAACATCAGACAGTGGTTGATGAACCTTTTCAGAAGACTATATGTCACCTGAGTTTCTGAGTAAAGTGGAAGCACTTCAGAACCAAATTCAGTGAGAATATGATCAGTATGAACTGCGCCTACACCTCAAACAATATATCAAGAAAGGCAGCAAAGAATACATGCAACTGATCATATGAGAAGTAGAGCCTAGATGGTTTCAGAACCTCTGAAGAAGAGCAAGCAACGCAGTACAGTCAAAAAACTGCAAGCTCCCTCAAAGAGACTAGAGAACAAGAAGCTTCTAATGTCTCAGAAGAACGGCAAAGATCAGAAGATATGAGTTGATGTTCAAGTTGAACGAAATAGACTTCTTCAAGCAATGGTGGACTCAGAAGCAATTGACAACTATATTTTGCAGTAAGCAATAAGAATGCTAGGACTAACACTGCAGTGAGCGCCAAAGCCTATGCAGGTATATATGGTCAACAGAGAATCTGAGTGAATAACAGACCAGGTTCACATCAAAGCCATAATATTAGAAGATTCACAAGAGTTGATGTTTGATGTTCTCAATTCAATCAAGTATGACATCATACTAAGGATGTTCTGATTACGTGAAAAGAACTCAAGAATTGATTGAATTAGCAAAGAATTATACATCACGATAGATGCATATAAGATCCCTGAACAATCAGAAATGAGCTTATCAGAGCATAAGTCATGAGATCATGAAATACTGCTATTGAATAACAAGCAATCAAAGTGAATGCCACTGTACTCAATGAGTGAAGATCAACTCAAGAAAGTCAGAACTTACCTTGATGAGAATCTCAAAAGAGGATTCATCAGACCATCAAAGTCATTGACAGAATATTCAATTCTGTTTGTATCAAAGAAGAATGACACAAAGCAACTATGTGTCAACTATAGACAACTCAACAAGGTAACTAAACAAGACAGTTATTCTCTACTGTTGATCAAAGAGTTGCAAGACTGATTAGACAGAGTCAAGTGGTTCACAAGTCTGAACTTGAAAGAAGCCTATTACTGAGTACAAATGAAAGAAGACAAAGAATGAAAAATGACATTCTAAATGAGATACAGACACTACAAATACACTGTTATGCTGTTTAAGCTCAAGAACACCCCCGTCACCTTTCAAAGACTAATCAATGACACATTGAGAGAATACCTCGATGATTTTGCAATCACATACCTTGATGACATTTTGATATATTCAGATGACCTTAAGATGCACTGCAGCCATGTGCACAAGATACTAGAAAAGCTTAACAAAAGGGCTTTGTATGTAAAGAAGTCAAAAAGCAAGTTTGAAGCAAAGAAAATCAAATTCCTTAACTATATAATTCAATCTGAGCAAATCAAGAAGAACTCAAAGAAGACAAACGCAGTCAGGAACTGGCCTTCGTCAAAATGAGTCAAGAAAGTACAAGCCTTTTTAGAGTTGATGAACTATTATCAAAAGTTTGTACCTAACTATGCAAGAATTGCAGAACCCCTTATGCAACTAACACATAAGAATGAGAGATGACATTGAGATAGAGAGCAGAAGAATGCGTTTCACGCATTAAAGAAAAGTCTTAGCAGAACGGCACATCTGAGAATACTCAATTCAACATGTGAAAAGGTACTGGAAACCAACGCGTCAAATTTCACAGTAGACACATGTTTATATCAGATTGAAGATGAGCAACAGAAATTCATAGTCTATCAATCTAGAAAACTGTCAGAATCTGAGGAAAGATATGAGGTTCACAACAAAGAACTTCTTATGATAGTGAAAGCATTGCAAGATTGAAGATCTTACCTCACAGATACTGAGAAGTCTATTCAGATCTACACAGATCATAAGAATCTGAGGAACTTTGCAACAACAAAACAGTTGAATTGATGACAGGTTCACTGAGCTGAACAGTTAGCCAATTATGAATTTCAAATTCATTACAAGAAGAGTAATAAGAATGATGAAGCAGACACTTTAAGTAGACAGTCTGATCATGAAGAAGTGAAAAAGATTCACACCAAAATTCTAAGTGAAGACAACAAGGGAATCCTCACAAAAGACTTAACAACAACATACAAGGTGAAGCAAACTCCCTTGACAGATGAAGAACTTATATGAGTATGTCACAACAGCAAAGCCAATGAACACCTTGAAGTCAAAAGAATCAAGAACCTCATACAAAGAAGACATGATATCAGCAACCTTAGAGATCAAATCATCAAGTACATCATCAGATGCAATTCATGTCACAGAAACAAGATTCAGAGAGATAAAAGATATGACAGAGTAACACAACTGAACACACTGAATGTGCTGTGAGAGTCAATTACCATGAACTTCATAACAAAGTTATCAACATTGAAGGATCTGGCATGAGGAGTGAAATTCGACAGTATATTGACTATAGTTGATAGACTAATCAAGTACACCATGTTCATTCCATTCAAGAAAACCACAACAGCATCAGTATTGATGTACACCATACTGCAAGAATTGGTTAACAATCACGGACTATCAAAGGAATTTATCATTGATAAAGACAAGCTGTTTACAAGCAAGTTTTGAGAAACGCTCACAGCAGAACTCAAAATAAATCATAAGATGTCAACGGCATACCATCCACAGATGAACGGACAGAGCGAACAAATGAATCAGACAGTTAAAACATACTTGAGACACTATGTCAATAGAAATCAGAACAACTGAGTACAACTGTTGTCAACAGCACAGTTTGCATATAATAACACACAAAATGAAACCACAGAAGAAACACCATTTTGAGCAAATTATGAATATAACTCAAAGGTATGACAAGAATCGCGAGCACACAGATCACAAAGCCAGAAAGCAATACTAGACATTGCAGAGATCAAGAAGTTGCATAAGAATCTGATGAGCAGAATTCAAGAGCAATCAAGAAGAACAACAGAGATAAAACCTTTTGAGGTTGAAGAGAGAGTGTATTTAAGGATGAACAACATTCATGTAAAGCAAAGAAGCAAGAAATTGAACAACAAAAGCATAAAACTGTTCAAAATCAAGAGAAACATCAAGGGGTTAAGCTATGAGCTAGGCTTATCCAAGAAAATGTGAATACACTCAGTATTTCATGCGTTCATGCTTCAGTGTTGCAATCAGTTCATACCGCTTCAAACCATCAAAACATCTGTCAAACTCAATGAGAAGTATCAAGTTGAGAACATTCTAGAACAACGAATGATTAGTGAGAAAACCCACTATCTCATCAAATGAAAAGAATACAGTACCTCAGAAAACACATGAGAGCTCAAAGAGAACCTACTCAACTGTGCAAGAACACTACAACAGTTTGAGAGAGGGGCTCAGAGTCAATAAAGAAGCTAAAACTCATTGACTTCAGTAAGAAATCAAGATTAAAAGGATCGGAAGAGTTTTCCTCATCTTCAGTTTCATTATTATCATTGCTCAGTTTGAAAGCAACACAGCAAACTTTGGCAATTACGCAAGACTCATTCTGTTTCAAAGTCTTGAAAAGGCAAAGAACCTTTGCATTCAGCTTGAAAAGATGCTCAGCCTGTTTCACACGCTCATTTATAGCCACCTTGAGTTCAGATTTCAGTTGAAGGTGAGCATGATTCAGAAAATCTAATGATATCGGCACTCATGAATGACCATGACGGGTACACTTCGAACACTTTGCATGACCTGTCATAATAATACAGAAAGAAAGAACAGCTGAACAGTAATCACAAGCAATGAGAGAAGTGAAGTCAAAAGTTACAATGATTTTTGCAAGGCAAAGACAATTGTGCTGCTTATGAGAAGGCATGACAGTGACAAAAGCTATCTGTCTTTATACTCTCACTTAATATAGACACTAAAGAACTAGTGTCTAGAAGAGAAGAGATTGTGTTACAGTCAAACTGTAATCAGCTAGTATGTTCTAGAGAATATGCAAGGGAAGCGTATACCTGAACATAAGCTCACACAGGTCTATTTGCTCTACAGTGAGCTTGACAAGACAATAGACCTTTGATAGGTCTATCAGCTCTATTTGCTCTATAGTGAGCAAGGCGAGCACAGCAATCCTATAGTATATAGTAGGACCATTTCCCCTATGGAAATGGGTTGTGTTCAACTCAATACAAGTTACCAACTACTGGTTTACTCTACACCGCGCACTGAGACCCTTATATCAACAAGCACAAACCTTTAGCTTTAATATTCAAGAAAGCTCAGATCAGGACGTAACACTCATCAGTCATATGTAGTCTTCTTTAACATATTTCTGACATTTAGTCTTCTTATTATAGTACTTTACTTGCATCTCTGTGACTTCTTTTCATTGAGCTTTCATATTTATATAAATATTCTTAATCATTTTTGCTCAATTTCTTACTGCAAAAATGTCTATAAGCACAGCTGTTAAGTTCACATTTAAGTTAAAATGATATTTAATATTTATATAGAACAGTAAGACACTGATAAATGTATGATAACTGTTATTATATATAAATTCTGTAATAAATAGTTATTGTATTCAATTATTTTGAAGATAATTAATATATACTTAAAGATATTGTTTTAATGTCTGATTCTGACATTCAGTTTAACTGTCTGTCTATAAGTAAAACACTGTGCTCAGCTTTCTCTGTACTTATAAATAAAAGCATAATGAGAATTAAAATTTAGCTGTAAACACAGTCTCTTTATCAGAAACTATAAACTGCAGAAAGTCATGATCTCACTATACATTAGTTATAAAGACATCTGTAAGTTTCACAGTGTTAATAATCTTCTGTACAGATATGTATTATGTTATCTTTATAAATTAGTCTATTACAATCAGAATTGAGTCATAAATTTAATCTCAGTGATTACATAGTAAAAGATCAGTGATGAAGTTTATTATCAGCTTACATTAAGATTTCATTAATTACAGTAATGATTGCAACTCTCTATAAAGCTTATATCTTATAGATTTAATTCCCTGACATATTATACATGTATAAATGTATTTCTTTATTTTCTTAATCATTGTAGATAAATAATATTTGCACTTTATAAGCTTAAGTGTTTAGATATACTCAAAATGATCTGTTAATAAATTATTATAATGTCACTGCAGAATCTCTGTATATACATCACTCATTAATAATATATACACTTTTCTATTATAACACAAAACACTATCAGTGTTCTTATATCATCTGACAGTGTCTCTCTGCTTATTAGCTTCAGTAAAATGTTTCTTTTTTAAAGTTTTAAGATGTAAAGTTACCTGCTTACTAATTCTTTAAGTTAAGAAATCAGATTTTTGAAGTTCTGCTATCACTTATTAAAACTCTGTTAAAAGTTCATTATATACTGTTTTAACATCAGCACTTTCTGTCACTGTTTACTGTGACATAAGATGTTTATAATCATCAATATCAGTAAGAACAGCTAGAAGTTAATGATTTTCTATACTGTCTTATAAAAATGTTTCTGAACTCAGCTTAATTGTTAAAGACTAAAACTAGAGAATTAAGTCTATGTAATAAGACTCTATCTCAGCTATTTGTTATTTACTTAAGTCTTTTATTTTTATATATATATATAAAAGATATGAATCATACATTTACAACCTTTAATAATCAATTTATTGATGATGATTACTATACAGCTGTATGCTTATAAAACACTGACTAATTATTATATATTATCATTATTATTATGACTGTTACTGTTCACTCTGTTATGTTAACTTAGTTTCACAATCATGTACAATTTAATTTATAAAAGTTATTAAATCAATTCATTAATCATTTAACATTAATGCTTGTGACTATAAATTAAAATCAAAGATTTATAATTTAGCTTAACAGTTTTAAACAATGAAATGTTTAACATTATACTTTTATGCATGTATATCTCAGTGAATTGCTTATAAAACATACATAGAAATTTTTAAATCTTTTTTTACATTAAAAGTAATGATTATAAAATGTATAAATTGCTTTTTAATGTAAATCTTTCAGTTTTAAATTATATCTTAATTAAAAAATTAATACATTAAGATTGCATTTGCAGAAAGTCACATTGTCACAGGTTTGCAATAAGACTGACACTCAATTGATAATGTTTAAATACAAGAAGAATACTATGAAAAGAAAAGAAAGAAAAAAGAGCTTTATACAGAAGTAAAAAGATAATGTGCTTTAGTCTTAAAGTCTTAATAAGCAACTAGATCATAAGATCTTAATATGAGTTCAATTTATGACATCACCTCTTTTTTTTTCTTCAAGGTTGTGTTTTAAGTGTCTGAAAAGATTGTTGTACAGTTGTCATTGTCTGTTGACACATGTTTGCCCACTTCATATGAATAAGATTTGCAGATAAAGTTCTTATTGCTTATTAACATGTGATTTTCTTTCTTGTACAATTCAGACAACAATTTACTTCAGCTTATCTCTCAGTGAAGTGAGTCATAAATCTTCTCATCTTTCTTCTCAAATCTCTTTTTCTTTCTTCTTCAACTTCTTCATCTTCATTTCTTGTATGTGAAATCTCTTTTAATTGACACATTTCAGCACTGACTCTTGTATGATAAGCTGAGCAGCAACACAACATCAACAACTATGATCATGTAAGTGTCATACAAGTATGTGTCTCAGAGCTGACAACTTGTAGGATTTTTATCTTGTACAACACTTACATCATTGTTCTTGTCTGTGCAAACACTGATGTCAATTCTGTTTCTGAGGTTGATCAACAGCAGTTTGCTTTGTATGCTCACTTTTCTCAGACAATGATCATTCTTGCTCTGCTCAGTGACAATGTTTTGTTTGTACAGAACTGTATCACACTGCAGCAGATAAGAACTCATCAGCTATTGTACATCAATGCAATTTTGATTCAGAGTCAGAACATGTTGATTTCTGACAGTTGTATTAACTGTTAAAAATGCAGTATGATGCTCTTTTTGAAATGTTGTCATATGTCAAAACATTTCAGTGAGTGTTGCAGCAACTGCAAGTGACATGATCATGCTGTTTACTGCTTTGTATGCAACAATGATGTACTCATTGTCATCTTGAACAATGAGAACAATGACAGCATCAATAAGAGTGAGTGCATTGTTAAGTCAAGACAGATTGCACTGATCTCACTGTCAGTGAGAACAGTTGTTATTGACCTTAATCTTTAAATATGTATGACTTCTTTTTTTTTTCTTGCATTGTCTTTAGTATAGGTTTAGTTGTATTAACTGTGTATAATATCTGAGCTGTATGTTTCATCTCTGTGTAATGCTCAGAACAAGTAGCTTCAATGAAATTAAGAAGGCATTATTAGTAATTAGCATAGAAATAAATCAAATAAATTCAACACTAAATTTTAAACTCTGTATAATTCTTTGAACTCATAAAGCATCTCAGTCTCTTGTGACATGATCTCACTCTTTAAGCTTTCACTCAATGTTGACAAGGTCTTTGAAGGTCTTTTTGTGTACAGTTAAGATTTAATCACCTCAGGTTGCATTAACTTTCATCAGTTTAACATCACTGTGTCTTTCAGAGTGAATGTCAGTTCTCATGTGAGTAAAATATAACTGACTCATTTTATCAAGTACTTCTTCTTAAATTCTTCTTTACATCATACAAATCTCTTCTTCAAAATCTTCTTTATCTCAAACTCTTCTTCATTGCTTACAATTTGTGATGAGGATTGCAGATCTGTCATACACTGAAAAGAAAGAGCATTCATGACTGCTAACCTGAAGCATAACTGAGTGAAACATGTTATGAATACTTAACAGTGTGTTCAGACAGAAGAAATGTGAGCTGATCTTCTTAACAATGATGTACTTGACATTCTTTGCATCAAACTTCTTGCATAAACAGTTCATATGTATGTTCTTAAGATTTTGTCAGATTTTGTCTTCTTTCTAAAAGTCATAAGACTGCTGTCTCTTCTGATTCATCATTTTCTTCTGTATCTGCTGAGTGACAGTCATAGTCATCTGTGCTTACTCTGTGACTTCTTTCATCTTTTGTACAATTTGATCAGCTTTTTGTACTGAACTTTTCACAGATCATACAGGCTTCAATTTCTCAAGTAGTTGTAAAGACTTCATGTGATACTCATAAGACAAAAAGAAGAGGCTCATCTCTGTTGAGACAAAGTTATAGTTGTTTATAATCAGCTCAGTCATAAAGAGCAGGCTTGCTCAGTTGTTTTGACTATAATTGAAGAACATACAAATGTACAGCTCAACATTCTGATTCATCTGCTCAGTTGCTCTGTCAGTTTTCAGGTAATATGCTATAACATTCTTCATACAATCTTCAAAAGTTAACAAACTCTCTTTCATAGTCTGCTCACAAACTGAGTGTCTCAATCTGAGACTATTGCAGTAAAGGAAAAAGCTCATGAGCTCAGTAGAAACATTGTACAAATGTCTGAGTCACTCATTCTGCAGTCATATTCTTGCACAGTTTCAGTATTATCTTCTTGTTAAAACAATCTGTAATTATCAGAAGGTTTGTACAATCCTCACTTGATGATAGATTTACTACAAAGTCAATGAATATCTTTCATCAAATTCACTTCAATACAGATAAAGACTTCAAGAAGTCTTGTTGACAGTCTTTTCAGCTGTTGTTTGTACAGCATTTGTCACAATTTTGACAGAATGTACAGGCATTCTGTAGCATCTCAGGTCAAAAGAACTGTTGTGATAAGAGAGCATCAGTTACATCTTTTTTTGAGTGTTCAGTCATTGTTGAGTCATGTGTATACTGAATCAGTTCTGTATGAAGAAATTTTGAGAATAACACTCAGTGTCTTTCATGAAAGAGTAACTTTTCTTCATTGCTCAAAAAGCATTTCATTATGAATATTCTCACTTTTAAAACAGTGAAAAATGATCTTTGTTGTTCTTGAATTGCTTAACACAGCTTTTCATATGACTTGTTTCTTATCTCAGCATTCACTTACATCTGCTTAAGATCTGTGGCTTCATCAAACAGATTCTGATCTTGTATGAGTACAGATACTCATATATTTGCTACTGTCATTGAGGCAGTCTGTACAGGCTTGCTCATCATTTTGAGATGTATTATCTGTGTTGTACAATGCTGTACTCTATCATTTGAAAGATCTGTTAACATATCTTGCTTTTGTTTTGACAGAGCATCTGTTCTCTCATTCTAATTTCTTAAC
>JAABUP010005246.1_pt1 | contig 19996 bp, 16 predicted proteins | sample 5559201 | NCBI WGS metagenome assembly JAABUP01 (sample SAMN10711887, study PRJNA513373) | rock metagenome | isolation source: Antarctica rocks | place: Antarctica
GGGCGATGAAGAGGCGGTCATGAGGTGTTGAATTGAATTTCGGACGCGTGAGAGGGGAGGAAGGAGGAAGAGAGGGAAAGTGAAGAGGGGGAAAACGGGGAGGGAGCATGAGGAAGATGGATCGCGTGGGGCATTGGGTAAGGGAAGTTGAAGAAGAGTAGAAGAGGGAGGGTTGTGCGTAGGAGCAAGTAGATCTGGACAGTTTGACATGATTCTGATGTTAGCTGCCTGGGGCCCGGATCAATAGATCTCGTCCGTGTGAGAGGTAGGAACAGGATGAACGTGACAGAATTATGTGCAAGGTGGACAAGTTTGACAGATCTCCAGTTAGAGAGAACATGCAATGTCCTGTTTCTTGATCTCAGAGAGAAAAGTGCAACAAGCACATCGAGGCCTTCAAGATTACTCGAAAAGCATGACTCTCTACCTATCAATCGTGTGTGGTCTGAGTGAAAACACAAGATTTGCATTTTCCGGAGTAGATTGTTGCGAGTGGATGTCAACCTTGTTAGTGAGGAGCATCCGCCAATGAAGCCTCGGCATCACCACTTCACGATCACGGTACACCGCGCCAACCCCACCGTGTCTCCAACAACACGCCTACACGTCAACCGTCAATCTCCCCATCCATCAACGAACATGCTATGAACAACAGCAATGAACCTGTCCCCCTCAAATACTACCCTGCATACTGCTTCTCCGTCTCCCCAACATTCCACACCTGGGTGAAAGTCACAGCCGCGGATGTCCATGCTCTCAAGACCAGAGAGGGATTCGAAGGTACCCTACTACTCTACCTTTCAGGACCAAAGCACTATAAAGTTATAATTCCAATGTCAAAGTGGGAAATATATGCTGATAGCGAACGGACTTGGTCAGGTCAGAAAATCTACTTCCACCTCAACCACCCGATAAAATGGATCCGCCTCGTTGGCGTGATTGTTTCCTTCGACGACTACGAGAAGAGGTGGATCATGCTGGTCGATGACAGTAGTGGTGCGACGTTGGAGATTAGTAGCGCCAAGGCCCCCGCCAAAGATAAAGATGCGAATGCGAACGAACTTGGAAACGGGAATGGAACTGGGGACAGTCAGGGTACTTCGGCGAGCTGGATTGGTGTCGATCTAAGCGGTGTCGATGTTGGCAGCGTGGTGAAGGTGAAGGGTGGGATTGGGGAGTTTAGAGGCGTTAAGCAGATGACGCTGGAACGGATAAGTGTGTTTATACCGATATTGTAGGGAGTGCTCGCATGCTGATTGGGGGATTGCAGGCGTCATTCGCGATACGAACGAAGAAGCAAGGTGCTGGAGCGAATTGACGCGGTTTCGAGTCGATGTCCTCTCGGAGCCTTGGTATGTGCCGCCAGAGACACAGCAGAGGCTGCTGGAGGAGGCGAATGGGACAAAACGGCGACAGGAGGAGAAGGAGCGAAGGCGGAGAGAGAGGAAGACGAACGAGAGTGAGAGGAAACGCCAGGATGAAGAAAGGAGGACAGGAAAGATACGACAGCGTAAGCGTAGGGAGAGCGACATGGAAAACCTGGAAGGCCATGGACTCCGGGAAGAAGAGAACGGACAGGACCGGGAAAAGAGAAAGAAAACAGCCACTGTTGAGGGCGGGAAGAAACCCCATCGTCGGAAACACATCACTGGAGGATCGCCCAAGTAGCAGGAGAAAGATGGAACTTCCAGGTGGGTAACGCTTTGATATCATACTTATACGATAAACGGAAGGTGGATGGTAGATCTGGCATATACGGATACCAAGGCCAGGGTAAATTTAGCGGGCTGTAAAGGCGGCATGCTGAACATAGAACAAGCTGTTCTCTGTACCACAGAAAGATCACAGTCATGAATAACGATCCATAGGGTCCATAAATTCTTTCACATATTGAACATCAGAACGGAGTTACTATCCAAGAAAAATCCGGAAACTCCAGTCACCGCCAAAGAATTGCAAAAGAAACAACCAGCAATGCCCACCATCCATATACACCCACCTCTAGCCTTTTGCCCTGATCACACGCTGTTCCAGCACACACAGAAAACGATGAAGTAGGATGGGCTATGGCCAGATAATACCAACGAGTCGGTGCGGTCATTCCACTTCATCTCCCTTCAATGGCATACCCATCCTTTTCCCCAATACCCAAACCAACCCGCCTGTTGCCCGCACCATAAAGCATCTCCATCAGTTTCCCTTTCTGCCTTTCCCTCACACCTCTAAGATGCTCATACGTCCCATCCAACCCCTTGATCTGCTCTTCCACACTCAAAGTGCTCGAGTCATTACTCCGCACCAACGGACTGACCAACTTCCTCCTCAGCGTCTCAAGGTTGACTTTGAGATTGAGTAGCTTCCCGTTGTGGTCTATGAGTAGATGCTTATTCTGAATCGTGCGCGTGCGAACATTTGAGAGAAGCTGCCGGTTCTTCTCGTACTTGCGCAGCTGAGAGGCATTCGGGCCGAGTACTCGAGTCCAGAGGGAGGAGAGCAGTTCGCCTTCCATTCGTTCCTGCGCATCGGATTCCCGGATCACGGTGCGTTGGAGATTGAGGAATTGGCGATCAATGGATTCGAAGAGCGCGAAGAGGGCGGTGGAGTAGGTTAGTTCTGAATTGATGCTTTCTTCAAGCACGGAGAGGAACTCGTTGAAGGTCCGCTGGAGGGTTTGTCGAGTTCGCTGAGGACGGGTAGCGCCGAAAAGATCGGTCATGGCCTTGCCGAGGGGAGTAGGGAGACCGGTACTGCGTGATTCGAAAACGCCAACGCGGCAGAGGATGGTGTAGATGTTGTCAAAGGCGGAGGATATGGAGGTTAGGGGGAGTGAGGAGACGGCAGAAAGCTCGCGCTTCGCCCACTCCATGACGATGAGAATACCATCGACATCACCGTCGACATTGGCAAAGAACTTTGTGAGTTCAATTGCCAATGTCTTGAGACTCTCGCTAAGATCATCTAGTCCTCTGACGATGATCGGTGCAGAGGTCATATTGGCGGAGCGAATGCTCTCCCCAAGATCCCATACAGCAACCCCAGTCTCTTGCAAGTCCCCTATCTGCTGGACACCATTCTCTGAGTAGAAGATCAGTGGCTCGAAAGACTTCGCTAGGCCGGCTACTTTAACGAGGTCTGGCACAGGCGGTAGTATTGCTGGTGCAATGAGTAGACGAAGAATGGTAAAGGATAGTAGTCCGATCAACGCAGCAGAGGTTGTCGAGCTCTTCGACTTGGTGATATGATCGAAGCCATTGCGAAACCAAGAGAAAGCAGCCTCGAACGGTTCTGTTCGATGTTGTACCTCTGCTCGCACAGCGAATCGTATGTCTTCACAACACGTTAGCAACGTGGACCGAGTGTATGGGTGATTGCGCGGTCCTGGTGACTGTACAGTTATTAGGATTCTCCGGTATTGCAACAGCTTGTTCGGTCTCTCCAAACTTCCGCCCAAAGTCTTCTTCGCCCTCAGGGTACGGCGATGGGCTAGGTGACCTTTCCTTCACGGGTGACACTGAACCCCTTGGCAAAGGTACGTTGGCCGGCATTGTAATATCTCCCTCGTCTTCCTGCGCGCTTTCATACTGCGGACTTGTCTCTCTTGACCTCGACGGGCTTGCTGAAGGTTTCATGCCTGAATTTCCTTGCTGGTAGGGTTGATGCCGATACCATCCACTACCTGTATTTGGTCTTCTCCATGCCGGCGGTGACCATGGATCTCCAGAACTTGACTCCACATCCGCCTCGGCCTCTGACTCTTCTGATTTGAAGCCGGAATGCTGTGACGGAAGACCAAACAGGGGAGAACGGTTATCGTGTTGTTCAAAATCTTCGAGAGACGCGGACAAGGAAGGATGATCGTCGAACATTCCATCTAAGTCGTCAATGTGGGCTGCCGCCATACCTTGTTAATGGTCGTCCACTTCGGGAGATACTGATTAGTTGTGCGATTGCAGAAATTGGAGATGCGCCTGGAAGAGAGCGGAGAAGGAGGTCCGTGTTTGCGCAGACGCTCGCGACGAGGTGAATGTCAACACAGCCTTACAGCCTTATAGCTGAGGCATCTCCATCAGTTTCCTGGTAGTCCTGTCTAAGGTATGACTCGAAGTTTTGCAAGGCGTCAGAAGATGGAAGTTCGGTGCCTGATGGAACGATGCCACTCCCTTGCGTCCAGCCTTTGCCAGTTGGCTTTGCGATCGCGGTCTGTAATGGGCTCGTCCTCGCTGTCGAGTGAGGTGGCTGGACCAATGGATTGGCTGCGCGATAAGGTGCCCATGGCTGCTAAGGTGGCTGGGGTATGTGTGCACGACCAGTCACAAACCAGAGATTGAGCATGGGTTATGCAGCGTGATGAAAACTGCACAGGTCTACGGACGTCGGTCATGAAGTAATCTTATGGCTTATGACGATTGCCAACTGATTTTATTAAAGCGGAAAGTAGCCCAATTTCTACAGCCAACAGTAACATGGAGCCATATGGAGAGTGGGGACGCTTTCTTTCCATTACACCGGCTACCCGAGGGAAAGCAAACAAAGAGTCGAATGTACAAAAAGGCTGGATACTAGCGTTCTATCTACCGCGAGAGTCTCCAAATGACGACAATACTTCTAATCCGAAGGCAATGCTAGTTATACACGCATCTTCCTTCCTGAAGCCGGCGGAGTGGGATTGGTGTGAAGCAGGCCGGGGAAGGACGAGCGGAGGGTTGAAAAGACGATGCATTATTTTGTGGCGTTGCGCAGATGCCTATAATAAGTCAGAGCGAGCGCTTGCAGCATTGCTACTAAAGTGTACGAACGTGATCAGATCATTCCTGTCCTTGGCCTTCTTCAATCCACCGAAAGCCATCTTGGTGCCTGGGATGTACTTTTTCGGGTTCTCCAGGTATTCGAACTAGTGTGGTGGATCAGCATACTGTTTTCCGAGTAGTTCTCAATTCTCGGGCAGTGTACAAGAGTGTCTTCGGCCCATGTGATACCCTTGGCCTTATTTGCGTCGGTGTATGAGAAGCTCTCGACCTGGCCGGTCTTACGCCCGAAGAGACCATGTAGGTTGGGCCCAATCTTGTTCCCTTCCCCTTCCCCTAGGTTGTGGCATTGAGCGCACCGTGTCTGGAAGGCCAATTAGCTTCGATGTCGATGGCGCGCAGTACCTAAGATAATGTTGGCAGCGATCGCATACCTTGAAGAGACTGGCACCCTTCTTGTCATCACCTGCCGGCTCGAGGTTAGCCTCGATTCATATCAAGAATGCCGGCGTAAGACTGAGTAGATAGATTCAACAACGTTGTGAGTGTAGCTTAGATATTGCCGAAGATTGAGCGCATGGGCGGAGTAGCTCCCATCATTCTAGAGATGTGTAACATCGGACAGCTCCATTCTGGAATAAGTGCTATTCCGGCACCTGATTGTCCTTGGTTGAATCCAATGCGTATTCCTGATGTCGAAATAGTGACGCGGTGAAAGAGGCTAGTGGACATTCGTACATACCATCTTTGAAGCTTTGGTCCTTTGGCATTTTGACTTGTAGAATAGACAGTAAGCTCTGAATGCTATGTAGATGCTGTGATCAATCTATGGAGGAAGTTAAGTTCTTCGGTCGGTGAAGCAAATTCGGAATGGAAAAGCCGGAGAGGAAATAATATCGCTTCGTGGCGCATGCATGGTAAGTAGTCAAGCCACATAGCAAATCAGACACACCGGAATGGTCAGGGGCGGAACGGAGCTCCGACATAGTGGCGGGAAATTACGGGACACTTACGTAAGCCATTCAGTTCTAGGTTGGAAATGATTGGTACCTATTTGGCGGACTCCATGGACACAAAGCACATCGAAACCATGTGTATTTAGACCCGTAACTAGCCATTTCCAAGCATGACTGAGCAATTGTCTTCTACAGGCAACACAGATAAGCATATAGTTCTGGGTTGTAAGTGAATACTGGTCTTATGTATCTGACGGATATAAAAATTTTTTTTAGCACATCAACACCATCTAAATACTTTCTTGTTCTACCTCGTATATCCCATAGCCTAGGCACTTACAAGCATATGATCTATTGGATTTCGCTGTTATGCCTTGACGACATGACATTGTGAGGTCCTTGATACCTCTTGGTGGTTGTGCTCATCTGTTGCACATCAGCAATTATTTACTGTTGACTTGAGTTGAATTGACTGAAGAACGTACTTACGTACACAAGTGGTCTGTAGACTGTATCGTTAATGTTCACCGCTCTCACTGGGCCAAACGTCACTGCAGATTCAGCCCATAGAGACCCTTAAAGCTCACTGTCTGACTGAAGTCCTCTGCCTGCTCCGGGGAGGTGTTCTTAATTGCCTCAATAAGCCTTGACTGTGTCTTGATACTGCTTGTTGCTCGGTTCCGACAAGATATCCATGACTGCCTCAGCATATCTTGATTATCGCTCTTCCCGCGGCGCTGAATCTTCTGAACTGTAAGTAGGTGATAGTTGTACGTAGGACGTCGATGTGCTCTAGGAAGCGGTCTTCGTCACAGTACAGGTGCACAGTCACTGGTCGTTCCGATGACTGCCCATTGCTGAGACTTCCGATTGCCCATTGCTGGGAGTTTTGATCGCTCACTGTTGGGACTTCTGAAGACTGCTCATTGCTGAGGCTGCCCACCGCTGGACTTCCGTGACAATCACTTCCACTGAGATGGCCAGTGCAGACTTTCAATCACCCATTGCTGAGACTTCCAATTGCACGTTGCTTGGGCTTCCGAGCTGCTTGTCACTCCCACCAGCGAGGTAGGCATTGTAACACTTCCGAATTGCTCACTACCCTAAGGAAGCAAGGCTTTCAATGCCCATTGCAAGCTGATGTGCGTAGGGACTTCGCAGTTGACAGTAGCGACAGAGTAACAATTCCTTCACTCTGCCTTCTACTACTTCTCAACATGTAGTCCTCTGTTGCATTATGTGTTATGTGCTATCAGCATGCACGAAGTCAACCAGTCGCTATATGAACGACTGTGCGTTCCGGGCTCATGACCTGTTGCAACTTGATGGATTGACTGAAGAATCTGAGCTACTCGGGCTCAATCCATATACCCGAGGCTAATCTAGAATACATAGTACGCAAGAGGCCTGTAGGCTCTATCCTTGATATATTCAACAGGAACCGTATTATCGACGACTACATCAGGCCAAAATCTCCACTGCACCAGAGCTTACTGAGAGATCATCTGTACATATCCATCCTACAAAGCTGCTTTCGTTACCTTTTACTATCAGTGCCATAGATCACAAGACCTGCACTGTATAATAATTAGTTCCCGAGGAGTCTTTATACTCTCCCTAGCCTTGAAGGATCGAATTCAAGCGGTTACCCCACGGACAAGATGTGGGTCATTGTTGGTGCTAGTAGAGGCATAGGGCTTGAGTTCGTGAGACAACTCCTCGCTCGCGGTGAACGCGTCATTGCTACCGTCAGAGACCCGGCACGAGCGTCGCAGCTATGGTCTTTAGCTGGGTCTGGGGATCGAGGTGCTTGCCAACTGTTCGAATGCGATGTAGCGTCTGAGACAAGCATCAGCGTTGGTTAGCCTCTGGCCAATGTTGCTTTCTTCGCATAGAGATCCTGACAGAGGACAGAGATTTGTGAAAGAGATAGCTGCAATCCCAGATTTGAAGATGGATTATGTCATTTTGAATGCCGGTATACTTAAGTATCCGAATGTAAGTGTCTCATGGCAAGGAGATGGAGGAGCATTGATCTGACTGTGCAGAGAGCTACTGAGATGTTCGTGCAGCTCAAGCGATTCAACTTAGCCCTTGGAGTGATACTGAAATCTAGGAAGGTCCTTCGATGACTTTGCGGATCATGTCCATACGAATACTATCGGACCTATCATAACAGCTCAACAGCTCTTGAAGACATCTATCCCCATTGGTACCGTAATCTTCATGTCTAGTGACTCAGGCTCTGCGGCAGAGTTCAGAAGTTTTGAGGATGGGTCCGTTCTCTTCAGGCCGAAGCGTCGAAGCTCTGCTGACATTGTCCGTTGGGTAGCTTTGCAGGTTACGCGGCTTCAAAGAGTGCGCTGAACCAAGCGCTCCGCGTGCGTTTCTGACACCGGTGATAGGCCGTGTTTGTACACTGACACTTTTTCTTTAGCACATGGCTGCGGAGCTGAAGAGGAAGGGTAGTCGAACAGTTGTCCTTGCTATGCATCCTGGAGAAGTCGCTACGTAAGCTCATGATGCTTACACAACCCCATGAATTCAACTTCGCTGAGTTTGCTCAGAGATATGGCCAATGTCTCCTTAGAGTGGGAGGTCGAAGGCATTATCAGTGTGGAAGAGTCGGTTTCTGCAATGCTCAATGTGATCCCAAGCAAGACCTTAGAGCAGAGTGGCACGTTCTGGACTTGGGAGGGCAGGGTGAGTCGCCCTAAAACGACAGAGAATTAGCTGATAAGGTGCAGGAGTACCCCTGGTGACGACAAGCGATTCTCGGCTTGACTCGGGACAGGACATCAGGACAAGACCTCCTAAGTGAATTCAGGTAGGAGTAAGGGAAGGCGGAGAACTAGCTGAGGACCCTTATATTGATTTGTATCTCAACTCTACCTTCTATGAACTATAAAATGTGAACAAACACAAAATCAGATTCATATTCTGAAACAACTTATAAAGTGTCTTTCTTTCTGATCTTCTCTTTTCTTGTTGTCTTCAGTCTCTTATATAACATTTTGCTTCAGTTACTGTCTATGACTCTCTATGCTACTCTTATAACCTTTCACGTGATTGTTCACCGCCGTATGATGCTTACTGTCATACTGCGGCGGTGGGCTCACAATATATTATCCAGTCTGCGGGACCTTCTTCCTAGCGACGAGCCATGGCCCTTCCATCCCAGTCACACAACTTCTTCACTAGGTAGATCTGCATCATGTTCTTCTCATTGCCGGTTCGGGCTAGAAGGTCCTGTCCCGATGTCCTGTCCCGAGTCATTCCGAGCGATTCTGCACATACGCTTCCTGCTCGGGCGCGTTATTATGCATTGGTTCACTCTATCGAGATCAGAGTATATTCAGATAACAAGAGACTAAGGATCTGAATGCAGCAATACTGTACTTCTGGAGAATTGCGAAAAGTCAAGAGATGATTGTTAGCGATGAGTGCCTTCTGATGCGAGCCTGCAAGCGTAAACGCGCTGAGATACGCCACCTATGAGGTTTGTTTGCAGCTGCCTTGATGTTGTTGTGCAAAAAGATGGTGAAGTAGCCTGGCTCTGTGGTGAATGTTGGTATATATTTTATGATATTGCAATTCTTTCTGCGCAGTACCGGTTAGTGCCCGAGTGGTAAGAAGCCCTCGGCCCACCCCGGGAAAGTTAATCTAAAAGGGCGAATCGGACACCCATCTCTCCCATCTCCCAGTGGACTTGCACCTCATTAGGTTGGGCTCTGCAACTCCAGGGAGATGAGGAGGATCACGCCATAAGAAGCCGCAAACGCCCCCCCGACCGGTTCGCCGTCAGAAATCGAATCGAGCGACGCAAAATCCTCACCGGGGGTTTTCATAGGATCCTTCCACTCAACTGGGATCTGAACTTTTGCTGGCCGTGAGTACGAACCCTGGGGTTAGCAACTTCTTTTTGCACAAGCTCAGTTAGTGAATGTTTTTCTATGCAATAATAATAATCAGTGAATGAAGTTTGCCAGATCGCGTCAAGTACCACAAACACTCACTGTGATAGCTTCAGGGCCTCCTCCAATGGCGCATAGCAAATGTGTGCACGGCCTTTCTGATTTTTCAGCATTAGGATGCATGGACTTGAGTCTCCTGAGGCAATGGATCCGATACATGAGCCATATGGGTCCAGGTCGTAATGATTGCCAATGTCAACAAATGTATGGAGAATTCCACAACAACATGTCATCATTTGATAGATCACATGCCTTTAAATGCCTGATCATGAGCCTAAGTACACATGATGTTGATGTGCGCTGTGTCTATGAAGTGCGCCAGATACTTAGGATCGGCATTCATTTAGGACCTAGAACTATATAGCACTGGCAACAATCCCAGATTTCTTTTGATTGGGTCTCCGATCTCTCTCTCTGGATATCGGAATGATTTCCTGATCGGACCATTGCGCGTGCTTATTCTCCATTAATGATGAGCCAGCAGGGTAGGCCTCCTCGATTGCAGCCAGACGTTCCGACTGAGTTGCCTTCTTCGCCCTTTTCTTCCTGCCTTGTCGATGTACTCGGCTTTCTTCTGACTTCCCCAGTTACTGTCCTGCCCGCTCTCGATGTCTTCTTCCCCTTCGTCGCTCACGCCCTCCATTTGCGAGTCTTCTTCCTTCTCCGGACCTCGTATCAGCGTATGGTCCACTGACCCGTCCTTAGCGTTCTTGCGAATCTAGACGATAACCTATGCTCGCAATGTGTGAAGTCATGTAGTCCAGAGGGACCTCCACATGGTAGAACTATCAGATTGAAAGTAGGCGTCCAAATCGTAAGGGGTGCTTTCGGTGAACGCTAGAGTCTGATATTGAATGTTACATTGGTGTAAACTGCATCACCGTAGCACGGCGACCATCGGCACTCACCAACGAACATTCCATAACTTTTGACACTCAGCTCCGTAACTGTGAAAGTGGACATACGAGACATGTAACCATCATGTCAATCGCCAACATCCCACGCTTTCTCCTCCCACGAAGCACAGCGCCGAAGCAATCAGCCCATCTCAACACCTTCCATGTCCGACCATCTAAACCTCCACCATCCCTTTCAACCCCCAGACATGCATCTTCCGAGCCCTCCACCTCGAAACCGCGAGTGCTCGAGAAGCCCGCCAAATTCAACCCCCCGTCTCACCCGGCAAGACTGAACAGAGCCCCACCACGACAATATCCCGGCCCACCCTTATCGGCACCGGAAAAGGAAGCGCAGAAGACGAAGCAATATCCGCACATGATGCCCCCGGACGGCAGCTTCATGCACTGGTTCTTGACGAATCGGTCCATCCACCTTTATATCACTCTCGTCCGTCGCCCTTCACCCCCCGTGCCTCGTTAAGAGATGAATGCTGATCAAGTGAACCGAAGACAACCCTCTTCTCCCTCGCCCTCTTCACATTCATCACGAACTTCTACCGCACCTCCCCGTTCGCGCACCTCCTTCCCGCCGGCAACACGTTTTTATCCCACCCGCTCGACTTCGTCGGCCGGTACGTCGAAGTCTACAAATTGCATACCGCGCACATCAGCGCCGAGACGGCCGAGCGCAGGCGCAAGAAGGTGGAGGATGTGCAGAAGAGGAGCGAGTATCGGAAGGCGCATGGCATGGACAAGGAGGAGGGATTGGGGGGGTGGACGGCGAGGGAGAAGGGGGAGGAGATGGGACCGGCGTTGAGGGTGGAGGGGCAGAGGGTTGGTGCGGATGGGGCGATGGGGACGACGGTGCGGGTTGACGAGGGCGAGACGGTGTATAAGGACTGGGAGGGCAGGAAGAAGCCGGTTAAGAAGTGGTTGGGGATTTGGTAGGGTTGAGGTCTGAGTCATCGTGGCAGAACAAGTATCAACGCTCCTCTCACGATCCCACTGGCCTGATAGCTCCACACCGCGGTGATCTTGGAACAATTTGCAAACCATACTGCGTTTAAGGGTGTCTATCTGCACCATGAGGCCCTGTCATGGACCATCCCGACCTCCCACCTCATCCCAACTCCACAGCCTCCAACCCATCCAGCACCTCCTCCGCAACCCCATCCTTTCCCACCACCATCCTAATCATCTTGCTAATCAACCCTCTCTTCATCCCACCCCTCGGCGGCGCCCACACGCCCGGCGCATCCACATCTTCCCTCTGCCTGATAGCCTCCTCCGTACTCGTCGGCGCATTCCCCCCAGCCGCCGTATTCAAGAAATTCGGTACCCCGGGCGGCGTAAGTCTCGCCGGCGGATCGATCGTCCGCACCGCAAGCAGTCGTAGACTCCGTCCTTCTTCCTTGGCCGAAGAGAACCGAGGTGCTTCGCCGACTGAGACGGCGAGGATGGCTTCGGCGACGGCGAGCTCTTCTTTCGTCGGGTCGAAGATGATGTTCGAGCCGACTGCCATGACGAGGAGGGTTACTGGTGGTCGTTCGCGGGTGGCTTTGCTGGCGGGAGAGATCTCGTGTAGATAGAGGTAGATGGAAGCGTCCCAGTCGTCGTCGAAGAGGGGATCTTCGTCGAGTTCGGATTTGAGTTTCGGTAGGCGGGTGGAGAGGAGGGCGAGGTGGGTTGTGAGGGAGAGGAGGGGGAGGGGGTAGGATAGTGGTGGGGACAGGAGTAGGATCTACGCAAGAGCCAACGAACTGGGGTCAGATTTCGGCGGACAGTGAGGGGTATGGGCGGAGGGCGTATGGTGGTTGTTGCTAGGGCTTACATCTATGTACAATTTCCAATGAAACCTCCGATTGATCCATAGCTTGTCCGGCAGCTCTCCCGAAGCCAGCAAAGCTTCGTTCAGCATAGCGGCCAGAAACACGGGCAACGCGTCGTCGTCCCTGAATCCGGGGATCTCGATCGTCATCTCCACCCAGCCATTCTCCCCGGCGCCTTTCCGCCCCGCTCTCAAGTCATCTCCCTCCTCCTCCTCTTCTTCTGCATCTCCCATCTCCTCGTCCTGCCTGCCCGTACCAAGATGCACGCCACGTTCTCCACCGGTATATCGGAGAGGAGATTTCTCCACCTCGGCTTTGACGCCCACGATAGCTTCCGTGCCGTCCGCGAAACATATCCGCGCGCTGCCGTTCGTGCCGGGTAAGATGTCTGTCTCCGCGACTAGAGGCCGGAACTGTGTCGGGGCGCGCGAGTCTGGGCGGATAAGAGGTGAGAGCGAGAGCGACGAGTGGAGGTAGGAGAGTTCGGCTGGTGAAAGTGGCATCGGCGCTGCTGTCAGAGGAACCATGTTGAGGCCATCGGTGGAGTCTACAGACTGCACAAAGTCACACTCTATGGTTAACTCCCTGCCGTGGTTGACGCTCTAATGTCCACCTTTCGTGGGGGCACATTTGTGGTCCGTGCGTAACTTGTCGGTATTTCGTACCTTGCTTCTAGTCATAGCCATCAAGATTGTTCCAGCTCTGATATAGACTGCACTTTGTACAACATGCAGCATGTCAATATTGGAACGAGGTTCATATACGTAGGCTGCGCTTCCTACAGCGGAAATTGCGTATTAAGTGCCACAGAACGGGGTGCCAATAGAATAAGTTGAATACTGATGCAGGTTTATGTACTACGTAGGCATCATGATCACTTATGGTCACATAGGTTCATCAGCTTCATATTATGACATTCGGGCCTACAATAGATCTGATGCCTGTAGTACAAACAACAGTCCCACCCTTATATGCCATACCGCCGACGAGGAACTCGGCTACCCATTCGTAGATGTTGACGATCGACTATGACTAGATTACAGTGAGCGAGCGGAGATACAGCGGGTGTGCTCAACCCAGATCTGCCATATGAAGTAGCGAACGTTTTGAAAATTTATGTGTAAGGAAATGCTGGATCAGCCAGTGAGCTCAAAGCGAGATGTTAGAAGGAAGATAGCGACGTGACATGGATTCAAATATAGCAAAGCAAAGGCGAATGGAAATCTAGAAGAGACCATTGGGGTATGAAGCTAAGTAACATCGGGGTATGAAGCTGAGAAGAAAACCCGGTACCCTCGAACACACCAAGTAAAGGCGTTATTAGACGTGAGGAAGGCCCACAGCAACCCGCAGCGCCTGACTAAACACCTGTCTAAGCTTGAAAAGATGCAGTCTGTCCTTTCTCCCCATGTCGAACTAATAGAAGATAACGCATTTGGGGTATTCGGTAGAGGTTCTGACAGCTTGAGCTGCGAGGGAATTGAGATGCTGAATGGGGGTTGAACCCCCTTTTTTTTAACATAAAGTTGAAAAGAACAATCGGGACGTGGTGAAGATTAGGTCCGATAGATTATCTGTAGGAAGACCCTGCAGCGTAGATACTTGCAGCTGCGGACGACCCCCACTCGTTCTCTGCGTATGGTGGTGTTGGCCACTTCGGTGCGTCTTCGTCTGCTGAACGAGTCTTCGCAATGTTTAGTGGCTTTGTTGGTTCATCAGAAAAGTCTTGTCCGAATAGCACACCGTTGCGTTTCGCTGAAGGGGATGGAGTGGGATAGGGATTGCTGTTCAGTGCGACGTTACTTGCAGTCTGTCGCAAGGGCTGGCGATTTGAATCTTTGTGAGCTAGAGCGTTGCGATAGCTGTCGTTCTCGCCTTTTACATTCCGGTCCAACCGCTTCGCCGCTTTGTGGGCTGAATTGAGGACCTCATCAAGAAGTTCATCCTCTTCATCAGGAGTCTCATACCGATGTACAGGGTGGTCGGACATCTGCAATGCCCGTCGTGTCCGGCTAGATATCGGGCCAAAATTGCTTGCAGCAGCAGCAGACAGGTTTTCGAAGGATGCCGTCTGCTGGCCTTGCGGCAAAGAATGGTGTCGCTTTAGCGTTGGGTTCGAGGGGAGTATTGACGGGGCACGCTTCGTGATATTGCTCGGTTGAGCCATGCCTGGTTGTGATGATGTCTCGAGGCTGTACCTCACGTTCTGAAGAACTTTGTCCAATTCCGTGAAGTCAGTATTCGAGGTTGGGGCAACGACAGGAGGGGCGTCCAGAGCCATGGAAGATCGATTACTTGACCACGGGCCGCATCCGGCGTTGGCTTCAATGTCATCCGAGCTGGGCGAAAGAGGAGTAGCGTGCCGTCCTGAGAGCCTGCGTGCCCGCTTACGGAGATGAGAAAAGAAGCTTTCCTTTTGCCCATTCGGTGGTGAAACGAGACCACCGTTACCGTTCAACGCTCTCTCCGCTTCTTGACGATGAATGTCGGTATAGTGATTCCCATGGGATGCCACCGATAGCTGTCGCCCAATTTTCTTTGCGGTCTTATCATCCATTACAGAGGTTCCATTACTGCCTTCGATTCGGTTTTCGTTTGCCAGCGTGCTGGTCGCTTGAGCTGTCACCGCGTCTGACAAGGGTGAGATTGGTCGGATAGACGGAAGAATGGGCATTGGTGCCCCCACGGAAGGTGTTGTGCCATTTGTCCACGTGGCTCGTTTGTTCGCAAGGGGCCGAGCTTTAGCTGCGACCGGAACTTCTACGGTGATAGTGGAATGTGCAGGAGATGGTCGAGGAGTGGTGATCTGCTTGGCATGAGTGTGCTGCGGGACAGCTGGTGCGCTATCTCTGGTTATCAGGGATTTTCTGAACCACGATGGCTTCGAAGACACTGGAGAGCCATCACCAAGCTCTTTTAACCCCTTACGACTGAGATCCGAATGCTTCCGGCTAAGAAGGCGAGAAGCGGAGGATTTCGGTCGCACCGGATCCACTGCATCTGCAAAGTATTCGTGATTCATGGCTTGGGCGGAAGTTGGACGGCTTTTCGGATCCCACATGAGACACAACGTGACAAAGGTGCTAAAAGCGGCCGGCCATTGAGGAGGTTGTAGGATGGTGTCCATTGAATGTGGAGCCATCTAAAGTAGAGTCAGCACTGCGCACTGACAGGCATGAGAGCCTTGACGTACCTTTGGGAAGGAAAAGCCCAACTTCTGGGCTAGTCTGGTGCCTTCTCTCCAATCTCCTCCTCCAACTTGAACCCCTGCTTTATTGTACCAGTTGCCAGGGCTTCCCATGATTTCACACACCCTCCATACTTGATCGACCTCATTGCCACCGGGAAAGAGCGGCTTGAGCGTGGCAATCTCAACGGCCATTGCGCCCATCGCCCACATGTCCACAGGTGCGGAGTATTCCCCTGCTCTAAGAAGGACTTCTGGAGCGCGATACCATCGTGTAGATACGTAGGTGGTATACGGTAGCTTCGAGTGGGTTTCCCGAGCGAGGCCAAAGTCTGCGATCTTGACGGTGTAGAGAGGAGGCGTGGAAGGGGGCGTAACAAGAGCAGAATATCTTCGAAACGTCGTACCAGAATCGTGGGGTGCTGATGTCGACACTAGAATGTTTTCCGGTTTGATATCTCGATGGAAAAAGCTGTGAGTGTGGATGTGATCCAAACCCGCGAGGATCTGGAACAGTATGCTCTTAACGCTGCCTCCATCGAGACACTTATGATCCCGAGCCTTCATCAATTGGTACAGGTTGCCATCCATATACTCCATACAGATGTGTAGCTTCTTACTCATGGGGTCGAGGAAAATGTCCATTGCGGGCACTAGATGGGGATGAACAGGTAGTGACCGAAGGAAGATGACCTCCCGAAGCTCCAAACATGGTTCAAAAGAGTCAAATGTCTTCTTCATCGTCTTGATAGCAACCTGTAAAAGTTCAGCACTTAAGACGGGAACTGCATCGCACACAACGGGTGCTTACCAGTGTTCCCCGCCGTGCTACCTGAGCGCCAGCGCTGCGTACACGCGCCAAAGCCACGCTACCAAAGCTCCCATCGCCAATCTCTTTCAAGATCTCGAATTTATCCTCCAAACACGTCGTTGATCCGGTACTGTGAGCCAAACTCCGGTGGGAGAATTCGTAAGACACCGTCATGATAGCTTCAATCTTCGCGGGCAGCTTCTTTCGAAGTAGTCGTTTCTACGGGTAGATCTGTCTGCGCAATCAGGATCTAGATCAGAGACAAAGTTAGTACGATGTCGTGCAAGGAGGAGAGGAGATGCGCCGGAGCGAACGTACATAAACCTCTGGAGTGGTCAAAACACGAGGAGTGACGGTAAAGTAGAGGTCTTGCTCATGGTGAGTCTGAAACAGGTGATTGCTCTTTTATTGAGGTCTGCCGGCAGAATCCCTCAATGATTGTAGAAGAGCGTTGGCGGGTGCGTGAGATGAAGGAAGGAGAAACGTCAAAGTACTGTCTGAAGGTCTGAGCGGATTATCCTCGATCAAGGATACTAAAGCTCCCGACGATGAAGGACCACGCCAGGTACACGGTCTGCCGAAGCGGGTCCGGCAAAAAGGTACCCACTGTATCGAACAACGGAAGCTCCACGTAGCGTGTTATTATTTGACCCAGGGTTATTGGAATCAACGTGCTTGCGTTGGGTCGACTCGAAAACAGCTTTCTAGGACAGATGTGCAGCTGTCAGAAAGAGGTCAGGCGTGCAGCAATGTGTTATCCTGATGTTGAAGCGTCACGATAACAACGTAATTGACAATGAGGGAGGCTCCTGACTGGCGCTGAGTCCCGTCGGTAGTCGCGAAGTGCATTACTCTCGTTCGATGGCTGCTTTAGCTTGTTGTATGTCGAAAGGAGTGGAAGTGTGAGATTGGCGCGGACGTTGTGGGAGGAGGTTCTGGAAGATGGGCAGGATCAAGGGTAGCTAGCTGCCAACACACAGGCCTGTCAGCTTTGAGACGGAGCGATGATGTTTCGGTACTTTCATACCAACCTGTCAAAGAACGAAAGCGGAGCGGTGTCAAGTCCCAAGATGGTCAATTCGCAGGCGATCAATATCTCCTGGGCATTAGTGTGATCAATCGCGGCGATTTGTGGTATTAATGTGCAGTACCTCAAGGTATGAGTCGTCGGTGATGGGCGAAGAGCAAAATTACAAGCTCAATAATCTACCCTAGTTACCGCTGTAATCATACTTGTGTAATTGTGGCGATTACTGTACAATTTTTAAGGTACATGTAGTCTCACCTTACTTGTACTTTGAGTCATCAATCGTTCATTTATCATAGTGCGCCATTTTCCGTGGGCAGTTAGGGAGCTCCATATGAGTTATTTCTTTCAGATATGGGCCTCACTGCCCAATTATGAGATCTCTACTTCGTATATAATGACGCAACTACTTTCAAGAAGATGGGAGTTGCTGTCTGATATTTCCATTGAGACCATTCGACTACAAGCACCATGAGAGAAATTGTACAAAGTTGCTTTCTTTCTGCATACGCATACATGTAGTTTGACGAATGTTCAAGTATTTGCAAAGAATTATCGTAAAGAAATAAGGTAATAGATGCGGGCGGGCTAACGGTGCGGTAGTCTCGGGTCTTTCCATAATCGAATACATGCACTACCTTATTATTGAGACTTGTACGAAGTACTGCTGCAGCTGCAGGTTTTGTCATAGTAAAGTCTCGGGTCGTACGACTCGAACATGAGCGCCCGGCGACAGGACTCTTTGTCCGTTGAGCTGTAATTGATCTGGTCGTGGATGTGCAAGTACCGTACCATTAGGTACTGTTCTTGCATTGAATACCAGTAGAGTACTAACTAGTGTTTTCGGTAAAGTACCTTAAGGCGAGCCCCTTTCTCATCCGTGGCTCGCCATGCTCTTGGCTTTGACCAGCACCAAACAAGGCAGAGCCCCTGTCTCGGCTGCTGCTGGTGCGCCCCTAGAGGTCCAGCGTTCCTGACTTGCAATTGGATCAACCATGCAGGGCCGTCCGCTAAAGCTCTCATTGGTGAAAGCGCTGCGCGTCGGCCGGTGCGACCCGCATCAGTGGACCCATGAGAGTGGACTCTGGAAACGACGAATAGTATGGCTGCCTGGGTATGAAATAATGCCCTGGCCCTCACGGAAAGCATCCTCACCGCAACAACCCGGTGCCAGCAAGCGGTGTGCAGCTGTGGCTTTCCTCCACTGATGGTAATTCTCCGACCGTAGGCAGGCTCTAAGTGTACTGTACTTGGAAGTAAGCGCTTTCTTCATGGAAAGGCTCCCAAATCTCAATGTTTGGAGACTGTTACGGATTTGCCACCATACCCTGATGCCGGCCACGGTGGCCTTATGGCATTTGCTTAGTAAGTAGTGGTGTATAATGGTCAATCTAACATCCAGGCAGCATGGATTCCCATCTTTTTGACAGAAGCTCTTGCTGCCTGACCATCGCAACTATTGTAGCAAAATCCGGAGACCCTTGTTTAAAAAAGCTCTACCTACAGCTTTCCGTTCTGATTACTCATTAGAGGGATGATTAAGCGTGGTCTCGGGCCTCGGTATGAGAATGGCATACTCCCGCCTGAAGGAGTCCGTCCCTCTATCTGGTCTATTGTACTTCGTACTACGATACGGATCGAGGTCGCGAAGTAGACCAGAGGGCTGAAGGATATGCATAAGTTAGGACAGCAGAATCAACGGTCAGCAGATGAGATCTGTTCGGCGGGAGTGCTGCACCGGGATATGTGTGGGTCCCATATCCTGTGGAACTGGGAGCTGAGGGCTGGACCGGGCAATGTTTGGTTGATTCTAATCGGTCCAAGGGAGACTGATGAGATAGATCAGGAGACATCTCCAAATCGAAAGAGAAAACGATTCGAGGTCAATACGGAAGGCAGTGGAATGATTACATTGTCTAGGAGTCGAGTCGACTTCATCGGAATGAGACTGTGATAGCACTTAAGAGGCCTTGCTAAAGATTACAAAGATGTATGGCAGTGAGGAAAGCTCTAGCTCTCGTCATTGGCGCGGTTGCCCTCTCTTCGGACAACTCCTAAAATAGTTCCTGCAGTATCTATATCTCTGGCTGGCTTACGATAGACGAACGGCCGGGAGAACAAAAGACAAAGCGCAGAGACAAAGCGAGTCGTATTTGGATTTTGGTCCGTTTCTAGATTAGTGTTGCAAAGAAGCGCCTTTTGGTCACATTTTGCTTGCTTTATCCAGCCAGCAAATTGATCGATCACCAAATTTCCTTCAGTTCAGCCTTTCGGTCTGTGCCACCACCTCGTCGAGCGTGCTGCGCCAGTTAAGCACATGTCGCGGTGATCGTTTGAGTCTGTGTCAAGCAATCCTGAGTGCAGCCCGTCTCACACCGAAGGGGGCTTGTCACGGTGGGCGTATTAGGGCAGTTGGTATTCCGGCACGGCACCGCTTTCGTGATCAAGACGGTGCAGGATGGCGCCATACATCTGACGGGCGGCCGTGGGCAAGTCATTGGCACCTGGGACTCGGTTGCCGTGTAGCAGCTCGCACACCCGGGAGATGTGATGGTGGTTGTGGCATCG
>JAABUP010005247.1_pt1 | contig 19983 bp, 20 predicted proteins | sample 5559201 | NCBI WGS metagenome assembly JAABUP01 (sample SAMN10711887, study PRJNA513373) | rock metagenome | isolation source: Antarctica rocks | place: Antarctica
GCCTCGACTGCGTGGACATGGCCGACCTCCTGACCAGCGGCGCCGTGAACCCGGGGACCCGGGGACCCGGTGAACCCGGGACCGTACCGGCTGGCACCGACACGATCCGAAATTCAGCCGCTGAGAGGGGCCGGCGGGGGGCGGCGGTCCAGGCCGGTGGGGGAATGGTGGCGGTGGCCCGTTCGGCGGCCGCGGTGGCGCGGGCGGTGCGCAGGGCGGCGTCGCGGGCGGCGCGGGGGGCGGCGGTCCAGGCCGGTGGGGGAATGGTGGCGGTGGCCCGTTCGGCGGCCGCGGTGGCGCGGGCGGTGCGCAGGGCGGCGTCGCGGGCGGCGCGGTGGGCGGCGGTTCGGTCGGCGTGGCTGGGTAGGGGGGTTCCGTCGGGGTGGGTCCAGTCCCGCAGGCGGGACAGCAGCCAGCCGGCGGGGTTTCGGATTGCGCCGCGGGCGCGGGCCGGGGTGTCGGTGAGGGGGCGTGGGGTCGGGCGCCGGCGACGGGGTGCTGGTCCAGCGCGCTCAGGACGTCGTCGATGGTCCAGGCGGCCTCGAGCCAGGGGCGGCGCAGCCGGTCCCGGCCGGTGATCGCTGGCGAGGTGGTCGGCCAGGGCTGGCGGCATCGACGTGGGTTCGCTGGTAGGCGCGACGAGGAGGACATCGAGGACGAGCACCCCGGACTCGACCAGGGTCGTCGGTGATCTCCCGGTCGGTGCCGGTCATCGACGGCGTCACTGCCGAACCGCGTGCGTCGCTGGTCGGTTCAGGTGTTTGCTCGGGCCGCTCCCGGAACCGGGCAGACGGCCGCGGCGCGTGGGTCGTGGGCGGGGTCCACGACGGTTGGCCCGGACTGGTGCGGCAGGCCGTGCGACTCGACGTCGGCCCCGGTGACCGTCGTGTCGCCGAGCTCCGCGAGCTCATCGACGGTGAACACCCGGCCGCGGGTCAGCAGCCGCACCCCCTCCGGCGCCTCGAGGCTGAACCCGCCCCCGCGTCCTCGGACGACATCGAGCACCAGCTGGGTGTGGCGCCAGGTCGCGAACTGCGACCCGGAGATCCACAGCGGCACCCCGGCCCCGGCCCCGTCCTCGGTGCCCAGCAGCACCCCGAGCAGCACGTCGCGGTCCCCGACGATGAAGTCGCCCGCCGGGTAGAGCATCGGCGAGCTGCCGTCGCAGCACCCCCCGGACTGGTGCAGCATCAGCGGGCCGTGCTCGGCCCGCATCCGCCGGAGCAGGTCCGCTGCCGACGGCGTCACCAAGGCCCGCGCCGGAGCGCCGCTCGCGGGCTCCACCGGAGCGGTGCCCTCTGTCGAGAGCACCGCCCCGGACGTCCCAGGCTCCATCAGAAGAAGCCCATCGCCTTGGGCGCGTAGCTGACAAGCAAGTTCTTCGTCTGCTGGTAGTGATCGAGCATCATCAGGTGGTTCTCCCGGCCGATGCCGGACTGCTTGTACCCGCCGAAAGCCGCGTGTGCCGGGTATTGGTGGTAGGTGTTCGTCCAGACGCGGCCCGCCTGGATGTCCCGGCCGGCCCGGTAGGCGGTGGTCCCGTCACGCGTCCAGACGCCGGCGCCCAGGCCGTACAGGGTGTCGTTGGCGATCCGGATGGCGTCGTCGTAGCCGTCGAAGGACGTCACCGAGAGCACCGGTCCGAAGATCTCCTCCTGGAAGATGCGCATGTCGTTGGTGCCCTCGAAGATCGTCGGCTGCACGTAGTAGCCGCCGTTCAGGTCCCCGCCGAGCATCGCCCGTTCGCCGCCGGTCACCACCCGCGCGCCCTCGGCACGGCCGATCTCGAAGTAGGACAGGATCTTCTCCAGCTGGTCGTTGGAGGCCTGCGCGCCGATCATCGTCGTGTCGTCCAGCGGATCGCCCTGCCGGATCGCCTTGGTGCGGATCGCGCCGAGACCGAGCAGGTCGTCGTAGATGGACTTCTCCAACAGTGCGCGGCTGGGGCAGGTGCAGACCTCACCCTGGTTGAGCGCGAACATCGTGAAGCCCTCGAGCGCCTTGTCCCGGTAGTCGTCGTCGGCGGCCAGGACGTCGGCGAAGAAGACGTTCGGGCTCTTCCCGCCGAGCTCCAAAGTCACCGGGATCAGGTTCTGGCTGGCGTACTGCATGATCAGCCGGCCGGTCGTCGTCTCCCCGGTGAAGGCGATCTTCTTGATCCGGTTGCTGGACGCGAGCGGCTTGCCGGCCTCCGCGCCGAAGCCGTTGACGACGTTGAGCACGCCGGGCGGCAACAGGTCGGCCAACAGCTCCATCAGGAACAGGATCGAGGCCGGCGTCTGCTCGGCCGGCTTGAGTACGACGGCGTTGCCCGCGGCCAGCGCCGGGGCAAGCTTCCACGTCGCCATCAGGATCGGGAAGTTCCACGGGATGATCTGCCCGACCACGCCCAGCGGCTCGTGGAAGTGGTACGCGACGGTGTCGTGGTCGATCTCCGACGACGTCCCCTCCTGCGCACGGATGGCGCCGGCGAAGTAGCGGAAGTGGTCGATCGCCAGTGGCAGGTCGGCGTTCAGCGTCTCCCGGATCGGCTTGCCGTTGTCCCAGGTCTCGGCGACGGCCAGCTCGGTCAGGTGTTCCTGCATCCGGTCGGCGATCTTGTTCAGCACGATCGCCCGCTCGGCGACGCTGGTCCGCCCCCAGGCCGGTGCCGCGGCGTGCGCGGCGTCCAGCGCCAGCTCGATGTCCTGCGGCCCGGAGCGGGCGACCTCGCAGAAGTCCTCCCCGGTGACGGGGGTCGGGTTCTGGAAGTACCGGCCCTGGACGGGGTCGACGTACTCCCCGCCGATCCAGTTGCCGTACCGGGTCCGGAAACTCATGACGGCGCCGTCGGCGCCCGGACGTGCGTACGTGGTCACGAACACTCCCCTCGACCGGGCGACACCACTGTCGCCCTGATCGCACCGACGGTAGGCGCGTGCCGTCCCGGGGGGAAGCGGTAGGCGCGGCGGCTCGGTCAGCCCGTGCCAGTGCCAGTGCCGTAGACGGTGGTGGCGCCGAGGTGCCCGACGGCCACCACCGTCGCGACGAGCCCGACCGCGACCGCAACCGACAGCACGGCGACCGTGATCGACACCGCGGACCGACCGGCGAGCGCCGCGCCCCGCGTCCGTCCCGGCTGGGTCACCGTCGCCGCCGCGCCCGCTGCCCGCGGGGCCAGCCGCCGCCCGATCACCACCAAGGCGTAGACCACGATCGTCATCAGCGCCAGGCCGATCGTCCACGGCAGCACCTGGCCAGCGAGGTCGGCGTGGCGGTTCAGCGTCGGATTTCGCAGGCCCCTGCCCTCCAACGTCGCCCGATACTGCTGGCCACTGTTGATGGTGATCGGCACCAGGACCAGGCTCACCACGCCGGCCAGTGGCAGGACGATCCCCATCCGGACGCGGATCGACGAGCTGAACGCCGCCAGCACGAGGGCCAGCGCCGTAAGGGGCAGCAGTACCACCGTGGCGTGCACGATCAGTGCGTGGAAGGGCAGGCCCTTCACGTACTCCGGGACCATGACGACTCCTCCCGCCCCCGGACCCCCCGCACGGGTGACTATCGGGAGAATAGTTCGCCGGTCGGTCAGGCCGTATTGGCGGCTGCGCCGTCGGTGGCCGTCGGCTCCCCCGGGGTCGGCTCCGCCGCCGCCGCCGCGGCCAGGGACCGACGCTGCGCGAAGATGACCGACGCCGCCGCCGGGATGACCGATGCGAGCGCGAAGGCGCGCATCCACGGCCGGCCCAGCCGGTGGGCGAGCGCCTGGTCCAGCGACAGTGCGCCCGGGCCGCCGAGGGCGAGCACCGTTCCGGTCAACGCGAGGACGGCGGGGTACTCCAGGCCACCCTCGGTGGCGAAGAAGCCGTTGGGCGCGTGGGTAGCGGCTGCCACCGCCATCGTCCCGGTGAGGGCCGCGCCGGCGGCCGGGGTCGCCAGGCCCAGCGCGAGCAGCGCTCCGCCGCCCGCCTCACCGAGGCCGGCCGCGATCGCGTTGCGCCGGCCCGGCTTGAAGCCGACCGAGTCGAAGTAGGCGCCGGTCCCCGCGAGTCCGTAGCCGCCGAACCAACCGAACAGCTTCTGGGCGCCGTGGGCGAACGCGGTGCCGCCCACTCCGAGGCGCAGGGCGAGCAGGCCGACGTCGGTCGCAGTCGTGGACACGTGACTCCTCGGGTCAGGTCGGGCAGGTTCGTCGGGCACCGATCTGCTGCCCGCCCCTTGAGTTTGTCACCGCGGAGCGTCCCCGCGGCGCCAGGTGTCGGCGAACGACGCCATCGCCCGGTTCATCACCGCCTCGGTGCCGCGGACCCGGTCCGCCCCTCCGGGGCGCAGCCGGGCCGTCCGCCGCTGGGCCCGCAGCGTCGACCCGAGGTCGTCCAGCAGCGCCGACAGCCGGCACAGGTCCGCCCACAGCGGGTTGCCGACCGGCCCGGCCAGCACGAACCGGACATGCCGCGCGAGCTCGCCGACGGGGTCGGCCCTGCTGCCGGACGCCGCGTCCGACAGCAGGCCGGACGCCGCGTCCGACAGCAGGCCGGACGCCGCGTCCGACGGCAGGCCGGGCGCGGCGTCGGAGAGCAGGCCGGCCAGCAGGGCGATCTGCCCCGCCGTGCGCCGCCGCTCGGTCCGGGTGCCGCCCGCTCGCTCGGTGCGCAGCGCCAGAGCCAGCGAGTCGCCCAGCGCGCCCGCGTCGGCCGGTTCGGCTGCCAGCGCCGCGACCGCGACCCGCCGGGCGAGCAGGCCCGCGCCGCCGTCGGCCCGGTCGGTCGGTCCCGGAAGAACTCCACGTTCCGGAGTGCCGGTCACGAGAGCGCCGCTCCACGCACGACCAGCAGCATGACGTCCAAGACCGCCACGGCCAGTGCGAGCCGGAACAGCCGCCGCGATCCCGCCCGGCCGCCGACGACCAGGCCCGGTCCCACCAAGGCGACCGAGCCGGCGACGACCGCCGCGGCGAGGCCCCGGTGCCCGTCGTCGCCGGGACCGGCCGCCAGGACGGCGCCCGCCGCCAGCAGCAGGACGGCGAACGCGACCCGGCTCGTCCTCGCGCCGAGCGCCTGCGGCAGACCGCGGACCCCGGCGGCCAGGTCGTCGGCGATGTCCGGAACCACGTTCGCGAAGTGGGCCGAGCACCCGAGCAGTGCACCGGCGAGCACCAGCCACCGCGGCGGCGCGGGCGCGTCCGGCAGCGACAGCGGCACGAACGCGGCCAGGGCGCCGAAGCCGACCAGATAGGGCAGCGGCGACACGGCGGTCGCCTTCAGCGCGTGGTTGTACGCCCAGCCGGCGCCGACGCAGGTCAAGTTGGCCACCGCCGCCCGCCGGCCGAGCGCCCCGGAGACGACGGCGCAGGCGCCGGCCGCCGCGACCGCGGCCAGCCGGACGGTCCGCGCCCGGACCGCGCCGGCCGCGACCGGCTTGTCCGTCCGGCCGGCGCGGCGGTCGCGCTCCGCGTCGAGAGCGTCGTTGTCCCAGCCGATCGACAGCTGGTTCGCCGCGACGGCGGCGAACACCGGCACCACCCGCCAGCCGGCCCCCGCCGCCGCGGCCAGGACGGTGACCACGGTCGTGACCGCGGCCGTCGGCTCGGGGTGGCTGGAGCGCAGCAGCGCGCCGAGCGCCGATCCCCGCCGACCCGTCGACAGCTGTTCGGTGGCAGCCCATCCCATGGCGCCGCAGTCTTCCAGCGACCGGACGGTTCCCCGCGACGGGCAGGCTCAGACCATGCCTCCCGCGCAGCCGCCCACAACCGACGCCCTGCGGCGGCCCCGCAACGACCCCGCGCAGCGGCCCCGCAACGACCCGGCGCAGTACGACGACCTCGCCGCCGCATGGGAGGACCCGCGCGGGCCGTTCGCGATGCTCGGGTGGCTGGCGGCCGCCCGTGCGACCCTGATCCCGCCGGCCGCCCGGCCCGACGCCGTACTGCTGGACCTGGCCTGCGGGGGCGGTCTGCTCGCGCCCGGCGCCGCGCGGCTGGGCTACCGCCACGTCGGGTTCGACCTGTCGGGCACCGCCCTCGCCATCGCCACCCGCCGCGGGGTGACGGCGATCCGGGCCGACGTCACCCGCCTGCCGGTTGCGGACGCTGTCGCCGACGTGGTCGTCGCCGGCGAGATCCTGGAGCACGTCGCGGACCCGGCGGGGGTGGTCGCCGAGGCGGCCCGGGCGTTGCGGCCCGGCGGGACGCTGGTGGTGGACACGATCGCCGACACCGCGCTGGCGCGGCTGGTCGCGGTCCGGCTCGCCGAGCGGGTCCGCGGCGGGCCGCCGCCCGGGCTGCACGACCCGGCGCTGCTGGTCGACCGGGCGGCACTGGTGCGGACCGCGGCCGAGCACGGCATCGCCCTGCGGCTGACCGGCCTGCGGCCCTCCGCGCGCGGCTGGCTCCGCTGGCTGGCCGGTCGACCGGGGAACGTCGCCATGCACCCGACGCGCAGCACGGCGGTGCTGTTCACCGGGGTCGGCCGGAAGGCCGGCAGCGCGCCGGCGGCCCGCAGCTGATCAGCTCCGCGACCTGATCGGGACGGCCCGCCTGATCACAACGGCCGCCGGGAGCTAACGTCGCTGCACCGACCCGCCGGGTGCGGGCCGCCCGCTACCGGACCGTCACCGAGGAGCCACCGGATGACCCTGACCGCTGCGCCGTCAGTCACGCCCGGCCGGGCCCGCCCGCCGCGGCTGGACCGCGCCGACGCCCTGTCCGCCGCCGTGGCCCTCGCGCCCCGATTCGCGGCGCGAGCCGAGCAGGCCGACCGAGCCGGCACCTTCTGCGCCGCCGACCTGGACGACCTGCGGGCGGCCGGCCTGCTCGGGCTGATGGTCCCGGAGCGCCTCGGCGGGTCCGGTGCCGGATTCGCCGACTACGCCGAGGTCGCGACGGCGCTCGCGGCCGGGTCCGGCGCCACCGCGCTGGTCTACAACATGCACGCCTCGGTGACCGGTGCGCTGTCGCTGACGCCGGACGACGCGGCCCGTCAGCTCGGCGCCCCGGAGTCCTACTTCGCCATGCGCGACCGGTTCCTCACGGCGGCCGCCGGCGGCGCGTTCTACGCCGTCGCGATGTCCGAGCGCGGCGCCGGTTCCCGGCTGTCCGCGATGGCGACGACCTACCAGGCGACCCCGGACGCCCTCGGCTGGCGGATCGGCGGGGCCAAGGCCTTCTGCTCCGGGGCCGGCTACGCCGATGCCTACCTCGTGGCCGCCCACCCGCCGGGTGACCCCGGCACCGTCAGCCAGTTCGTCGTGCCGGCCGACACCGACGGGATCGTCGTGGACCAGACGTGGGACTCCCTGGGCATGCGCGCGACCGGCAGCCAGGACGTGCGCTTCGACGTCACCGTGGACGCCGACGCGCTGCTCGGCGGGATGGAGGGGTTGGGCCTGCTGCTCGCGCAGGCGATGCCCCAGTGGCTGGTCGCGTCCTACGCGGCGGTCTATGTCGGGGTCGCCCAGGCCTGCGTGGACGAGGCGGTCGGGTACCTGCGCCGGCGCGAGCTGACAGGCCTGCCCGCCGTGCGCGCGCGGGTCGGGCGGGCCGATGCCGCGGTCGCCGCCGCCCGCGAGGTGGTGCGGACCGCGGCCCGGGCCATCGACGCCGATCCGGGCGGGGAGCAGACGAACCGCTGGGTCTGGCGGGCGAAGCTGCTGGCGGGGCAGACCGCGCAGGATGTCGCCGCATCGATGCTCGAGGCCGCCGGGACCGGGGCCAGCCGCCGCGGCTCGGCGCTGGAGCGGTTGTACCGGGACGCGCGGTGCGGCGCTCTGCAGCCGGCGACCTCCGATGTGTGCGCCGACTGGCTCGGGGCCGCCGCCCTCGGCGCCGACGCGGACAACCCGACCGCCGGGCCCGCCCGGTGGTGACCCGTCCGGTGCCGACCCGTCCGGTGCCGACCCGTCCGGTGCCGACCGGCAGGCGACCGGTGAGCGCTGCTCCGCCGGCGCGGCTGGTCGGCCTGGGCAGCGCCGTGCCGGGGGCGATGGACCAGCAGGAGCTCTGGGACGACTTCTTCGCGGCCCACTTCGCGCGCCCCGACGGCACGCCGGACCCGCGCGCCGCCCGGATCTGGCGCAGCGCCGGGGTCCGGACCCGGCACGGGGTGGTCGACCCGCGCGTGGAGGACGTCACCGGCTGGACCACCGGGCAACGGATGCGCCGGTTCGTCACCGAGGCCGTCCCGCTGGGCAAGGGCGCGGTGAGCGGTGCCCTGGACGCCGCCGGGGTGGACCCGGTCGAGGTGGGGATGTTCGCGGTTGCCAGCTGCACCGGCTATGCCACGCCCGGCCTGGACATCGTGCTGGCACGCGACCTCGGGATGCAGGACGACGTCGCGCGCCTGGCCATCGGCCACATGGGGTGCTATGCGGCCCTGCCGGGCCTGACCACCGTGGCGGACACCGCGCGGGCCCGCGGGCTGCCCGGGGTCCTGCTGTGCGCGGAACTGACCTGCCTGCACGCCCAGCCGACGCTGGACACGTCGACCCGGGCCGGGCTGGAACAGCTGGTCGCGCACGCGTTGTTCGCCGACGCCGCGGCCGCCGCCGTGGTCCTGCCGGGCGGCGGTCCGGGTCTGCCGGCCGGCCTGGAGATCCTGGACAGCGCCGTCCACACCGACGTGGAGAGCGCAGCGCTGATGAGCTGGGAGGTCACCGACACCGGGTTCCGGATGGGGCTGTCACCGCGGGTGCCGTCGGTGCTGGCCCGCATCGTCCGCCCGGTGGTGGACGGGCTGCTCGCCCGGAACGGGGCGACGGTCGACGACGTCGCCGGGTGGGCGGTCCACCCGGGCGGCCCGGCGATCCTCGACGTGGTCGCCGACCGGTGCGGGCTGGCCGACGACGCCCTCGACGCGAGCAGAGCGGTGCTCGCCGAATTCGGCAACTGTTCCTCGGCGACAGTGCTGATGGTCACCGACCGGATGCTGGCGACGCGGGAGTTCGTCGAGGGGGACCTGGTCGTGCTGCTGGCCTTCGGGCCCGGACTCACCCTGCACACCGTCCTCACCCGCTGGTCGGGCGCGACCTGACCGAACGCCTGCTGACCCGGCCCACAGGGTCACGGATTGATCGCTTTGCGTGCGCCGCGCCTCACTCGATGCCATCGTTGGCCGGGTAGACCGACCCGAGTCGAGGTGATCCGTGGACGTCCTGGACATCCGCCCGACGACCGACGCAGACCTGGGCCAGGTCTTGTCCGTCACGACGACCGAGCCGGTCGACTGGGTCGATGCCGACCGGTACCGCGCCGGCCTCGCGACCGGTGAGTACCGGCCCGGCTGGACGTGGCTGGCCCTGGACGGCGACCAGGTCATCGGCCGGGCGGTCTGGTGGGCGCCGCCGGACGCCCGACAGCCCGTGCAACTGGACTGCCTGGTGGTGGATCCGCGCGTACCGAACCGGGTCCGGCTGGGCCAGCAGCTGCTCGCGGCGGCGCACACGGCGTTCCGCGAAGCCGGCGCCGCGGACCTGCCCGACTTCGAGCAGGTCCTCCAGCCCGACTTCCGCACCGACCCACCGGTCGCCGCCGCCACCGCGTGGCGCGAGCTCGCGGTCCGCCGGGCCGGGCTCACCGACCGGGTGGAGCGGGTGGCCATGCAGTGGTCGGCCGGCACCCCGCTCCCGCCGCCGTCCGGCGACCTGTCGATCGAGGCCGAACCGGACGACGACGTCATCCTCGACGCCCTGCAGTGGGTGGCTGTCGGCAGCCTCGATGTCGCCACCCGGCGCGGGCTGGTGGAGCTCGGTCCGGAGAAGCAGGCCCGGGACGACCTGGACTTCTTCTACGCCGCGGCCGGCGCGCGCGGGTGGTGGCGCACGGCCTGGACCTGGCACGGCCGGCTGGTCGGCGTGGCTATCCCGTCGGCGCTGGCGGACGGGACCCGCACCGTCGGTTACGTCGGAGTGCTGCCGGAGTTCCGCGGCCGCCGGTACGTCGATGACCTGCTCGGGTACGTCACCCGGTTCGCCGCCGAGGCCGGCGCCCGCCGGGTGGTCGCCGCCACCGAGACGGCCAACTCCCCGATGATCGCGGCGCTGGTGCGGTCCGGGTACCGCACCAGCGGGTTGCGCGTCGTCCACTCCGCTCCGCCTGCCTGACGCGGCCCCCCAGCCGGTGTCGGCGCGGGCACCGGGGTGTCGACCTGCGGGCCAGCCGTACGACGGGGCACCGACGGGGAGCGACATGGACCAGCCAGCGGGCCGGAGCGGGCCGAGCGGCCCCGTCGGGCGACGGCTGGTCGTGTCCGCCGGATTGCTCGCGGCCGGCGCTGCGGGTGGCCTCGCGGCCGGCTCGGCGGGTGGCCTCGCGGCCGGTTCGACACCCGCGGTCCCGCAGCAGGGCGCCCGGCCCGGCCCGATCGCTGTCGACATCGCCCGGATCGGCCTCGCGCCGGTCGAGGCGTTCCGCGGGACCGGGGACGACGACGACGCCGCGTTCGGCGCGGCTCTCGCCTATGCCGGCGCGCAGACCTACCCGCCACCGGTGGTGTTCGCCAACCGCAGGTACCGGCTGACCCGCCGCGTCCGGCCGTTCAGCGGCGTCCACCTGCTCTCGTTCGGCCTGGGCGACGAGTTCCACCGCGAGGAGGCGGTCCGGGTGCCCGCCGGGGGCCTGTTCGCCTTCGACCGCGCGGTCCAGGGCATCACGCTGGAGAACCTCTCGGTCGTCGCCACCGACCACCTGCTCGAGCCGATCGCCGGCGACGACTCGCAAGGCTCGTGGCGGGACCTGCGCGTCCTCGGCGGTGGCTACACCGGGGGAACGACCCTGCTGGCCGGGACCTTCCTGCGGCTGGACCTGCAGCCCAGGTACGTCAACGCGCTGTCGGATTCCCTGCTCAGCGGTGGCGGCTCGGACTCGTGGATGTTCACCGGGGGCCAGCACTACGTGTCCGGCACGCTGGCCGCCGACCGGCCGTTCCTGGACCTCGCGCACTTCTCCCAGACCACGGTCGGCCACCCCTACATCACCGCACAGGGCGGTTATGCCGTGCGGATCTCCGGCGGCAACAACGGCCTGGTGCTCGACGGGCTCATCTGCGACGCCACCAACCGCTCGGGCGCCCGCGCGACCCAACAGGCCGGCCTGCAGATCACCGGCGGGTCCGACATCACCGTCCGGGATCTCGACGTCTTCAACGCCAACGTCGCCGGCACGTCGGCGGCGCTGGTGACCGTCACCGGCGGGGACGACATCGTCTTCTACTCACCGCGGTTCCGCGCCGACAAGGGCCCGTGGGCGCAGGCCAACGCCGGCACGCCGTGCATCCACACGACCGTCCCGATCACCGTGATCGCACCGAAGGGCAACCGCGTCCGGACCATCACCGCGTCGGACCCGGCCCTGGTGACCCTGGTCGGTGCCCCGGGCTGGACCGTCCAGCGGGCCTGACCGGCGAGCCCGCGACCGGCCGACCGGCGCGCGTCGGCCGCGGGACGCGGAGCCGGACCTACTCGGCCGGCGGCCCGGTGAGAGCGTGCGAGCGCTTCGCCGGGTCCTTCGACGCGCGCAGGCTCAGCACCGTGGTGACGGCCAGGACACCGATGACCACGCCCAGGGACAGGCCCGTGGAGATCTCCGGGATCGACGTGGAGATGTCGGTGTGCAGGTAGTGCAGGATCAACTTCACCCCGATGAACGCCAGAATGATGGCCAGCCCGTAGGACAGGTAGACCAGGCGGTCCAGCAGCCCGACCAGCAGGAAGTACAGGGCCCGCAGGCCCAGCAGCGCGAAGGCGTTGGCGCTGACCACCAGGTAGGGGCTCTCGGTGACCCCGAAGATTGCCGGGATCGAGTCCAGCGCGAAGACGATGTCCACGCTGAGGATCACCACCGTCACCGCGAGCAGCGGCGTGGCGGCGCGCCGGCCGTCGACCCGGGTGAGCATCCGGCCGGCGTCGTCGAAGCCCTCGGTCACCGGGATCACCCGGCGCAGCAGCTTCAGCGCCCGGTTCTGGCTGACGTCCGGCGCGTCCCCGTGGCTGGTCGCCAGCTTCACGGCGGTGTAGATCAGGAACCCGCCGAACAGGACGAAGGTCACCGCGAACCGCTCGATCGCGGCCGCCCCGAACGCGATGAACACCACCCGCAGGACAAGCGCGCCGAGCACCCCGAACAGCAGCACCCGCTGCTGGTGCTTGGTCGGCACCGCGAACGAGGACAGGATCACCGCGAACACGAACAGGTTGTCCACCGACAGCGACTTCTCGATCAGCCACCCGGCGAAGTACTGGGTTCCGACGTCGACCCCGGCGGTGACCAACAGGACGGCCCCGAAGACCACCGCGGCCCCGATGTAGGCCACCGACCACTGTGTCGCCTCCTTGAACGACACGACGTGCGGGCTGCGCGCGTGCCGGATGTCCACCGCCACCAGCACGAGGATCGCCGCGACTGTGCCGACCCATGCCCACAGCGGCGGACTGAACACGTCGGTCATCGGGTTCGGCTCATCGGGTTCGGCTCATCGGGTCGGGCTCCGGCGCGGCACATGTCCTCGAGCCTGACCGCACGACGGCCGCGGTGCCGGTGCTGCGGTGACGAGAAGGGCTCGTGCGGTTGCCGGGGCACGGCAGGATCGCGTCCGCACGGCGAGGCGACGGGCGGGGGCGACGTGATCGGGGACCGGGCCGACGGGCAGTGGGCGGGCGTCGCGGTCGACGCTGCCGTGGAAGCCGGTCGGGTCGACCCGGCGCTGCTGGGCAACTTCCTGCCCGAGCTCGCCGCGATCGCCGCCGGTGGCCACCGCCTGGGGGACGCCGCGCTGGCGCGCTGTGCACGACTGGGCGAACGCGCCGGGGAGGACGGCGTCCCGCTGCGCGACCTGGTCGACCTCTACCTGTCCGCCGCGTGGCGGGCGTGGCGGCTGCTTCCGCCGGTGGCGGACGGCGACGCCGACCGGGTCCGCGACGTGGGGGAGGCGGTGCTGCGGGCGGTCGACGACGCGGTCGCCGCGGTCGGCGACGGGTACCTGGCCGGCCGCCGGGCCGTCGTCCGACGGGAGGAGTCGTCGCGCCGGGAGTTCCTCGACGACCTGTTCGCCGGCACCGGCGAGACCGCGTCGCTGGCCGCGCGCGCGGAGTCGCTCGGCATGGACCTGTCCGGGCCACACGCGGTGGCGCTGGTCGCCGGCGACCGGGTCTTCCGTGAAGGGACGGCCCTGGTCACGGCGGCAGCGCGGGCGTTGGCGGGCAGTGCCGGGCCGGCTGCCCCGGACCCGGTCGTCACCACGCGGGAGGGCATGCTCGTCGCGGTCCTGCCGGCCGGGCCGACCGCGGACCCGGACGCGATGGTGGCCGCGCTCGTCGTCGCCCTGGACCGGGCGCTGGCGCCCGACCCCGGCCGGCGGGTGGGGGTCGGCGGGGTGCACCCGGACGCGACCGGGGTCAGCTGGAGCTTCACCGAGGCCCGGGACGCGGTGGACCTCGCCGCCCGCCTGGGGCTGCCGGAGCGGACCGTGCACTCCCGGGACCTGCTGGTCTACAAGGTGCTGCTGCGCGACTCCGCCGCCATGACCGACCTGATGACAGCGGTCCTGGTCCCGCTGTCCCGGGCCCGCGGCGGCGCGGACGCGCTGCTGGCCACGCTGCACGCACACGCCGCCGCCGGCGGCAACACCACGGCCACGGCGCGGGCCCTGCACCTGTCGGTCCGCGCGGTCAGCTACCGGCTGGACCGGATCAGGGACCTGACCGGGTACGACCCCGCCGTCCCTGCCCACGCCTACGTCCTGACGACCGCCGCCCTCGGTGCCCGGGCGCTGGGCTGGCCGGGCGTTGCCGAGAACGCGCAACGCGGGGAGGCTCCCCCGTCCTGATGTCGCCGAGCGACCGGTCGGGGCACTCGACCACACTGGCGGGACTTCACGATCCGGCGACCAGAGGACATGACGATGGCATCGATGATCGACCGTCTGACCAGGCTGGCCCGCGGGCCACAGGCCCAGAAGCTGATCGACCAGGCACGCGAGCAGGCGAACAAGCCGGAGAACCGCCAGCGGGTCGAGCAGCTCAAGCAGCGCCTGCGCAAGCGGTGACGCCGGACTCCCGAGGGGACGACCGTCCGGTCTAGCGACCGAAGACGGCGTCCACCTCGGGAATCTGCGCCCGGTAGCCGGTGAGCAGCGCTCGCGCCGACGACAGCGAATCCACCAGGGGGTGCAGGGCGAAGGCGCGCTCGGCCAGCTCCGGTGATCCGGCCAGCGACGCCTTGATCGTCAGCCGCTCCACCGCCTTGACCGACGCCATCAGACCGAGCTGGTGCAGATCCGGCTGCACGGTCAACGGCAGCGGGGTGATTCCGTCCCTTCCGACGACCGTGGGCACCTCGACGACTGCGTCCTCCGGCAACCCGGTGACGGTTCCCCGGTTCGCAACGTTCAGGACCAGCGTCGCCGGCGGACCGCCGCCGGCCGCCGCGAGCACGGCCAGGGCCACTCCCGCGTACCCGGACGCCGGACCCGGCGCGGAAGCGGCGTCCGGGCTGCCCGCGCCCGCCCCCTCGGGGTGTCCGGCGTCCGAGCGGGCCTCGGCCATGTACCCGGCGCTGCGGGCGGCCAGCGTCCGCTCCCACCGCAGCGCCGCGTCCGAGGGATCGGCGGCAACCGAGGCGTAGAACGACTCCTGCTGCTGACGCAGGACCTCACCGCGGGTCCGGGAGGCGGTCGACACCGCGCGCACGGCCTCCCGCGTGCAGTACCAGTACCAGAGGTACTCATTCGGGACGGTCCCCGTCGCCCGCAGCCATTCCGGGCCGAAGACCGCCGCCTCCTCGAGCGTCGTCAGCCGCTCGTCGTCGGCGAGCAGGTCCGGGAGCACGTCCCGGCCCCCGACCCGCAGCCCCCGTAACCAGCCGAGGTGGTTGAGGCCGACGTAGTCCACGGACGCGGACGCGGGGTCCACCCCGGCCGCGACCGCGACCCGGTGGGCGAGATCGGACGGTGTGTCGCAGATGCCGACGACCCGGTCGCCGAGGACGCCCCGCAGGGCCTCGGTCACCATGCCGGCCGGATTGGTGAAGTCGATGACCATCGCGCCGGGGGCGAGAGCGGCGATCCGTTCGGCGATGCCTACGGCGACCGGCACCGTGCGCAGACCGAACGCGATGCCGCCGGGCCCGGTCGTCTCCTGCCCGATCAGCCCGAGGTCGAGAGCAACGCGCTCGTCGTGGACCCGTGCTCCCACACCGCCCACCCGGATCGCGAGGAAGACCGCGTCGGCACCGGTCAGCGCCTCGTCGAGGTCGGCGGCCAGAGTGATCCCGGGCGCGGTGTCCGGGGTCCGTGCGGCGAGCTGCCGGAGGATCGAGGCGACGACGTGCAGCCGGTCAAGGTCGGTGTCGTACAGGGCGACCTCGGTGACGTCCGGCACGCCCGGGCCGGTGCCGGTCAGCGCCCGGTAGACGGTGGGCGTGCGGAATCCCCCGCCGCCCAGCACCGCCAGCTTCACCGCCGGACCGGCGTCGCGGCCGGGGCGTGGCGGGTCGCGGCTGTTCGGGCGGCTGTCCGGGGGGTATGCACGGTCCCCGATCCTCGCCGACGCCGGTACGCCGGGCCAACGCCGCCGCCGTGGGACCCCGGACACCGCCTAGCGTTCGCCCGTGCTCTACGACGTGCTGTTCCGCACGCTCGCCACCAGGGTCGACGCGGAGCGGGCGCACGAGGTGGGGTTCGGTGCCCTCCGCGCGGCCGGGGCGGTGCCCGGCGGGCCGGCCGTCCTCCGCCGGGCGTTCGGCGGGTCCGGGCCGGGCACGGCGGTGACGGCGATGGGTCTGCGGTTCCGCTCCCCGCTCGGGCTGGCCGCCGGGTTCGACAAGTCCGGGCTCGGCGTCGTCGCGCTCGGTGCGCTGGGCTTCGGGTTCGTGGAGGTCGGCACGGTCACGCCGCGTCCGCAGCCGGGCAACCCGGCTCCGCGGATGTTCCGGCTGCCCGCCGACGGCGCGCTGGTCAACAGGATGGGGTTCAACAACGACGGCGCCGACGTCGTAGGCACCCGCCTCGCCCGGCTGCGGGCCTCAGGCGCCCGGGGGGACCTGGTGGTCGGGGTCAACCTCGGCAGGTCCAAGGTGACGCCGGCGGCCGGCGCCCCGGACGACTACGCCATCGGCGCCCGGCTGCTGGCACCGGTCGCGGACTACCTGGTCGTGAACGTCAGCTCGCCGAACACCCCGGGCCTGCGGGACCTGCAGGCGGTGCAGCGGCTGGGCCCCGTCCTGCGCGCCGTGCGCGGCGAGGCGGGCGGGGTGCCCGTCCTGGTGAAGATCGCGCCGGACCTCGCCGACCCCGACGTCGACGCCGTCGCCGACCTCGCCGTCGAGCTCGGGCTGGCCGGCGTCGTGGCGACGAACACCACGCTGTCTCGTGCGGGCCTGCGGTCGACGGCGGCGGCCGTCGCCATGGCGGGGCCCGGTGGGCTGTCCGGCGGCCCGCTGCGCGAGCGGTCACTAGCGGTCGTCGAACGGCTGGCCGAACGCGGCGGGGGCCGCCTGACGCTGATCGCCGCCGGCGGGATCGCCACCGCCGCCGATGCCCGCCGCGCGCTGTCCGCCGGCGCGACGCTGGTGCAGGCATACACCGGCTTCGTCTACGGCGGCCCCGGCTGGCCGGGCCGGGTGACCCGCGCGCTGCGCGACGTCTGACGGCCCGGTCCGGCCACCCGGTGGGAGACTCCCGGCCATGGGATTGCGGTGCAAGGCAGTCGGACGCTGAGCGACGACGGGGCGGCCGGGGCCGAACGGGTCCGTCGCGCGGCGGTCACCCTGGCGGCGCTGGCCCAGGACGGTCTGGAGTACTCGGCGAGCGACTTCGACACCGACCGGTACCGGAAGGTGCAGACCGTCGCCACCGACCTGCTGTCGCTGCTGACCGACCGCCCGGCCGACGAGCTGCGGCTGGAACTGGACCGGGACTCCGGGTACGCCACGCCCAAGGTCGACGTCCGCGGCGCGCTGGTGGACGTGCAGGGGCGCCTGCTGCTGATGCGCGAGCGGACCGACGGGCGATGGTCGCTGCCCGGCGGCTGGGCCGACCCGGGCGACACCCCGAGCCAGGCGGTCGTCCGCGAGGTTCGCGAGGAGACCGGCTACGGCGCCCGGGTGGTCAAGCTCGTCGCCTGCTTCGACCGCGACGCCCAGGGACACCAGCCGCCGCTACCGGTCGCCGCCTACAAGCTGTTCTTCCTGTGCGCGGCCACCGGTGAGATCACGCCGCCGGACGAGCTGGAGACGCTGGCGATCGGGTGGTTCGGCATCGACGAGCTCCCGCCGCTCTCCCTCGGCCGGATCAACCGTGCCGAGCTGGAACGGGTGCTCGCCCACGCGGCCGACCCGTCCCTGCCGACCGAGTTCGACTGACTCCGACTGGCGCCCGGCCGGCGAGGTCGTGCGGGTCAGGCGGCCGGGGCGGCGGCCGCGTCGGTGATCGGCGAGGCCGCGGCCTCACGAATACCGCTCGCCGCGACGACGGCCAGCGCCCGCTGGAGGATCTGCAGGTCCTCACATGTCTCGACCGACACGACCTTTCCCCACCGCAACGTCATGAACTGGAAGACCGTGTTGCGGTACTCGGTCGAGTCGGGCAGCCTCCCACTTACGGTTGAGCGCACGGCGATCCGGGTGTTCCGCGGGCCGCCGCGGACCAGGACGTCGTGGACGGTGAACATTGCGCCAGGGATCAACCGGAACACCCGGTCCACCAGGCATGCATCGCTGGCCTGGTCGTCCGGACGCCGCCGAGCGCGTGGTCCCCGTGGAACTCGTAGCGGAAGTGACGGGCCAGCCCGTCCAGCATCGGCCCGGGGTCCCCGGCGTTGATGCTGTCGAAGACCGAGCGGACCTGACGAGCGACCATCGACTTGTACAACGCGTCCCCCAGTTGCCGGCAGGCGTCCAGTGGCGAATTGATCCCGCTTACCGGCCTCAACCCGCCACTCGACGAGACCGCGGCGGCGAGGTCCTGCCGGTCAGCCGGCCGGGGCGGCGGCGCGGAGCTTGGCCAGCAGCGGCTCGGACACCTGGTCCAGGAACCGCTGCTGCGCCTGATCGCCGACCTGGACCAGGGCGATGTCGGTGAACCCGGCTTCCCAGAACGGCCGGACCGCCTCGACGACGGCGTCCAGGTCCGGCCCGCACGGGATCGACTGCGCCACGTCGTCGGGCCGGACGAACTGGCTGGCCGCCTCGAACGCGGCGGGCGTCGGCAGGTCGGCGTTGACGAACCACCCGCCGCCGAACCAGCGGAACAGCCCGTGCGCCCGGTCCAGCGCGGTCTGGGCGTCCGGGTCCCAGCTGATCGGAATCTGCCCGACCGTGCGGGACGGCGGCAGGCCGTGCTCGCGCCGGGCGTCGGCCCAGCTCGTCGTCAGGTCAGGCTTGGGCTCGGTGGCGATCAGGTGGTCGACCAGCGGGGCGAACTTGGCGATCGAGGACGGGCCGGAGACCGCGGCGGCCAGCGGCACCGGTTGGTCGGGCAGGTCCCAGATCTTGGCCGAGTCGACCCGGAAGTAGTCGCCGGCCCAGGTCGTCTGCTCCCCGGTGTGCAGCGCCCGGATGATCTCGATCGCCTCGATGAGCATCTCCTGGCGGACCGCGGCGACCGGCCAGCCCTCCCCGACGATGTGCTCGTTGAGGTTCTCCCCGGACCCGAGCCCCAGGGTGAACCGGTTGTCCGACAGCACCCCCAGCGTCGCGGCCTGCTGGGCGACCACCGCGGGGTGGTACCGGATCGTCGGGCAGGTCACGTAGGTCATCAGCTCGACCCGCTTGGTCACCTGCGCGGCGGCGGCGAGCACCGCCCACGCGTAGGGGGCGTGGCCCATCGACTCCAGCCACGGGAAGTAGTGGTCGCTGGAGACGACGAAATCGAAACCGCTGCGCTCGGCCGCCACGGCGTACCGGACGAGTTCCTTCGGGCCGCTCTGTTCGGTCATCAGGGTGTAGCCGAATCGGGTCACCCGGTCAGCCTCGCACCGAGACGTCGTCCCGGGCGCCGACGCGCTGTCGCTGCCGATCCGGTTGGTGACGCAGCGCCGCCGCCGCGCGGGTCGAGGATGGTCGCGTCCCGACGACCGTCTGCCCGAGGAGTTGCCGTGTCCGTCCAGGTCCTTGCCGCCGTGCCGACCCCGTTCGCCGACGACGGCCGCCTGGACACCGCGGCCGCGCGCCGACTCTACGAGCACCTGCTGGCGCCCGCGGGCGGCCCGGGCCCGGATGGCGCGGGCTTGGACGGCGTGCTGGTCGCCGGCACGACCGGGGAGTTCCCGGCGCTGCTCGACGACGAGCGGCTGACGCTGGCCCGGACCGCGCTGGCCGTGGGCGGGGCGGCCCGGGTGGTGCTGCATGTCGGGTCGGCCAGTGCCCACCAGGCCGCCGCACTGGCCGCCGCGGCCGTCGCCGGCGGGGTGACCCGCCTGGCGGCGATCACCCCGTACTACCTGCTCTCGGACTCGGCCCGGCTGGTCGACTACTACCGGGCCGTCACCCGGGCCGCCCCGGACGCGCAGGTGTACGCCTACCTGTTCCCCGAGCGCACCGGCTACCAGCTCGACGCGGAGACCTTCGGCGCGATCGCCGCGCTGCCGGGCGTGGTCGGCGCCAAGCTGTCCGGCTCGGCCGCCGACCGGGTCGCCGAGTACGGCGCCGTGGCGCCGGACGCGAGCCTGCTGGTGGGCCTGGACGCCGGCGTGGCCGGTGCGGTCGCTGCCGGCGCCGCCGGCTCCATCACGGCGGTCGCCGCGTCGTTCCCGGTCACGGCCGGCGCGGTCGCCCGCCACATCGACGCTGAAACCACCGCGACGCCGGCCGGCAAGGACGCGCAGGCGGACCTGGACCGGGTCGCCACCGCCGCGGGCGGGGTCGGGGCGACGAAGGCGGTGCTCGCCGCGCGTGGCCTGATCGGGCCGGGTACCCGGATGCCGGTCCCGGTGCCCGACGCCGGAACCGTCGAACGCCTGCGCCGGCTGGCCCACGAGCTGGCCTGACGACGCCGGGGCGCGGGACTCCATCTCCTG